>Ga0070693_100000009_pt1 | contig 77783 bp, 83 predicted proteins | sample KBSK1103metaG_FD_65472 | JGI IMG/M metagenome (GOLD analysis project Ga0070693, IMG submission 65472) | Corn, switchgrass and miscanthus rhizosphere microbial communities from Kellogg Biological Station, Michigan, USA - KBS K1-10-3 metaG | ecosystem: Host-associated > Plants > Roots >...
TGCCGGAACGCGTGCAGCTCGCCGATGAGCTTCGCCCAGCCGTTCGCCAGCGAATCGAGCAGCTCGGCGCCGATCGCGTCGGTCGCGGCGGTGGCGTCGCCAAGCGCCCCGCTCTCGGTAAGGTCGTGGGTCAGCCATGCGAAGGGCAGCGCGCCTTCCATCGAGATCATGCTGTTCTGCGGCAGTCCCTTTGGGTACTCGCAAACCAACCGATCCTTCCGGACCTGTTGAGGTAATAGCTTTAGTAAAAGAGAAGTCTCTGCGGTTCCGGCATGGATGCCGAACTCGCGCTCGCGCGCGCTGAGCAAATGCTGCCGCGGGCTCGGCACACGCCAGATGAACAGCGGAAACACCGCGAGGTCGGGATGTCGCTCGTGCGCGTCGCGCGCCGCGATCTCGATCACCTGCGGCTGCCCGCCGTGCGAATTGACGAACGCGAGCTTGCGGAACCCCATGCGATGCACCGAGTCGGCAACCTCGCCGAGCACCCTGAGCAGCGTTTCGGCGCTGAGGGTGATCGTCCCAGGGTAACGGATGTGCTCGTTCGACTTTCCGTAGTAGAGCGGAGGCAGGCAGTAGCACGGCACCTCGCGCGGCACACGCTTCAGCGCCTCGCCGAGCACCCCGGTGCAGATGGCGGCATCGACTGCGACCGGCAGATGCGGGCCGTGCTGCTCGATGGCCCCGACCGGCTGCAGGATGACCGTGTTCGCCTTGTCCGCGAGGTCGCGCACGTCGGTCCACGTCAGGTAGGGAAAGTAGCGCTCCGGCGGAATCCAGCCGTGCATCATGGTGCGCCCATTTCAGTGCAAGTCCGCAAACCGGTTGGCCGCTGCCGGGCGCTGCAGCGCGCGCAGCAGCTGCTCCTTGAGCACGGCCGAATCGCCGTCGACGGCCGCGAGCCAGGGCTCGTTCTCGCGCGCCTGGTGTTCGGCGATCGCCTGCGCCTCTTCCAGCACCGCGGTCTCGTCAATTTTTACGCAGCGCCCTTCGCGCACCACCACGTCGCCCTCGACCAGCACGGTGCGCACGTTGGCGCCATTCTCATACATCACCAGATGCCGGTAGAGGTCACCGCGCGGCCGCCAAGCCTCTCCGCCGACGTCGATCAGCGCGATATCGGCATGCGACCCGACCTCGATCGTGCCTTCGATGCCGAGCGCGGTGGCGCCGCCCTGGGTTGCGAGGCGAAATGCAGCGCGCGGATCAACCCATCCCTTCGGGTCGGTGTCGGCGACGCGCGAAAGCAGCGTCGCGAACTTCGCCTGGTCGAGAACGCTGACCGCCGCGCCGCTTTGGCCGTCGGTGCCCAGCGCCACATTGACGCCGGCGCGCAAGAGGCGCGCCACGGGCAGGATGCCGCTTCCCAGGATGAGATTGCTCACGGGGTTATGCACGACGTTCACGCGCCGCTCGGCAGCGAGCGCGATGTCGTCGGGCGTGCACCAGACGAAATGCGCGAGCGAGCTGCGCTCATTCATCAAGCCGTAGCGGTCCAGGTAGCGTACGAAGCTGCCGCCATACTCCGCGGTTGCCATCAGGTGCTGGGTCTTCGCCTCCAGGAGATGCGTGTGCAGCCCGATGCGGTGCCGCGCCGCGAATTCGCCGGTGAGCTCGAGGAGCTTCGGCGTGCAGCGCTGCGGGCCGTCGACGCCGAGCATCACATCGAGACGCCCTTCCGCGCCACGCCAGCGCGCCACGAGATGCTCCATCAGCTTGAAATATTCCTCGGGCGGCGGGCGCTGCGCCGAACGCAAGCGCCCGCGCACATCCTCCGGGAGGGCCTGCTGGTCGATCGGGAGGGAGTCGATATAGGTACGGTCCTCGTACATCGGCGCCACCGCCGCGCGGATGCCGATGTCGCGGTGGGCCCGGAGCACTCCTTCCACGCCCCGCACCGTCGGCAGCAGTCCGTCCCTGACGTGATCGATATGCGCCGTGATGCCGCGCTTGAGCATCGACATGGCATGGAAAAGCGCACCGATGTAGATCGAGCGCTCGGTGCGCGGCGCGCGCCGCGCGATTGCCCGTATGACGAAAAGATCGAGCGGCTCGCCGGGCACGGCTCCTTGCAGCAGCGCCGACTGCGAATGCGTGTGCGTGTTGACGAGGCCCGGTATGGCGAGCAGGCCGCTCGCGTCGATCGTCTCCACGTCGCCGCGGAAGTGCGGTGCAGCTCCAGGCTTGGTCAGCGCGGCGACCCGTCCGGCTTCGATCCAGATGTCGAGGCGCTCGGAACGGTCTCGTGACGCGTCGCGAAGAACTTCGGCGCCGACGATGTGGTGGCGCTTCATAGCATGCGGTCGGCGCGCGGAGGCAGGAAGACGGGCGTGAAGACTTGGTCCACCTCCGGCAGCTTCTCCAAGCCGAAGGCCATGCCCACGTCCTCGATCTGACGCTGCATGCGGCCACGATTCGGCTCACTCAGCCCGTTAGCGCGCGCATTCGGCGTGGCAATGACCTGGATCAGCGCCTTCAACCGCTGCAGCTCGGCCGCAACGTTGATTGTCGGCTCGCGCTGGCGCACATGGTCAATCGCCTGATCCGGATTGGCGATCGTTTCCTTCAGGCCGTGGTTGTACGCGCGCAGGAAGGCAGCCACCGCCTTCGGATTTTCCTGCATGAATTTTGCATTCACCAGGATCGCGTTGCCGTAGATGTTGACGCCGTAGTCCTTGAAATTGAGGATCACCAGCTCGTCCGCCCTTACGCCCATCGCCTCCATGTTTGCGACCTGGAACAGCGGAAACCCCGAAGCCGCGTCCAATTGGCCGCGCGCGAGCTGGCTGAAGTTGATCCCCGGCTGCATGTTCTGCCACTTGATGCTCCGCAGATCGATGCCCTGCGCCCGGGCGAAGATGGGGAACAGCTTACGGTCCGAGCCAAATGCCGGCCCGCCGATCGCCCTGCCCTCCAGATCCTTGGGCTTAAGGATGTTGTTCTTCTTCAGCGAGAGAATGCCCGCGGGCGTGGCGTCCTGGGTCAGGTACACGGCCACGACGCGGACCGCCGGGTCGGGATTCTTCGACATGTGCTCAATCAAGGCGCTGGTGTCGCCGTAGCCCATGTCGTAGGTCCCGGCGGCGAGGCGCAGCACCGTCCCGGCCGAGCCGACGCCGACGTCGAGCGTGACGCTCACGCCCTCCTTGGCGAAATAGCCCTTGCCCTGGCTCACGAAGAACGGCGTCTGCTGTCCGTCGATCACCCAGTCGAGCGTGAACTTGATGCGCGGCGGGTCCTGTGCGAGCGCGGCACCCGAAAGGACAGAAAGCAGCAGGATGCGGATGAAGAACACGAAGCCCTCCTCGAGCGTTACTTCGCGGGCAGCCGTTCGGCGAGCGGCGGCAGGAAGCTCGCGTTGAAGATCTGCTCGGCAGTGGGTTTGGCCTTGAGCTGCACCGACGAGGCCACGTACTCGATCTGCTTCGTCAGCGTCGGCATGTCGACGTGCCCCAGCCCCGTCACTTTCGTACGGGGAGTGAGAATCGCGGGGCGCAGCAGGTCCAGGCGCTCCATCTCAGCCTTGTACTCGGTGAGCGGATCGCGTGCGTTCAGCGCCCTGATCGAGGCGTCGGACTCCGAGAGCATCTCGCGGAAGGCCCGGTTCATGGCACGCACGAAGCCCTGCACCGCCTTCGGGTTCTTCGCGATCAGCTCGTTCGACACCATCAGGCCGTTGCCGTAAACCCGCACGCCGACATCGGAGACCTTCAGCTCGACCACGTCCTCGCGCTTGACGCCGCGCATCTCGAATTCCAGCGGCACGGTGAGGAAACCGCCGCAGGCGAAAGCCTGGCCGCTGATCACCGCGTTGGAGCGCAGGGCGCCGTCGACCGTCACCCACTTGACCGAGTTCGGATCGATCTTCGCAGCGCGGGCGAACACCGGCCACATCTTGCGCGTCACCTCGAAGGGCTGGCCCGTGATCGACTTGCCGGCGAGGTCGGCGATGCTCTTCGCGCCCGACTTCTTGAGCGCGTAGTACGCGAGCGGCGCCTCGTCGTACTGCAGGTACACCATCTGCAGGCGCGTCTGGCCCGGGTTGTTGCCGTAGTACTCGATCAGCGCCGAGGTGTCGCCAAGGCCCATGTCGTAGGCGCCGGTGTGGATGCGCTGGATCGCGGCGGTCGAGCCCGAGCCCGCGTCGACCTGCACGTCGAGCCCCTCCTTCTGGAAGTAGCCGCGCTGCAGGCCTAGCCACATGAATGAGGTCTGGCCCTCGAAGCGCCAGTCGAGCGTCATCTTGATCTTGGTCTGGGCGTGGAGCGTGCCGCAGGCCGCAAGCAGGACTGCCAGGATTGCGAGTTTCAGTCTCACGACATCCCCCGTAGTGACGCAGACGGTGCATAGCCGTAGCTGCGAGTGAACATCTCAGCGGTGTGCTGCGCCGCGGTGCACGGCGGATACTTCGGCGGATTCTGCGCATCCGTGCAGGTCGGCAGGCATTCGATGCGCGAGTCGCCCCGCGGGCTGTAGAAGAACGCGATCGAGTAGCGGTCGCGCGAGCTGCTGTTGTTCTTCACGCGGTGCATGTTCGAGCGGTACAGGCCGTTGGTCCAGCGCTGCATCAGGTCGCCGAGATTGACCACGAAGGTGCCCGGTACCGGCGTCGCCTGGATCCACTCGTCGTTCACGTTGCGCACCTCGAGGCCGCCGAGGCCATCCTGCGCGAGCAGGGTGATACCGCCCCAGTCGGTATGCGCCCCGGCGCCGAGCTGGTTGGCGAGCGCGGCCTGCGGATGCGGCGGGTAGCGCAGCAGCCGCAGCGTCGTGCCGGGCATGTCGTAGAAAGGCTCGAAGTAGTTCGCCGGCAGCTCGAGCGAAGTCGCGAGGACGGCGAGCACGCGGTTGCCGAGCGAGCGCATGGCGGCCTGGTAGTCGAGCGTCTGCTCGCGAAACCCGGGCAGGCCTTGCGGCCACTGGTTGTGCCCAAAACCGCGGATGCGCTTCTGCGCCCAGGGGTGGTCGTCGGGCAGCTCCATCGCGCAGTAGAAGCTTTCCTTGAGGTCGGGCGGCGCCTTTTCGGCGCCCGGATCCTGGCTGTCGAGGATCTGTCCGCCGATCGGCTCGTAGCCGGCGGTCGAAGGCGACTTCTTCATGTGGATCGCAAGCTTCTGCTCGGCAGGCAGCGCATAGAAGCGGCGCGAGCAGCCGAACTGCGCGTCTATCAGCGCTTGCGGCACGCCGTGATTGGCGACGTAGAAGAAGCCGATCTCGCGGCACGCCTTGTGGACTTCCCATGCCGGCTTGCTTCCCGACAGATCCACGACGGGGATGGTCTTGGCCGGCTGGGCTGGGGTGTAGACGATCATGTAAGCGTGCGGAGCAATTTCCCGCCGGCGCGCTGGACCCTTACTTGGACCAATTTGCGCCCGGCTGAACGCTTATACCCCTCGCGTGAAATACTACGGGCCTGATGTCGTTTCTGCAATCCAGAACGAAAAACGCACCGCAGGGCATCGGTAAGCCGATTCCGCGCAAGGAGGACGAGCGCCTGCTGCGGGGACAGGGCTGCTATACCGACGACGTCAACCTGCCGCGACAGGCGTACGCCAGCGTGGTGCGTTCGCCGCATGCGCACGCACGGATCCGGAGCATCGACACGAGCGACGCGCTGGCCATGCCCGGCGTCCTCGCGGTGCTTACCGGAAATGATGCGGCGCGGGACGCGCTGAAGCCGATTCCGTTCCGTCCGGTGTCGCCAAATCCCCACGAGGTCCAGCTCAAGGCAACGTTCCTCGCCCCATACCCGCTCTTGCCGCAGGACCGGGCACGCTTCGTTGGGCAGGCGGTCGCCCTCGTCGTCGCCGAGAATGCCGTGGCCGCCAAAGACGCCGCCGAGCGCGTGGCCGTGGACTACGAGCCGCTTCCCGCGATCACGGCGACTCGCGCGGCGCCCGAAGGGCCGCGCCTGTGGGACTCGCCCAACACTTGCTCGGACACCACTGTCGGCTCTCCGGTGGAAGAGCCATTCAAGCGCGCGGCTCACGTCGTCGCGCTAGAGACGACGATCAATCGCGTCACGGGCGTGCCGATGGAGCCACGGGCGGCGCTCGCGAGCTACGACGCCCAGGCAGGACGCTATACCGTCTACGCCTCGTGCGCCGGCCCGCACCGCGCGCGCGCCGAGATCGCGGGCACGCTCGGCGTGCCCGAGAACGAAGTGCGCGTGGTGACGCGCGAGCTCGGCGGCAACTACGGCACCCGCAACAACCTCTATCCCGAGTTCGCGCTGGCCGCGTGGGCGGCGCGACGCGTGGCCCGGCCGGTGAAGTGGACCTGCGAGCGCACCGAGGCGTTTCTCAGCGACGAGCACGCCCGCGACCTGGTGTCGCGCTCCGAGCTCGCGCTCGACGCACAGGGCAATTTCCTGGCGATGCGCTGCGACCACGTGAGCAACGTCGGCGCGCACGCGGTGTCGTTCATCCCCCTGACCAAGGGCATGGCGATCTCGACCAGCGTGTACCGCTTTCCGGCGGCTTCGATTCGCGGCCGCGCCGTGATGAGCACTACCTCGCCGACCACACCCTATCGCGCCGCCGGCCGGCCCGAGATGATGTTCATCATCGAGCGGCTGATCGACATTGCCGCGCGGCGCCACGGCTTCGACCGCGTCGAGCTCCGCGAGAGAAACCTGATCCGCAAGGAGGAGCTTCCGTACCGCACCAATACCGGCCTGGTCTACGACAGCGGCGACTACCTCGGCGTGCAGTCACGGGCGCTCGAGCTCGCCGACTGGACGGGATTCGAAGGGAGAAGGCGCGAGTCCCGCGCGCGCGGGCGCTGCCGCGGCATAGGCCTGGGGCACTACGTCGAGCTGAACACCGGCGCGCCGCGCGAGCGCGCCGAGGTACGCGTGCTGCCCGAACGGCGCGTCGAGGTGGTGCTCGGCACGCTCTCCGCCGGACAGGGGCACGAGACGAGCTTCGCCCAGCTCGTCGCCGAGTGGCTCGCGGTCGATCTCGGCCAGGTGAAGCTCATCACCGGCGATACCGACCTCACGCCGATCGGCGGCGGCTCGCATTCGGGCCGCTCGATGCGGATGGGCGCCGTGGTGATGGCGCACGCCTGCGACCGCATCATCGAGCGGGGCAAGCAGCGCGCGTCTGATCTTCTGGAGGTGGCAGGTGCGGATATCGAATTCACCGGTGGCAAATTCCATGTGAAAGGAACCGACCGCTCGGTCGGCCTGTTCGAACTCGGCTTGCTCGAGGCGGATTACGACGAAACCACCCCGCTGCCCTCCTACCCCTTCGGCTGCGCGGTGTGCGAGGTGGAAGTCGATCCGGAAACCGGCGTGGTCGAGGTCGTGCGTCATTCGACCGTCGACGACTGCGGGCGGGCGGTGAACCCGCTCATCCTGCACGGCCAGACCCACGGCGGCATCGCCGCCGGCGTCGGCCAGGCGCTATGGGAGGCGTGCCGCTACGATCCCGAAACCGGGCAGCTCCTGTCGGCGAGCTTCATGGACTACGCCATGCCGCGGGCCGACCAGTTGCCGATGTTCGACACCGAGATCAGCGAGATTCCATCGACCACCAACCCTCTCGGGATGCGCGGCGGCGGCGAAGGCGGCACGACCCCTGCGCTCGCGGCGGTCGCCAACGCGGTGGTGGACGCGCTGGCCGAATTCGGCGTCGAGCACCTCGATCTGCCGCTCACCCCGGAGCGCGTCTGGAGGGCGATCAGCGGTCTTTGACGAACGCGAGCGAGTAGGCCTTCTTCCAGTCGAGGTTCACCGGAAGGGCGCCCGCGGCCTGCATCTCCTTGGTGAAGCGCTCCCAGCGCTCGTCGGTCATGATGCCGATCCTGCCGCCGGCGGCATCGCCCGAATCGATCAGGCCAAGGCGCTTCATCTCGCCGTGCGAGAACTCCATCAGGTCGAGCTCCATCTGCGGGTTGTCCTTCTTGATCGCGGCGTGGGCCGCCGCCGGATTCGCCAGGTAGCCCGCCCAGCCTTCGCGCGACGCGCGCACGAAAGCCCGCACGACTTCGGGACGCTCCTTCAGGGTCTTCTCGGTGACGTCGATCGTGGTGGCGTAGTTCGCCCAGCCGTAGTCGGCCAGCAGCAGGCTGTGCAGGTTGAGGCCGACCTTGCGCGCGTTCCATGCGTCGTTGGTCACGAAGCCCTGCTGCGACAGCATCTTGTCGGAGCCCAGGGCCGCGTAGCCAGGCTCGAAGCCGCGGATCTGCTCATCGGTAAAGCCGAACTTGCTCTTCAGCCACGGCCAGTAGTTGGTGCGTGCGATCGCCGGCAGCCGGATCGGCTTGCCCTTGAGATCCTGCAGCTTGTCGTGGCCCACGCCGGCGTGCGTCACCAGCGTCTGCGGATCCTTCTGGAACACCGCGAATACGGTGACGATCGGCACGCCCTGCGCCTGGGCGTTCAGCGTGCGCATCGCGGTCCCCATGATGAAATCGGTCTGGCCCGCGGCAAGGAGCTGGTGCACGTTCACCTGCGGGCCGCCGGGCCGCAGGGTGACGTCGAGCCCGTACTTCTCGAAGATGCCGGTGGCCTTGGCATGGTAGAGGCCGCCGTGCTCGGCCTGCGGGTACCAGTTGAGCGTATAGCTCACCGGGGTGAGCTTCTTCTCCTGCGACGCTGCGGATACCGCCGCGAATCCCAGTGCAATCGAAACGATGGCCGAAAGGATGAGGTTCATCCGCCGCTCCCGATGGTTCCGTTCATGGTAAGCACTATACTTCGGCCAATCAATGAGCGACGCATTCGTCGAAGTCGACAAGGTCGACCTCGCCTATGACGAGGTGAGCGGCAACGCGATCGAGGACGTTTCGCTCTCGATGAAGGAGCGCGAGTTCATCGCGATGGTCGGGCCGAGCGGCTGCGGCAAGTCGACGTTCATGAAGCTCTGCTCCGGGCTGCGGCGGCCGAGCAAGGGGCAGGTGATCGTCGAAGGGCGCGAGGTATCGGGGCCGCTCAAGATCGTCGGCATGGCATTCCAGAACGCGACCCTGCTGCCCTGGCGCACCACGCTCGGCAACGTGCTGCTGCCGCTCGAGATCGTCCAGCCCTACCGCGCCAGCTTCAAGGAGAAAAAGGCCGAATACGCCGAGCGCGCGCGGGCGCTGCTGCGCTCGGTGGGCCTCGATGGCTATGAGAACCGCTTCCCCTGGGAGCTCTCGGGCGGGATGCAGCAGCGCGTCTCGATCTGCCGTGCGCTGGTGCACGAACCCAAACTGCTTCTGCTCGACGAGCCGTTCGCGGCGCTCGACGCGTTCACGCGCGAGGAGCTGTGGTGCATCCTGCGCGACCTGTGGATGCTCAAGCGCTTCACCGTGGTGCTGGTCACGCACGACCTGCGCGAGGCGACCTTCCTCGCCGACACGGTGTACGTCATGAGCAAGCGGCCGGGCAGGATCCTCGCCAGGCGCGACATCGACATTCCGCGCCCGCGCGAGCTCGAGGTGACCTACAGCGACAAGTTCGTCGGCATCGTGCTCGAGCTGCGCGAGCACATCGGCCGAATCAGAAAGGCCTGAGATGGCGGTCAGATCGAGCCTCGAGCGCTGGTCTCCATGGGTGGTGCTCGCGGCGATCATCCTGGTCTGGGAAGTCGTCTGCCGCGCGTTCCACGTCTCGGACTTCATCTTCCCCGCGCCCTCGGGAATCGTGGCATCGCTGCGCCAGTACGCCGGGCCGATCACCGGTCACGCGCTGCAGACGTTCTGGTCCACCATGGCTGGGTTCGTCCTCGGCGTCACCGTGGGCGTGCTGCTCGGCTTCCTGGTCGGCTCGTCGCGCCTGATGTACAACGCGCTCTATCCGCTGATGGTGGGCTTCAACAGCATCCCGAAGTCCGCCTTCGTGCCGATCCTGGTAGTGTGGTTCGGCATCGGCACGGTGCCTGCGATTCTGACTGCCTTCGTCATCTGCTTCTTTCCGATCACGGTCAACGTTGCGACCGGCCTCGCCACCATCGAGCCCGAGCTCGAGGACGTGCTGCGCGCGCTCGGCGCCAATCGCATGGACGTCCTGATCAAGGTCGGCCTGCCGCGGTCGATGCCCTACTTCTTCGCCTCGCTCAAGGTGGCGATCACGCTCGCTTTCGTCGGCTCGGTGGTGTCGGAAACGATCGCCGCCAACGAGGGCATCGGCTATCTCATGATGTCGGCCGGCTCGCAGATGCGCATGCCGCTGGTGTTCGCCGGGCTGACCGTGATCAGCGTCATGGCGATGGCGATGTATGCGGTGTTCGCGTTCCTGGAGCGGCGCATGACCGGCTGGGCGACGCGCGGGATGGATGCGCGTGCCTGACATCGTGGACCTGAGGGGCTTCCTCGAGGCCGCGCGCAAGGCGGGCGAGGTGCACGAGATCCGCCGCGAGGTCGACGCGGTGCGCGAGCTCGGCCGGGTGCTCGCCGCCTGCGAGCGCGCCGGGAAGGCGGCGTACTTCCACTTGGTGAAGGGCTTCGACATTCCCGTGGTGGGCAGCCTGCTCAGCTCGCCAAAGCGCATCGCGTTGGCTCTTGGATGCGAAGTCGCGCAGATCGGCGAGCGCATGGCGGCGGCCACGGAAAAGCCGATCGCGTCCGCCCTTCATTCGGGGAAAGCGCCGTGCCAGGAAGTCGTGGTGAAGAAGCCCGATCTCAGCAAGTGGCCGATTCCGACCCATTCGCCGCTCGACGCCGGCCCCTTCATCACCGCCGGCGTGGTGATCGCCCGCGATCCGGAGAGCGGCCGTCACAACCTCTCCTATAACCGGATGCAGATCTACGGTCCGGACCGTGCCGGCGTCAGCATGAACATATGGCGCCACATCAAGGCGTTCTTCGACAAGATCGAGCCGCAGGGAAAGAACCTGCCGTTCGCCGTGGCGCTCGGCCCGGATCCCGTCGTGATGATGGCAGCGGCGTTTCGCTACGACGGCGACGAGTACGAGGTCGCCGGCAGCTTGCGCGGCGCACCCATCCCGGTGGTAAAGGCGCTCACCTGCGATCTCCTCATCCCTGCTTTCTCGGAAATTATCCTGGAAGGCGAGGTGCTCGCCGGCGAGCGGCAGATGGAAGGCCCGATGGCGGAGTTCACCGGCCACTACTCCGGCGCCGATCCGAAGCACGTGGCGAAGATCACGGCGATCACGCACCGCGCGAAGCCGATCTTCCAGACCATGAACGGCGGCGGCTACGAGCACGTGAGCCTCGGCAACATGATCACGCGCGAGCCGCTGCTCGCGCGCTTCGTGCGCCACATCAGCCCGCGCGTGACCGCGGTGCACCTGCCGCCCTATGCTGCCGGCTTTACCGCCATCGTCGCGCTCAAGAATCCCCAGCCCGGCGAGGCGCGCAACGTCGCCATCGCCGCAATGGCGGCGCACGTCAACTTCAAGACCGTCATCGTGGTCGACAGCGACGTCGACATCTTCGACCCGGCCGACGTGATGTGGGCGCTAGGCACGCGCGTGCGCTGGCACGAGGACGTGATCCCCATCCCCGGCGCGCACGGCAACGAGCTCGATCCCAGCACCGAAGAGCACGGCGTGGCCTCCAAGGCGATCATCGACGCCACGCTGCCGCCGGAGAAGCACAAGCGCTACGTCAAGGTCGCCTACCCGCCGGTCGACCTGGAGCGCTACCTCAAGGGAAACTGAAGGCGGCAACTGAGCTCAGTCCGATGCGCACGCTGATCGAGAACCTCGAGTTCATTCTGACCGTCGACCGGGACGACCGGGTTCTGCGCGATGTCTCGGTCGTGATCGAGGACGACCGAATTGCCGACATCTCTTCTGGTGGAATGGCGCGCGAAGCGTTCGACGCTGTTATCGACGGCAGGCGTTACGGCATGACGCCCGGGTTCATCGACTCGCACGTGCATCTGGGCGAGACGCTGTCGCGCGCGGTGTTTCCGGACCAGCTGCCGACGATGGACTGGGTGTTTAACTGGGCGAAGCCCTTCTACGCCCACACCGACGCGCGCGACGAGGTCGTTGGCTCTACGCTCGCGATGGCCGAGATGCTCAGGTGCGGCACGACCTGCTTCCTCGACATGGGTGCGCACAACGACGTCGCCGGCGTGGTCGGTGCAATCGAAGGCGTCGGCATGCGTGGCATCACCGGGCGCCATGCCGCCGACGTGCGCCCCGCCGTGGCGCCGCAAGGCTGGACCGAGGAGATGATCGCGCATCACTATTTTCCCGATTCCAGGACCGCTTTGCGCGAGCTCGAGCGCGTGGTCAAGGACTTCAATGGGGCCGCGCACGGACGGATCCGAGCCTGGGTAAACATCGAGGGCAAAGAGCCGTCCTCGAGCCTGGAGCTGCACGTCGGAGCGCGTGCGCTCGCGGAAAAGCTCGGCGTCGGCACTGCCTATCACCTCGCAACTTCCAGCGAAGAGGCCAGGGCCTGCGCCGAGAGATTCGAGACCACGCCGGTCAAGCGCGTGGCGCAGAACGGCGGCCTCGGCACCAACCTCGTCATCGCGCACGCCGTCGCCGTGACGCCCGAAGAGATCGAGCTTATGGCGAAGGCCGGGACCAAGGTGGCGTTCTGTCCCGCGGCTTCGATCAAGCTTGGCAAAGGCGCGACGCGGATCGGCAGGTATCCGGAAATGCTCGAGGCCGGCATGCGCGTCGGCGTCGGTACCGACGGCGTTTCAGCGGGCGGCAACCTGAGCCTGATGCGCCAGATGTACCTGGTGGCCGGAATGTTCAAGGATGCGCGCATGGACTCCACGCTGCTCGGCGCCGCCAAGGCCTTGCGCATGGCCACCATCGAGGCGGCCGAGCTCCTCGGCTGGCGGGACGAGATCGGCTCGCTCGAGCCGGGCAAGAAAGCCGACTTCGTCCTCTTCGACCTCGACCACTTCGAGTGGGTGCCCTACGGCGACCCGCTGCAGGCGCTGGTGTACTCCGCGAGCCCGGCGTCGATCGCGCAGACCTGGGTGGACGGCCGCGCGCTCTACCGAGACGGCAAGGTTCAAAAGCTCGACGAGAAAAGCCTGCACGCCGAAGCCCGCGAGCGCGCCTCCGCCCTCGTCAAGCGCGCCGGCCTGTCTCTAAAATAAATGGTGACTGTCACCGTTTTTTAGTACAGTTTCGGCGTGAGTAGAAGCGGTCAGCCGGGCCGCCTCCGATAACGTGAGGTAACTGCGCTCGGTCGGAAATTGCTCACCTTCTTCCGTCCTGACCGGAGCTTCGCATGATCATCGATTTGAGCTGCTATCCGACCCAGGTGGTCGACACCGCCTGGCGGCACGACGGCGATCCTTTCACGGGCGAGCGCCTGCTCAAGATGATGGACGGCCCGTACTACGTGAACGGCAAACCGCGCCGCATCGACAAGGCGTTCATCCAGCCGCCGCAGGGCAACACGTTGCACCACTTCACCAACGACCACCTCGACCATCGCGAGGGCATCCGCGCCTACATGGCCTATACGGTCGAGCTGGTGAAGAAGTATCCCGAGCGCTTCATCGGCTGCTTCGTCTACAACCCGCGCTACGGCATCCAGGAGGGCGTCGAGGAGTTCGAGCGGCACGTAAAGGAATTCGGCTTCAAGATGCTGCAGCTCAACGCCAACATGCACGCGTACCGGCCCGACCGCGCCAAGGACTGGGTGCGCCCGGTGCTGAGGGAGGCCGAGGAGCTCGGGATTCTGGTCAAGCTCCACACCGGCGACGGTCCGTACAGCATCCCCACCGAGTGGGTGCCGCTCATCAAGGAGTTCCCGAAGGTCGATTTCATCATGGCTCACTTCGGCGTGCAGACCGGCGGGGTGTATTGCTTCGAGCCCTTCCAGTGGGCGATGGAGCTACCGAACGTCTACTGCGAGTCGGGATGGTGCCTGCAGTCGCGTATCGTCGAATTCGCGAAAGACCTGCCGAAGCACAAGATTCTCTTCGGCTCGGACACGCCGCCGAACGAGCCGGGCATGTGGATTCGCCTCCTCGAAGTGCTGTGCATGGAACCCCCGCAGGGAATGAACCTCGACGAGGAAACGCTCGAGGATTACCTGGGCAACAACACTGCCCGCATGATCGGCCTGAAAACATGATTATCGACACGCATCTGCATCCGACGAATCTCGTCGACGAGGCCTGGCGCCACACGGGAACGCCGTTCAACGGCGAGCGCATGCTGAAGCTGATGGACGGCCCATACATGATCAACGGCAAGCCGCGCCGCATCGACATGGGCTTCATCCAGCCGCCGCCGGGCAACACCGTGCATCGCATCGGCGGCCGCACCGGGCGCCAGGGCATCCGCGATTACATGGCTTATTGCGCCGAGCTGACGCAGAGGTATCCCGACCGCTTCATCGGCAATTTCAACTTCAACCCGCGCTTCGGACCCGAGGAAGGCGCGCTCGAGCTCGAGTTCCACGTCAAGGAGTACGGCTTCAAGATGCTCAAGCTGCACTCCAACATGCACAACTACCGCCCCGACCGCGCGCTCGACTGGCTGCGCCCGGCGATGAAGATGTGCGCCAAGTACAACGTGGTGGTGCTGATCCACACCGGCGACGGCCCTTACAGCATCCCGACCCAGTTCTACCCGGTGATCCGCGAGTTCCCGATGGTGAACTTCATCATCGGGCACTTCGGCATCCAGACCGGCGGCAACTATTCGTTCGAGGCGTTCTGGATGGCGATGGACACGAAGAACGTGGTTTGCGAGTCCGGCTGGACCTTCCAGTCGCGCATCGTCGAGTTCGCCAACGAGCTGCCGCGCCACAAGATCGTCTTCGGCACCGATTCGCCGCCGAACGAGCCGGGCATGTGGCTGCGCGAGCTCGAGGTGCTGTGCGGTCCGCCGCCGCAAGGCATGAACCTCGACGAGGACGGGCTCGAGGACTACATGGGCAACAACATTGCGCGCCTGTGCGGCATCAGGACCTCGCCGCCGCCACGGAACATGGACGACGCCAAGGCGCGCCTCAAGGACAGCTACGCCGGCGTGAAGTGAGCCAGGATTTCCACGCGTTCCTGGAAGACTACCTCCGCCGTTATCCGGAGGACGTAGTCCAGGTCGCGCAAGAGGTCTCGCCGGATCAGGACGTGACCGCGGTCCTGTCGACGCTCGCGGCGCAGGGACGCGATCCGATGCTCGTCTTCGAGCGCGTCGGCGGCACGAAGGTCGTAACCGGCATCTTCACGTCGCGCAAACGCATCGCGCGCCTGCTGGGAACTACCCAGGAGAATTTGCACCGGGTTTATCAGGAAAGAGCACGAGGAGCGGTCGACCCGAAGCTCGTTTCCGCCGGACCGATCCTCGATTCGGTGGAGGAGAAGGTCGACCTGACGAAGCTGCCGCTGCTGCGCCACTTCGAGACCGACAGGGCGCCCTATATCACCAACGGCGTCGTGGTGTGCGAGGGATCCACGCCCTTCAGCGGAAACCTGAGCTATCACCGCGCGATGCTGCATTCGAAGAGCGAGCTCGCCACGAGCCTGCATTCGCGCGGGCATCTCTGGCGCCTGCTGGAGCTCGCGAAGGAGCGCAAGAAGCCGCTGCCGGTGGCGATGGTGATCGGCGCGCATCCGCTCTTCATGATGGCGGCCTCGGCCAGGGTGGGCTTCGGCGCTGACGAGCGACGCATTGCAGGAGGCCTTTTTGGTTCTCCCCTTGAGGTAATCAAGACCCCGAGACACGAGATCGCGGTTCCCGCGTCTGCCGAGTTTGTGCTGGAAGGCGTGATCGATCCCGACGCCAAGGTCGACGAGGGCCCGTTCGGCGAGTTCACCGGCTATTCCTCGAGCCGCACGACCAACAATCTCTTCCGGGTCGAGACGCTGATGCGGCGGAAGGATGCGATCCTGGTCGACGTCGCGGGCGGCAACGCCGCCGAGCACCTGAACCTCTCTCGCGTGCCGCGCGAATCGGAGATGGCCGAGAAGCTGATGGAGCGCTTCCCGAGCGTCACCGCGCTCCACTATCCGAACTCGGGCGTGCACTTCCACGCCTATGTCGCGCTGCGCGCGCGCCGCGAGGGCGAGGCGCGGCAAGTGATGCTTGGGCTGCTCGGCTGGGATCCCTATCTCAAGACCGTGATCGCGGTCGACGATGACATCGACCTCACCGACGACTCGCAGGTGATGTGGGCGCTCGCGACGCATTTCCAGCCGCACCGCGACGTCGTGATCGTCGGCGGCCTTCCGGGAAACGCGCTCGATCCGTCCGCGTCGAGCGTCGGCACCACCTCGCGCATGGGGCTCGACGCCACGCGCGGGCCCGGCTTCGAAGGCGTGCGCGCGAAGGTGTCCGACGCCGCGATGGCGCGCGCCGCGAAGCTCCTCGCGAAAGTCTCACTCTAGACAGCTTCGCAGGTCGCGGTCGAGCGCATCCTTGTCGAGGTTGCGGCCGATGAACACGAGCCGGCTCTGGCGGTTCTGCCCGGCCCAGGAGTCCGCCGCGCGCAGGTCCATCAGGCGGTGCACGGCCTGCAGCACCACGCGGCTCGGCTCGCCGGCCATGGCGACGATGCCCTTCAGGCGGAAGATGTCGTCGCCGCTCGATTTCAGAAGATCTTTCAGATGTGATTCCAGGCGCGAGCGGTCGAACGATCCGGGATAGGTGAGCGAGACCGACTCGAGCGACGGGTCGTGCTGGTGCTCGTGATCGTCGAGAAAATCCGGCGCGATCGCCATCGTCTGCGCGACGCTGAAGGCGCCGATGCCGAGGATCTCGTCGAGCTCGACCCTGGCGTGGCTCGAGCGGAGGATCGGCGCGGTGGCGTTGAGCTTTCGCACCCGCCCTTCCAGGGCGCCGATCTCGGTTTCGTTCACGAGGTCGATCTTGTTCAGGATGATGCGATCGGCGATGACGATCTGGTCGACCGCCTGGTTGTCGTGGCCCTGCAGGCTCGGTTCGTCGAGGTGGTGGCCGATGTGCCTGGCGTCGACCAGAGTGACGATGGCGTCGAGATTGACCTGTTTCGATACTTCGGTGTCGACGAAGAAGGTCGCGGCGACCGGCGTCGGATCTGCCAGGCCGCTCGTCTCGACCAGGATATAGTCGAACTTCTCCCGGCGCTTCATCAGGTCCTGCAGGATGCGCAGGAGGTCGGCGCGCGCCGAGCCGACGCAGCACACACAGCCGTTGGTGAGCTCGAAGATCTCCTCGTCGGCCGAGACGATCAGGTCGGAGTCGATGTTGATTTCGCCGAACTCGTTCTCGATCACGGCGATGCGGTGGCCGTGCTTCTGCGTGAGGATGTAGTTGAGCAGGGTCGTCTTTCCCGAGCCGAGGAATCCGGTCAGGATGGTCACCGGAACTTTTGCTTGCATCAGACCTTCCGCTTCTGCCTCAGGCCGCTCACGACATCCTCGGGCGTGATCGGGTAGTGCCGGAAGCGCAGGCCGATGGCGTCGTAGACGGCGTTGGCGATCGCCGGCCCGATGGCGATGATCGGATCCTCGCCCACGCCCTTCGCGCCGAACGGGCCGCCGGGATCGGGCGCGGTCTCGAGCAGGATGGTGCGGATCGGCGGCATGTCCAGGGAAAGCGGCATCTTGTAGTCGACGAAGCCCGCGTTGAGCGAGCGCCCGGTCTGCAGATCGATGACGTAGTCCTCGGTCAGCGTGTGGCCGATGCCCTGCTGGATGCCGCCCTCGATCTGGCCCGCCGCGGCGACCGGATGGATCACGCGTCCGACCTCGTGCACCGGAACCACCTGCAGCACGTCGATCTGCCCGGTCTCGGTATCGACCTGCACTTCGACGAAATGCGCGGCGAACGAATACGACTTGGTCGGCTTGTAGGTCGCCGAGGCGATGAGCTGCGGCGTCGGCAGGCCCAGCTTCGGGCTGACCGCGTCGCGCACGCTGATCTGCCGATCCGATCCCTTGACGCGGACGACTCCTTGTCGGATCTCCAGGTCTTGATGGGACGCTTCGAGGGCCTCGGCAGCAATCGAGAGCAGCTGCTTCTTCACCTCGGCGGCCGCCATCTGCGCGGCGCGCCCGCCCATGTACGTGGTGTGGCTCGCGAACGCGCCGATGTCCCACGGCACGACGTCGGTGTCGCCGTGCACCACCGACACATCCTCGAAGCGCAGGCCGAGCTCCTCGGCCACTACCTGCGCGAGCGCCGTGTGCGCCCCGGTACCCAGGCCGGTGGTCCCGGTAAAGAGCTGCGCCGTGCCGTCGTCGTTCATGCGCACGGTGGCATTGCCCTGCTCCTTGATGCCGGGATACGCGCTCGAGCCGTGCATCTCGCAGCCCATTCCCCGGCCGCGACGGACCACACCGTGGCCGGATTTTCTCGTCACCGGCCAGCTCGTTTCCTCCATTCCCCGCTTGATACAGTCTTCGAGGCCGTGGCCGACGATCGGGTGTCCCGAAGGCGAAAGGTCGCCCTCGCGAACCGCGTTCTTGAGCTTGAGCGCGGCCGGGTCCATGCCGAGCTTCTCGGCCGCCTCGTCCATCTGGATATCGAGCGCGTAATAGGTCTGCACCACGCCATAGCCGCGGTACGCGCCTGCGATCGGCGTGTTCGTATAGACCGCTCTTCCCTCCAGAAGCACGTTGTCGCAGCGGTAAAGGGAAGTGAGCGCGGTCGTGCCGACCGCGGTGACGCCGGGCGCGTGCGAGCCGTAGGCGCCCGAGTTGAACGTGACGCGCGCCTGGCGCGCGCTGATCGTGCCGTCCTTCCTGAAGCCCTGTTTGAGCCACACCGTTCCCGGGTGGCGCGAGCGGCCGCCGAGGAAGGTCTCCTTGCGCGTGAACTCCATGCGCACCGGGCGGCGGGCTTTTTTCGCCAGCAGAGCGCACAGGAATTCGGTCTGGAAGAGGTCCTGCTTCGCGCCGAAGCCGCCGCCCATGTGGTCGACGAGCACGCGCACCTTGGTGAGCGGAAGCCCCAGCACCTCGGCCAGAATGCCGCGCACCATGAAGGGCGTCTGCGTCGAGATCCACATCGTGAGCCGGTCTTCGCTCCACTGCGACACGCAGACATTCGGCTCCATGTACGCCGGCGTCGGCCGGCCCATGGCGTAGGTGCCTTCGACGATCAGGTCCGCCTCCTTGAAGCCTTTTTCGACGTCTCCTCTCCTGACCGTGACCGGATCGACTACCAAATTGTCGTTGCGCAGTTCGTGGATCCTGACTGAAGAAGAAAAGGCCTCGTCCACTGTCAGAAGTGCTGGCAGCGTTTCGTACTCGACCTCAATCAGGTCGAGCGCTTCCTCGGCGATCTCCTCGCTGACGGCCGCGACCACGGCGACGCTTTCGCCCCAGTAGCGGACCTTGCTGTCGAGGATGTACTGGTCCTTCGTCACCGACGCCGAGCGCGGGTGCGGCGAGCCGTAGTGCAGCACGCGCGGCACGTCGTGGTGGGTAAGCACCGCCTTGACGCCCTCATAGGCGAGCGCCCTGGTTGCGTCGATCCGCTTGATGCGGGCGTGCGCCACGTTGCTGCGCTTGGTCTTGGCATGCAGCATGCCGGGCAGGCTGAGGTCGCCCGCGTACTGCGCGCGTCCGCTCACCTTGCCCGGCATGTCGGGACGAAGCCGGCTTTCGCCGATGACCGAAAAATCGCTCACTTCTTCATTTCCTTCGCGGCCGCCTCGATCGCCTCGACGATCCTGGTGTATCCCGTGCAGCGGCAGATGTTGCCGGCGATGCCGAAGCGAATTTCGTCTTCCGTCGGGTTGGGATTCTCGTCGAGCAGCGCCTTGGCCATCACGATCATCCCAGGCGTACAGAAGCCGCATTGCGCGCCGCCAAGCTGGGCGAACTTCTCCTGCAACGGATGCTCGATTCCTTCGATGGTGACGACCTCGCGGCCGTCGGCCTCCACCCCGAGCATGAGACACGAATTGAGCGGCTTGCCGTCGACCAGGACGGTGCAGGCGCCGCAGTCGCCCACGTCGCAGCCCTTCTTCGTGCCGGTGAGGCCGGCCTCGTTGCGCAGCGCGTCGAGGAGGCTGCGCCAGGGCTCGAGCTCGAGGTGACGCTCTTCACCGTTGAGGGTAAAAGAGATCTTCTTCACCGAACGGCATCCAGGGCCCGTTGCAGGGCGCGGCGCGTCAGGACGCCCACCATCTCCCGCCGGTACTCGGCGCTCGCGCGCACGTTGCTGATCGGTCGGGACTCTTCGGCCGCAGCCCGAGCCGCGCGTTCGATCAGCGCGGGGTCGATTTCGCGACCGCGCAGCAGCGCTTCGGCCGCCTTCGCGCGGATCGGCGTGGGCGCGACGGCGCCCAGCACGATCCGGACCTCATCCTCCAATTCGAGAGTGACCGCTACACCCACCGTAGCCAGCTCCATGGCCTTGCGCCGGCCGTGCTTGATATAGACCTTGCCGGTCCGGGGCGCGGGCGGCGGAACCACGATTTCGGTCATCAGCTCGCCGCTCTTCAGCACGGTCTTGCCCGGCCCGGTGAAGAAGTCTTCCAGCGGGACGCGGCGCGTGCCCTGCCCGCCATGGATCGAGACGACGGCGCCGTCGGCGATGAGCGGCGGCAGCGTGTCCGCCGAAGGCGAAGCGCGACACACGTTGCCGACGATCGTGGCGCGGTTTCGCACCTGGATCGAGCCGAGCTCGCGCGCGGCCTGAACCAATGACGGATAGTACTTTGCCGTGACGGGGGAAATCTCGATCTCCCGCGCGGTCACGAGCGCACCGATGCGCAGCCCGGCCCGCGGGTCGAAGCTCATGGCGGCGATGCCCGGAATCTTCTTGATGTTGACCACGCAGTCGGCGCGGCGCAGCTGCTCCTTCAGCTCGACCAGCAGATCGGTGCCGCCCGCGAGCGGCTGGGCGCGCGCTCCGTAGCGCGCGAGGAGCGCCGAGGCTTCGGCGAGCGTGGCCGGCTCGAAGTACTCGAAGCGCCTCAAGAGCGTTCCTTCCTGAGCACGTCATAGGTTTCGCGGATCCACTGCGCGATGGCGGCGTTCTGCTCGATCAGCGAGTAGTTCACGCCCCCGCCGTAGTCGGCCATGTCGATCATGTCGGTCGTGATCCAGCGCAGGCGGCTCTGCCTCGGGTTCGCGAGGTGGTGGCGCAGGACGCGCCGCACCACCTCCTTGCAGGGCTCCACCCGGTAAGCATGCCAAGGATGGAACCATTCGCCTGGCCGCGGCTTCTTGAACGGGTACTGGCAGGCGCGGCCCCAGGTGCCGGTTTCCTTGAGCTCGCCCGGATTTTTCGGTCCGTTGGGGGACACCGGGCGCACCTGCAGCCAGTTGATCGTCCCCTGCGAGATCCAGTCGTCGAGCACGTTGCCCGGCTCGTACGGATCGATGATCAGGCGGCCGGCTTCGACATCCTCGCGGATGCCGCTCACGTCCTGCTCCTCCGGGTTGTCGACTTTCAGCAGGATGTGGCTGTGGTCGAGGACGAAATTGAACGGCAGGCCGAGCGCGCGCACCCTGCCCGCCACCGCGTTGATGCGGCGAAAATCCTCCGACCACATGTAGATGTGGACCTCGAAGCCGATCTCGATGCCGCGCTTCTGCGCGAGCTCGTAGGCGAGCACGTAGAACGCCACCACCTCGTCGTCGGTCACCGCGCGTCCGCTCGCGTGCTTCGCGCGCAGCATGATGTCGTGGCACTGCGCGCCGGTGTCCCTGCAAAGGCCGAGGTTCTTCGCGAGCTGCGCCTCGTCCTTGCCCGCGGTGTAGGACCACAGGCCGGTGCGGATCGGCAGGCCGTGCTTCTGCGACGCGCGCACGTACTCTTCTTCCTGGCCGGGCTGAGGCATGCGGTCGAAATGGTCGAACACGCCGGCCGCCTTTACCAGCCGGAACTGCTCGTCCACGCTCGGCGGCTGCCGCGGCACGCCCTGTGCGCCGCGCCCGTTGCAGCCGAGCGAGATGCCGTCAAGCATCGATCAGCGCCTCCGACAGACTCGCGGCCGGGCCGGGCTCCTCCTCGACGTGCAGCTGCTTCTCGAGGGTGTTCAGGTGGCTCGCGATCCGCCTTGCCGCGAGCGCCGGGTCGCGCCGGGCGAGCGCATCGACGATCTCGCGGTGCTCGTCAGCGCCGCAGTACGCGGGGCGCGCGCCCCTGTGCGCAAGGCTGAGGAGCGGCGTGCGGCAGATGAGGTGCTCCATGAACCGGTCGAGCGCGGCGTTGCCGGCGAGCTCGGACAGAAGCTTGTGAAACCGGATCGAGAGGCGCTGGCCGGTCCTGCGGTCGCCGCGGTCGTAGGCCTTTTGCTCGTCGACGACGAAGGTGCGCAGCTCCGCGAGCTGCTTCACGCTGATGCTGCGGGCGAGCCCCTGCACCACCGCGGATTCGATCACGCGCCGCGCCTCGAACACGTCGCGCGTCTCGTCCGCCGTTGGGTTGGCGATGACCGCGCCGCGGTTCGGGCGCAGCTCGACGAGCAGGCTGTGACCCAGTCGCGCCAGCGCCGCGCGTACCGCGCCGCGGCTGACCCCGAGCAGCTCGGAGAGATCGCGCTCCACGAGCTTGGTACCCGGCGCGAGGCGGTGATCGAGGATCGCGTTCAGGACCGCGTTGAAGACCCGGTCCTCGGCCGCGCGCCCGCTGCGTGGTTTCATCGGGCGCATCTTCACCGTGCGCGCACAGAAATGTCAACAAGTCGGTCCAGATTTTGTTGACAATCTGCGCCCGGCGACCCTACCCTGTCCGGCGCGACATGAAAGCCGCCCTCGACTTTCTGCTGAACGGCGAGCGCGTCTCGCTCGGGGATGAGAATCCTTCACGCACGCTGCTCACCTGGCTGCGCGAGACCCGCGGCCTCGTCGGCACCAAGGAGGGCTGCGCCGAAGGCGATTGCGGCGCCTGCACGGTGGTGCTCGCCGATCTCGGTCCCGCGGGCAAGCTGCGCTACCAGCCGGTGAACGCCTGCATCCTGTGCCTCGGCGCGATCGAGGGGAAGGAGGTCATCACCGTCGAGGGGCTCAAGAAGGGCGATCGCCTTCACGCGGTACAGCAGGCCATGGTCGACTGCCACGCCTCGCAGTGCGGCTTCTGCACGCCGGGCTTCGTCATGGCGCTCTACGCCCATTGCAAGACCGGAACGCCGCCCGAGCTCGCCGATGCGATCGCCGGAAACCTGTGCCGCTGCACCGGCTACCGGCCGATCCTGCACGCGGGCAAGCGCGCACGCGAGCTCGCCGACTGGCAGCAGGAAGCGGCCGAGGACGCGGAGCGCGCGAAGCGCATCGCCGCGCTCCCCAAAGACATGGCTCGGATGAAAGGCTTTTTTGCGCCGCTCGGCGTCGGCGAGTTCGCGCGCTACCTCGTGGAGCACCCGAAGGCCACCATTCTTGCCGGCGGCACCGACGTCGGGCTGTGGATCACGAAGGAGCACCGCGATCTCGACGAGGTCGCCTACATCGGCCGGGTCGCCGAGCTGAGAAAGATCGAGGAGACCCCGCGGCAGCTCGAGATCGGCGCGGCCGTGACCTACGCTGAGGCCTGCGAAGCTCTCGAGCGAATCCACTCGGACATCGGCGAGCTGCTGCGGCGGCTGGGCGCGGTCCAGGTGCGCGCCGCTGGCACGCTCGCCGGCAACATCGCCAACGGCTCGCCGATCGGCGATTCGATGCCCGTACTCCTCGCCCTGGACGCGACGCTCATCCTGCAGAAGGGCGAGGCCACACGCGAGGCGCGCCTCGCACGCTTCTATACGGGCTACCGCAAGAGTGTGCTGCTTCCGGGCGAGTTCATCCGGGCGATCCGCGTGCCGAAGCTCGTCCCGGGCGCGCGCTTCGCCGCGTACAAGCTGTCCAAGCGCTTCGACCAGGACATCTCCTCGATCTGCGCCGCGTTTCACGTGGCAGGCAGCAAGGCGCGGTTCGGCTTCGGCGGCATGGCGGCCACGCCGATGCGCGCACGCCAGGCCGAGGCGGCTTACGCGGCAAGAGGGATCGAGGCGGCGTGCACCGCGCTGGTGGAGGACTTCAGCCCGATCTCCGACCAGAGGGCGTCGGCCTGGTACCGCATCCGCGCGGCGCAGGCGCTGCTGCGGAAATTCCATGCCGGCGCGAGCCCGCGCGCCTTGCTCGACATGGCACCCGTAACGTGATCCACCAAGCACTGCCCCATGACAGCGCGGCGCTGCATGTCAGCGGCGAAGCGCGCTACGTCGACGACCTGCCCGAGCCGCCCGGCACGCTCTACGCGGCATTCGGCATGTCCACCGAGGCGCATGCAAAGATCCTGGCGCTCGATCTGACCCGCGTTCGCGAGGCCGAGGGTGTAGCCGCGGTGCTCACCGCCGCGGACATCCCGGGCGCCAACAACATCGGCCCGGTGCTCGCGGACGAGCCGGCGCTCGCCACGGACGTGGTGCAGTTCCGCGGCCAGCCGCTCTTCGCCGTGGCTGCCGCGAGCGTCGAGCTCGCGCGGCGCGCGGCGCGCCTTGCCCGCGTCGAATACGAGCGGCGCGATCCGGTGGTGACGATCGAGCAGGCGCTCGAGGCGAACCAGTTCGTGCTGCCGAGCGTCACGTGCGAGCGTGGCAGCGTGGCGAGCCTCCCGGGCGCGGCGAACCGGATCCGGGGCCGGTTGCGGTGCGGAGCGCAGGAGCACTTCTACCTCGAGGGCCAGGTCGCGCTCGCCATCCCGGGCGAGCGCGGCGAGATGCTGGTGCACTCCTCGACCCAGCATCCCACCGAGATCCAGCACCTCGTGGCGGCGGCCCTCGGCGTCCCCGACGCCGCCGTGACGGTGGAGCTGCGCCGGCTCGGCGGCGCCTTCGGCGGCAAGGAAACGCAGGCGGCGGTCTACGCGATCGGCGCCGCGCTGCTCGCGCGCGCGACGCGGCGTCCCGTGAAGCTGAGAGCCGACCGGGACGACGACATCGTCGGCACCGGCAAGCGCCATGACTTCCTGTACCAGTACGACGTCGGGTTCGACCGGACGGGGCGCATCGAGGCGCTCGACCTGACGCTCGCCTCGCGCTGCGGCCTGTCGGCGGACCTGTCGGGCGCGGTGAACGACCGCGCCGTGTTCCACTGCGACAACGCCTATTTCCTGCAGAACGTGCGCATCGTCTCGCACCGGTGCAAGACGCACACCGTGTCCAGCACCGCGTTCCGCGGCTTCGGCGGGCCGCAGGGCATGTTCGCGGCGGAGGCGGTGGTGGCGGCGATCGGCCGGTACCTCGGCATCGATGCGCTCGACGTGCGAAAGCGCAACCTCTACGGTCCGGCGCCACGCGACGTCACCCATTACGGCATGACGCTCAAGGACAACGTCCTGCCCGAGCTCATCGACGAGCTGGAAACGCGCTCCGAGTATCGGCGGCGGCGCGAAGCGTTAAAGGCCTTCAACGCGGCGTCGCCGTTTTTCAAGCGCGGCCTCGCCCTCACGCCGGTGAAGTTCGGCATCGCCTACACCGCGCAGGCGATGAACCAGGGCGGCGCGCTGGTCCACCTCTACACCGACGGCAGCGTGCACCTGAACCATGGCGGAACCGAGATGGGCCAGGGGCTGATGATCAAAGTGGCGCAGATCGTGGCCGCGGAGCTCCAGGTCGACCTCGAGCGCGTGCAGGTCAGCGCCACCTCCACGGGCAAGGTGCCCAACACCTCGCCCACCGCCGCCTCGAGCGGCACCGACATCAACGGCGAGGCGGCGCGCGACGCGTGCCGCACCCTCAAGCAGCGTCTCGTCGCGCATTGCGTCGAGACCTACCGGGTGCGTCCGGACGAGGTCGTGTTCCTGCCGAACCAAGTCGCGATCGGTGCCACGAAGACGCTCAGCTTCACGCAGCTCGTCCGCGAAGCGTACCTCGCCCGCGTGCAGCTTTCGGCCACCGGCTACTGGCGCACGCCTGAGGTCCAGTTCGATCGCGAGCGCTGGCGCGGCACGCCCTTCTACTACTTCGCGTACGGCGCCGCGGTTTCCGAGGTCGCGATCGACGTCCTCACCGGCGAGACGCGCCTGCTGCGCGCCGACCTGCTGCACGACGCGGGCCGCTCGCTCAACCCGGCGATCGACCGCGGGCAGATCGAGGGCGGCTTCATCCAGGGTATGGGCTGGCTCACGATGGAAGAGGTCGTCTGGGACGACCAGGGCCGCCTCCTCACGCACGCGCCCTCGACCTACAAGATCCCGGCGGCGGGCGACTGTCCGCCGGCGTTCAACGTCTGGCTGTGGGAGAAAGGCGAGAACACGCGCGACGTGGCGCATCGCTCCAAGGCGGTCGGCGAGCCGCCGCTGATGCTCGCGCTATCGGTGTTCCAGGCGATCGCCGACGCGGTCGGCGCGACCTCGAGCTCGCGCGAGCCGGTGCCGCTCGAGGCCCCGGCAACCCCCGAGAACGTGCTTAAGGCGATCCATGAGCTACATCGAAATCCGGGTCGTTGAGACGCGCGGCTCCACGCCGCGCGAGTCCGGCACGCGCATGTGGGTAGGCGCATCCGAGATCCGCGGCACCATCGGCGGCGGCAACCTCGAATACACCGCGCTCAAGATTGCGCGCGAGATGCTCCTCTCTGGCGAGACCGAGCGCCAGCGGCGGTTCGTCCTCGGCGACGCGCTCGGCCAGTGCTGCGGCGGCAACACCACGCTCGCTTTCAAGAGGGTGGAAAGGATTGACGGGGGAGAGGAGCGATTCGACGTCGTGCTCTTCGGGGCCGGCCATGTAGGCAAGGAAGTCGCCCGCATCCTGGAGCGCGTTGCGTGCCGCCTGACCTGGATCGATCAGCGTCCCGAACAATTCCCCGCTCATACCACTGCACGCGTGGTGATCGACGACGAGCCGATCTTCGCCGTCGACGATGCCCCACCGGGCGCCTTCTATCTCGTCATGACCCATAGCCACGCGCTCGACTTCGAGATCGTGGAGCGCGCCCTGCAGCGAAAGGATGCGCGCTTCGTGGGAATGATCGGCTCCGAAACCAAGGCGGCGAAGCTGCGGCTGCGGCTCAACGCGCGCGGCATCGACGCATCGCGCCTCATTTCGCCGATCGGTCTCTTCAAGGCCGGCAAGCATCCCGCCGAAGTGGCGGTATCGACCGTGGCGCAACTGCTCGTGGAGCGCGAACAGTTGCACCACGGCCTGAAGGGCATTACAGCGGCGGCGCGATGAAGTGAAAGTCCTTGGCCCAGGGCGACTCCTGGACTGCGTCGGTCGAGAGCTCGATATCCGAGCGCGTGGTGTCCGAGGCGGCGACGCGCGAGCGCTCCATGGGGAGATTCGGCAGCGCGCGATCCACCTCGACCTGCTCGTACGGCGCGGAGCCGCCGAACGGATATTCGGTGGGACGCACGGCGACTTCGGGGATGTTCGGCAGAGCGCGATCGAGGTCGAGCTGCTCGAAGGGCTTGCCGTTGTCGGCGAAGGCCGGGGTGGCGAGTACGGCGAACGACAGTGCGGCGATAAGGCGTTTCATGATCGATTCCCTTTCGGTTGGTTTGATGCGGCCGGAAGAGGATTCCTCCGATACGCGAACCCAGTGTGTTCGCTCTTCCGACCGCCGTGAATCAACCAGACGTACGAGTTCGACCGAACGCCGGTGCTAATGCTTTGGTATTACCGCGCGACTATTTCATCCGATCCTTGATCTTCGCGAGCGCTGCGCGCGCGCAGTCTTCATCAAGGTTGCCGCCGGGAGCGCCGCTCACGCCCAGGCCGGCGATCGTCTGGCCGCCCGCGGTGATCGCGATCGCGCCCTGCGCGTAGGTCACGTTCGGCAGCGGCGTCTGCGGCACGGTGGTCGGCGGGGCTTTCGCCATGCGGTCCTGGATCGCTTTCGTCGTCTCCTCTTTGCGCGCGAGCCCGAGCGAGGCCACCGTGTAGGCCTTGTAATACGCGTTGTCCACCGAGTGGATCGGCGCGCCGTCGCCGCGCAGCAGGGCCTGGCGCACGCCGTCGAGATCGACCACCACCGCGACCACCTTGTAGCCGTTCTTCGCGCAGGTCGCGACCGATTCGCCGACGAGCTCGTTCGCGAGCTGTGCCGAGAGCTTCTGCGTGTGGATGATGCCTTGCGCGTTGAGCGCCGCCGGGGCCGCGGCGAACGCTACAGAGAATGCAACTGCTTGCAGTGCAGAAATGCGGGACATGGGACTCCTCCGTTGGATGTGGCCAGCTGGGCCGCGGCCAAGATAGAGGAAAACCGCTGCGTGCGGAAGTGGGGCAGCGGCGGCGCTATTCAGAGACCCGGCTGGCGCAGGTGCCAGTCGGTGGCGCGCTGAAAGGCGTGTCCCGCGCGCAGCGCCGTCGCTTCGTCGAAAGGCCGGGCGACGAGCTGCAGGCCGATCGGCATGCCATCGCGGCTGTAGCCGGCGTTGGCGCAGACCGTCGGCAGACCGAGGTAGCTGCCCGGGCGGGTGAGGCGCGTAATGCGGGCGAGGACCGCGGCGGTGCGCTCGCTCCAGCCGAGCTCGGTCTCGGCAATGGTGGGCGTCGCGATGCCCAGCACCGGCGCGTGCAGCAGGTCGACCTTCGAGAACACCTGCGCGCAGAATTCGGCGAGCGCCGTGCCGCGCAGGCGCAGCGCGTCGATGTAGGCCGTCGCGGGGATGGCGAGCCCCTGCATCAGGCGACCGCGCACCTGGTCGGAATAGTCGTCCGCCCGGGTGCGCAGCCATTCGCGGTGGAGCGTCGCGGCCTCGGCCGTGCTGATGAACACCGCCGCGGCGCTGTAGGCGGTGAGCTCCGGCAGGTCGACCTCGACGATTTTCGCGCCGAGCCGGCCGAAGGCTTCCAGCGAAGCTCCCATGGCGGCGGCGATCTGCGGGTCGCACTCGTCGTAGAAGTGCTGCCGCGGGCGGCCCACGCGAAGTCCCTTCACCGGCTTCTCTATTTCATTGACCCAGTTTGGAACGGGTCGCGGATCGCAGGTCGGATCCCGTGGATCGGGCCCCGAAATCAGTTGCGCGATCAGCGCGGCGTCCTCGACCGTGCGCGTAAGCGGACCGACGGTGTCGAGCGAATGGGAAAGCGGCATCGCGCCGGCGCGGGACACGCGGGCGTAGGTCGGCTTGATCGCGGAGGTGCCGCACATGGCGGCCGGCAGGCGGATCGAGCCGCCGGTGTCGGAGCCCAGTCCCGCGAAGTTGGCCCGCGCCGCCACCGAGGCGCCGGTGCCTGAGGACGAGCCGCCGGTAATGCGCTCGGGGTTCCAGGGGTTGCGGCAATGACCGTAGTGCCAGTTGTGCCCCGTGGGTCCGAGCGCGAACTCGGTCATGTTGAGAACGCCGAACTGGATGGCGCCCGCGGCATCGAGCCGCTCGAGCGCCGTCGCGGTGGCCGGTGCCGGGCGCTCGCGCAGGATCTTCGAGCCGCACGACGAGGCGACACCCTCGCGGTAATACATGTCCTTGTGCGCCATCGGCACGCCATGGAGCGGACCGCGAGCCGGCTGCCGGTCGGCTTGCCGCGCCGCTTCCAGCGCGCGGTCCTCGTCGATGCGCAGGAAGCAGTTGAGCTTCGGCTGCACTTCGCGCGCACGTTCGAGGACTGCCTCCATGGAAGCGAGAGCGGTGGTGCGCCGCTCGCGGATCGCTGCCGCGAGCTGCGTGCAGGAAAGCCCGAGGATCTCGTCCGGGCTCATGGGGCCTGGCGCCGCTGCTCGAGTACGAATGCGGCGGGCTCTGCTTCGAGTGGCAGCCTCGCGAACGGGTCGGCCGTCGTTTTGAAGAGCGAGGCGAGAATATTGGCCGTGGCCTCGACGTGCGTAGGGCTGGGCTGCACGCCGTGCTCCTCGATGAGGGTTTTTGCGAGAGTCGGGTTCATTTGAGATCGGCTCCGGATCGGTACCAGCGATCGAGCAGCGCGCGCTCCTCGTCGGTCATGCCGGTGAGGTTCCCTGGCGGCATGGCCTTCGACCGCGCCGCCTGCTGGTAGATCTGCGGCGCGGCCGCCCGCACGCGCTCTGGCGTATCGAGCTTTACACCCTTGGGTGCTTCGGCCAGTCCCTGGAAGCTGGGCTTGTCCGCGTGGCAGCTCACGCAGCGCGCGCCGATCACGCCTTGCACCTGCGCAAAGGAAACCGGTCCGGCCCGAGCCGCGTCCCTGGGTGCAAAGAAGACGGCGGTCGCGACGAAGAGGAGTACCCCGAGCGCCCAGACCCACGCCGGCGCGCGGCCCTTGTGCCGCATCACGAACCAGACCCGCACCAACGCGCCAGCGATCGTCATGGCGACGAGCGCGACCCAGGCCGAGCGCGCGCCGAAGGCCGACGGGTAGTGACCGGCGATCATGGTGAAGACAACCGGCAGCGTGAAGTAGGTGTTGTGGACGCTTCGCTGCTTGCCGACCAGGCCGTCGCGGGCGTCGGGCTGGCGCCCCGCCTTCATCGCCTCGACCATGCGGCGTTGGCCCGGGATGATGACGTGGGCCACGTTCGCCACCATGATCGTGCCGAGGATCGCGCCGTAGTGCATGAAGGCGCCGCGCCCGCCGAAGAGTCGGGTCAGTCCCCACGCCGCAAGCGTGAGCAGGACCAGAAGCGTCGCGCTCAGAACATAGTCGTTTTTCGCGAGCGGCGAGCGGCAGACCGCCTCGTAGACCGAGTAGCCCCCGATGACAAAGGCGACGCCGATGCCGATCGCCCACGGCTTCGACAGCGGCATCACCTGCGGATCGACGAGATAGAGCTCGGCATGGAAGTAGTACACCAGGGCGAGCAGAGCAATCCCGGTGAACCAGGTCCAATAAGCCTCCCACTTGAACCAGTGCAGCGTCGCCGGCATCCGTGCCGGCGCGAGCCTGAACTTCTCGGCGCGGTAGAAGCCGCCGCCGTGGATCGCCCAGAGCTCGCCGGCGATGCGCGCATCGCCGCTGGGCTCGAGGTGATTGTCGAGCCAGATGAAGTAGAGCGACGCCCCGATCCACGCGATGCCGACGATCACGTGCGCCCAGCGCAGTGCCAGGTTCAGCCATTCAAGGACGTAGGCTTCCACTTACCGGCGCATCAGGCGCCGCCACGGAAGCAGGAGTAGCCCCACGGCGTGCACTTGAACGGCAGATGGTAGTGCTGGTCCGGATTCGAGACCCCAAACCGGTACGTCACGACCTCGAGAAAGGGAACTTCGGGCAGGTCGACCTGCTGCGTGCGATACCAATCGGCGATATGGAAGACAGCCTCGTAGAAACCGGTGGCTACTCGGCCGCTCACTTCGAGCGTCCCCTTGTCGGAGGTTTCGCCGCCTGCTACCAGCTGGCCCGCGCGCCGAAGCTCGATGCGCATTCCCTGCGCCACGATGCCGCGCGATACGTCCACTACATGGATCGAGACCCCGGGCATTAATTCAGCTTGGCCCCGGAGTCTTTGACGGGCTGGTACCACTCCTTGACCTGCGCCGCGACGAATGCGCTGAACTCCTCTGGCGTCATGTCGCGGCTCTGCACGCCGAGCTCGGCGAGGCGCTGAGCGACCTTCGGATCCGCGAGGGCTTTCCTGTTGGCCGCGTGGATGCGCGCGACGACCTCGCGCGGCAGGCCGGCGGGTCCGGAAATGCCGAGGAAATTCTCGGCCACGAGCTTCCTTTGGCCGAGCTCCTGCACGCTCGGCACCTCGGGCGCCATCGGTGCGCGGGTGGGCGAGGTGACCGCCAGGGCGCGCAGCTTCCCGTCCTTGATGAACGGAACGTTCTGCGGCAGCGTGTCGATCGCGAGCTTGATCGTGCCCGACAGGAGATCGTTGTGCATGGGCGAGGAGCCCTTGTAGCCGACATGCTCCATGCGCAGGCCGAAGTCCTTCTTCATGGTCTCGCCCAGGAGGTGGCCGATCGAGCCGATGCCGCCGGAGCCGTAGTTCACCGGATTCTTCTCCGCCTTGATCCACGCGATGAGCTCGCCCATGTTCTTCGCCGGCACCGAGGGATGGACCACGAACACGTTCGCGACCGACCCGATGTAGGCGGCGTGCGTGAAGGCCTTCAGCGGGTCGTAGCGCGGCTGGTCCTGCATCGCCGGCGAGATGCTGATCGGCGCGCTGTTCGAGAGCAGCAGCGTGTAGCCGTCGGGCGGCGCGGCGGCCGCCTCCTGCGCGCCGATCGTGCCGCCGGCGCCGGGCTTGTTGTCGACGATGATGCTCTGGCCGAGCTCCGCCTGCAGCGGAATCGCGACGAGGCGCGCGACGATGTCCGACGAGCCGCCGGGCGCGAAGGTCACGATGACGCGCACCGGCTTGGTCGGCCAGGGCTGCGCCATCGCGTTCATCGACAGCATCAAGATCAAAGCGAAAGCAGGACCGAACTTCATCTTCAACTCCCTCTGTAAGTCGTATAGCTCCAGGGCGAACACAGGAGCGGCACGTGGTAGTGCGCAGCGGCGTCCGCGATCGTGAACCGGATGGGCACCGCGTCGAGGAATCCCTCGCCCGCGAAGTACGCGCCGACGTGGAACACGAGCTGATAGGTTCCGGTGCGCAAGCCTGCTCCTTCCAGGAGGGGCGCGTCGGTGCGCCCGTCGCGGTTCGTCGTCGCCTTCGCCACCAGCGTGCCGGTCTCGTTCTCCAGGCGGTAGAGCTCGACCGGGATGCCGGCGCCGGGCTTGCCGCGCGCGGTATCCAGCACGTGCGTGGTGAGCTTACCCATCGACGATCTGCGCCAGCCGGCCGCGCGTGATATGGCCGATCTGCTCGAACGCGTTCTTCAGCTCCGTGGTCGAATCGTTGCCGGCGCGCCGCTCCATTTCTGCGACCACGCTCTCGCGCGCGGCATGCAGGCGCAGCGCGACGATGCAAGGGAAGCCGTGGCGCTCGCGATAGCGCCGGTTCAGCCTTTCCATGGCCTCAACCTGTTCACGGGTCAATCGAAGAAAACCAAGCCGGCCCTGCTCGCTCGACGATTCGGCCGTCAGCACGCCCTGCTTCGCTTCCGCGCCGGCGAGCTCGGGATGCGCGCGCACCAGGGCGAGCTGCTCTTCTTTCTTCGCCTCGGCGAGCGCCTGCATCATCGCCGCGTGAAGCGCGTCGAGCGAGCGAAACGGCTTCTTGCGCCAGGCGCGCCGCGCCACCCACGGCGAGTGCTCGAACACGCCGCCCAAGCGCTCCACGAACTCGCGTTCCCCCAGCGCATTCACCGCGGCGAGCTCCACGCACGCTAGTGTACACTCGAGCGAAATGGCAGAAGCGCCGCGGGTCGAAGCGTCTCGCATCATGCAGCGCTGCGACGCGCTGGCGCGGCATTCGGAGCTGCCGGAAGGTTTGACCCGCGTCTTTCTTTCGCCGGAGGGCCGTGCCGCCGGCGAAGCCGTGCTCGGCTGGATGCGCGAGGCGGGCATGCAGGCCGCGCTCGACGCGATGGGCAACGCGGTCGGCCGCTACGAAGGCGCACGCGCCGGGCTTCCCTGCCTCATGCTCGGCTCGCACCTCGACACCGTGCGCGACGCCGGCAGATACGACGGCATGCTCGGCGTGATCAGCGCCATCGAATGCGTGGATGCCTTGAACAGGCAGCAGAAGAAACTGCCCTTCGCGATCGAGGTGATCGGCTTCGGCGACGAGGAAGGCGTACGGTTCGGCACCACGCTGCTGGGCAGCCGCGCAATCGCCGGCACGCTCGCGCCCGAGGTGCTCGCGACCAAGGACGCCGCCGGCACGTCGATCGCGCAGGCTTTGATTCAATTCGGCCTGAATCCCGAACATCTCTCCAAGGTGAAGCGGAAAAAGAGCGAGGTTCTCGCCTACGCGGAGCTCCACATCGAGCAGGGCCCGGTGCTCGAGGCCGAGGGCCTTCCGGTAGGGGTGGTCACCGCGATCAATGGGTTTTCACGCCTCCGGGTCACGCTGCGCGGCGAGGCTGGCCATGCCGGCACTGTGCCCATGGCGCTGCGGCGCGATGCGCTGGCCGCCGCGGCGCAATGCGTGCTTGCGGTGGAAGCGATCGCACGCAGGCATCCCGAGCTCGTCGGCACGGTGGGCCGGATCGAGGCGAAGCCCGGCGCCATCAACGTGATCCCGGGAGAAGCGCAATTCACCGTGGACCTGCGCGCGCCTGAAGATCCGGTTCGGCAACAGGCGCTCGCCGATGTGAAGAACGAGATCGTCGGGATCGCACGCGAAAGGGGGATGGAAGCGAAGATCGAATCGCTGCAGGACTTCGGCTCGAGTGCCTGCGCGCCGTGGCTCATGCGCCAGCTCGAGCGCGCGGTCGAGGCGCGCGGCGTGCGCGTGCGGCGGCTGCCCAGCGGCGCCGGCCACGACGGCATGGCGATCAAGGCGATCGCGGACATCGCGATGCTCTTCGTGCGCTGCAAGGGCGGCGTGAGCCACAATCCGGCCGAATCGATCACCGAGGAGGATGCGGCGGTCGGCGCTGCCGTGCTTTTCGATTTCATACATGAGTTCAAGCCCGTATCCGCGTGACCTGATCGGCTATGGCGGGAAGCCGCCCAAGGCGAAGTGGCCGGGCTCGGCGCGCGTCGCGCTGCAATTCGTGCTCAATTACGAGGAGGGCGGCGAAAACTCGATCCTGCACGGCGACAAGGCCTCGGAAGCGTTCCTTTCCGAGATCGTCGGGGCGAGGCCGCGCGAGGGCGTGCGCCACATGTCGATGGAGTCGATCTACGAGTACGGCTCGCGCGTGGGCGTCTGGCGCGTCCTCGAGCTCTTCTCGCGCTACGACATGCCGTTCACCGTATACGGAGTCGCGATGGCGATGGAGCGCAACCCCGCCGCGGTCGACGCGCTGCTCAAGGCGGGCCACGAGATCGCGAGCCACGGCTGGCGCTGGATCGACTACCAGGATGTCCCGGAATCGGTCGAGCGAGAGCACATGCGGCGCGCGATCGAGATCCACCGCAGGCTCACCGGCGAGCGTCCGCTCGGCTGGTACACCGGGCGCACCAGCCCGAACACGCGCAAGCTCGTGGTCGAGGACGGCGGCTTCGTCTACGATGCCGACGACTACAACGACGACCTCCCGTGGTACGACACGCGGTACCGGGACAAAAGCGGCAAGCCGCAGCTCGTCGTGCCCTATACGCTGGACGCGAACGACATGCGCTTCGCCTCCCCCCAGGGATTCAACTCGGGCGACCAGTTCTTCGCCTACCTCAAGGACGCCTTCGACGTCCTCTACGAGGAAGGCAACCGCGCGCCGCGCATGATGTCGGTCGGCCTGCACTGCCGGCTCGTCGGCCGGCCCGGGCGGCTGGCGTCGCTCGAGCGCTTTCTCAAGCACGTGCGCGGCAAGAAGGTCTGGATCGCCCGGCGAATCGACATCGCACGCCACTGGCTGAAGCACCATCCCTATGCATAAGGACGGGATGAGCGACCTCAACCCCGCGCCGCGGCTGCTGATGGGTCCGGGGCCGATCAACGCCGATCCCCGCGTGCTGCGCGCGATGAGCGCCCAGCTCCTCGGCCAGTTCGATCCGCAGTTCCGCGAGTACATGAAGGAAGTCTCGGAGCTCTATCGGGGCGTCTTCAAGTGCGCGAACCGCTGGACGCTCCTCGTCGACGGCACCGCGCGCTCGGCGATCGAAGCGGCGCTAGCTTCTCTGATCGAGCCGGGCGATCGCGTGCTGGTTCCGGTGTTCGGCCGCTTCGGCCACCTTAAGGTCGAGATCGCGAAGCGCTTCGGCGCCGAGGTCATTCCCCTTGAAACTGAGTGGGGCACGGTCTTTCGTCCAGAGCAGTTCGAAGCTGCAATCAAAAAACACAATCCAAAAATTGTTGCGGTCTCGCACGGCGACACCTCGACGACCATGGCGCAGCCGCTCGCCGAGCTCGGCAAGCTCTGCCGCGCCCACGACGCGCTGCTCTATGTCGACGCGACCGCGACGCTCGGCGGGATGGGGGTCGCCACCGACGCGTGGCAGCTCGACGTGGTGAGCGCCGGCCTGCAGAAATGCCTGAGCGGCCCCTCCGGCAGTGCGCCGCTGACCCTGAACGAGCGGGCGGAAAAGGTGATCGTGCGCCGGCGGCACATCGAGGAGGGACTCAAGAAGAAGGGCGAGAAAGACGGCGACGGGCCGATCATCCGCAGCAACTATTTCGACCTCGCGATGATCATGGACTACTGGTCCGACAAGGCGCTTAACCACCACACTGAAGCGACCACCATGCTCTACGCCGCACGCGAATGCGCGCGCATCCTGCTCGGCGAAGGGCTCGAGCAGGCGTTCGCCCGCCATGCGCGGGCGTCCCGGGCGCTGACCGTGGGCCTCGAGGCGATGGGGCTCAAGCTCTTCGGCGACCAGCGCCACAAGATGGCCAACGTGACCGGGGTGCACATCCCGCAGGGCGTCGACGGCGAGAAGGTGCGCCGCGCGCTCCTCGATGACTTCAACATCGAGATCGGCACCTCGTTCGGCCCGCTGCACGGACGCATCTGGCGCATCGGCACCATGGGGTACAACGCGCGCCCCGATGCGGTCCTGAACACCCTCGGCGCGCTAGAGGCCATTCTTTCCCAAGAAAAATACAAGTTTTCACGCGGTGCGGCAGTCGACGCCGCGCTCGCGGCATACCGGGAGGGCTGAGCGTGCCGGTCCCGGACGCCCTGCTCGTCGCCATCGGCGGCAACGCCACGCATCCGGAGAACATCCGCGGCACCACCGAAGAGCAGGAGGCGGTTGCCGACGCCGCCGCAAGAGCGCTGCTCCCGCTCATCCGGACCAGGAACCGGCTCCTGATTACCCACGGGAACGGTCCGGTGGTGGGCAAGATCCTGCTGCGGATGATGCTCACGAAGGAAGCCGTGCCCCCGATGCGGCTCGACGTCTGCGTCGCCCACAGCCAGGGCGGAATCGGCTACCTGCTGATCCAGTCGCTGGAAAACGCGCTGCGCCGTGCCCAGGTAGAGCGGCAGGCGGCTTGCGTCGTGACCCAGGTTGAAGTGGACCCGGACGACCCGGCGCTGCGCACGCCGACCAAGCCCATCGGCCCGTTCTTCTCCGCCGAGGAGGCCAGGGCTCTGGAGGCGAAAGGCTGGCGCATGATGGAAGACGCCGGCCGCGGCTGGCGCCACTGCGTCGCCTCGCCCGAGCCCCGTGCGGTCATCAACCTCCACGTGATCGAGGCGCTGCTCGAGGCCGGCACGGTGGTCATCGCCGGAGGCGGCGGAGGCATCCCGGTGATGCGCGCCGCGAACGGCGACTGGCAGGGCGTGCAGGCGGTCGTGGACAAGGACCTGACGTCGGCGCTCCTCGCCCGCTCGCTCGGCATTCCGGACCTCCTCATCCTGACGGCGGTGGAGCGGGTCGCGATCGACTTCAACACCCCCCGGCAGCGCTTTCTCGACACGGTCACCCTTGGGGAGCTCAAGGCTTACCATGCCGCCGGCCACTTCGCCCGCGGCAGCATGGGACCCAAGGTCGAGGCGGCGATCCGGCACCTCGAGGCCGGCGGCCGGCGCGCGATCATCGGCGCCTTGGAGCGAGCGCTGCCCGCGCTCAAGGGCGAGAGCGGTACCCATGTCGTTCGCGGCTGAAAGCGCCGGACGCTTCGCCCGGGAGGCGCTGCAGGGCGCCGAAGGCGAGGTTTGCGCCCTTTTCCGGCGCAGCTTCTACCTGCGCTGCCCGGGCGAGCGCTACGCCTGCGTCGGCGACCCCTCGGTCGGCAACGGGCCGCTCAATGTCCTGGTGCCGGAACTGGTGCTGCCCCGGCTGGGCGAGCGGGTCGAGATCTCCCTCTCGGGATCGAGGCTTTGGCAACCGCCCGTGCCGGTCGCGGACCAGCCCCGGCTCGAGAAGCTCAGGGCGGCGGCCGCGGAGCGCATCCCGGCCGAGGGTTTCGGCTGCCTGCTCATCGGCAAGCACAACGCGTTGAGCGGCCATGCGCAGCCTGCGCTGGACGCGCTCGAGCGCTGGCTCGTCGGCAACGCCATCGCCGAAGAGGCCGAGCAGATCGTCGGCCTGGGTCCTGGGCTCACCCCCTCGGGAGACGACTATCTCGGCGGCATGCTGGTGGCGCTGCGCCGCACAGGACGCACGATGCAGGCCGAAGGGCTGTGGCGCTGGCTCCAGCCCCGCCTCAGGGAACGCACGAGCGCCATCAGCGCCGCGCACCTCACGGCGGCGGCCGCCGGCGAGGGCCACGAAGCGCTGCACTCGGTGCTGGATGGCGAGCTCGACCTGGACGCGCTCGACGCGGTAGGCCACACCTCCGGCTGGGACGCGCTCGCCGGCGCCGCCGCCGTCTTCAGAACCTATTAAGACAAAACTAGTACCAAAGCCCTATTGCGACCGGTTTGCCCCAGGAGCAAATTGCCCCTGGGGGGAGTGCGGAGTATGCGGAGCTATTACTGGGCAATGGGCTGGTTCCGCGAGCAGCGGCTGCAGCTCAAGGATTGGCTGTACTGGCGCCGGATGGCCAAGGCGCCCGACGTCGTGGGAGCGCGCAGGCGATGAGCGCCGAACATCAGGAAGTGCGCATGGTGTTCGACGCGCCGCCGGGCCGCGACATGCCGACGCTCGTCGAGATCGAGGACCAGAGCGGCCGCGCCATCGACATCGGCGAATGGCGCGCGCGTCCCGACGGCTACTGGGAACTGGTCATCCCGATCCGGCAGGGCTAAGCAACGCGCTCGAGCGTTGCGCTACTGCGGCACTTCGATCTTTGCCGCACGCGCTAGCTGTCCCCAACGCATGAGGTCAGCGGCAATCGCCTTTGCGACCGTGTCTGCCTCATCCCACGCCGGCTCCGTGCCTAGATCGCTCAGGCGCGCGCGCAGCGCTTGATCATTCATCGCCTGGTTCAGCGCTGAACGGACGGCTTGCGCCGGCGCATCGGGCGTCTTCGCCGGCGCGAGCACCCCGTACCAGTTGAACACCAGCAATCCCGGAAAGCCCTGCTCCACGAGCGGCTTCACGCCCGGCAACAGGGGCGAAGGAAGCGGCCCGGTGACGCCGAGCGCCTTCAGCTTCCCCGCCCGTACATGCGGCACGCCTTGCGGGATCGGTCCGAACATCATGCTGACCTCGCCCGACATCGCCGCGGTCATCGCGGGTGCGGCGCCCTTGTAAGGGACGTGAACCATGTCGATGCCCGCGATCGTCTTGAAGAGCTCGCCCGCGAAATGCGCCGGCGCGGCGATGCCCGCCGAAGAGAAGCTCAACTTTCCCGGCTGCTTCTTCGCGAGCTCGACCAGCTCCTTCGCCGTCGACACGCCGAGCGCGGGATTGACGAACAGGCCGTTGTCGCTGCGCCCCACCGCCGCGATCGGGCGGAAATCGGTGCGCGGGTTGTAGGGCACCTGCTTCGCCACTGCCGGGTACATCGTGAGCGGAATATCCACGGTGAAAAGCAGCGTGTACCCGTCGGGCGCCGCGCGCGCCACCGCGTTGGCGCCGATCGAGCCCGAGCCGCCGACCAGGTTCTCGATCACCACGGGCTTGCCCCAATGCTCGGTAAGCTTCTGGCCGACGAGGCGTGCCATTACGTCGAGCGGGCCGCCCGCGGTGAAGGGCACGACGAACTTCACCGGCCGCGACGGATACGCCTCCTGAGCAAGCGCCGGAATGGATACCCATAGAAGGAGTGCCGCCAGGACGCGCGCGCCCATTCTCTCTTCCCTGTCAGGAAACCATCGAGGCCGCGAGCTCCGCGGCGTGTGCGTTCGACGCGGCGACCAAGACTCCAGCCTCGCGCAGCAGCGCGACCTGGCGCGACCACCCCTGCGGATCCTGCTCCGTGCCGGTCACCGATGCGATCACCGGCTTCTGTCCTGTAATTGTTTTTAGAAGTACACCTGCTGGATTCTCGTGAGCGCCATATCCGAGGACCACATCCACGAGGACGAGCCCGACCTCGGGATTCGCCATCGCCCTCGCCACGTGGTCGTTGCGGAGCTCGGGCTCGATCATCGGATGAGGCCTGCCGCGCGTGTATTCGTCGTCGCCGAGGTCGACGAATCGGTGGCCAGACAACCCCTTGCGTCGGAAAATGAGCTCGGCCTCGGCGCACAGCGTCCCGCCGCAGTACAGCCCCTCCACTCGCTTTCCACGCAGTTTCTTCAACTCAGTGGAAGGAAGGGGCGAAATCTTCTTGCCTACGGCCCGCTCCGCCGCCTCGGTGAGAGTGCCTGCGAACATCGGGCTCTGATCGCGCTCCATGCCGAGGAAGCAGACCACGCAGGGCTTGGACGTTCCCTTGATGCGCTCGAGCACGCGCAGCGCGACTTCGGGCGCGGGGGGCTTTGAGATGAGCACGATCTTCGCGGTCGCCGCATCCGCGGCGAGCGCGTCGATCGCGGCGAGGGTGCCGAGCGCGCCGATCCGCGCGTCGAGATCGCGGCCGCCGACGCCGATGCCGTGCGAGATGCCGCCGCCCATGCGCGCGATGAGCGCAGCGACTTCCTGCAGCCCGGTGCCCGAGGCCGACACGATGCCGATGTCGCCGCGTGGAAGGACGTTGGCGAACGCGAGCGGCGCTCCGGCGATGATCGCCGTGCCGCAGTCGGGCCCCATCATGAGGAGACCGCGCTCGCCGGCGAGGCGCTTCAGCGCGGCTTCGTCCTCGAGCGGCACGTTGTCGGAGAAAAGCAGCACGTGGAGCCCGCGCTCGAGCGCGCGGCGGGCCTCGTGAGCGGCGAACTCACCAGGCACCGAGATGAGCGCCAGGTTCGCCTGCGGCATCAGGCCCAGTCCTCCGCCGAGCCCGCGGGCGCGCGGCAGCGATTCGGTGCTGGCGACGCCCTGGGTTTCGGACAACAGCGTGTCGGCCTGCCGCATCGCGTCGGCGCCGAAGCGCTCGTCGTGCGCGAGGATCGCGATGATGAGATCGTTGGGCGTCGCAGCTTCGCCTTCGCGTGCGAGCAGCCCGGCGCCACGCAGGAGGTCGCGGTTCGACGGGCTGCCGATCATGACCGCCGCGCTTTTTACGCCGGCGAGCGCCTCGAGCTTGCGCGACACGCGCATCAGCGCCACCGAGTCGAGGTAGCGCCCGCGTTCGACCCGGTTAACGAGCATCGGCGACGAGCGCGAGCAGCGCTTTTTCGAAGCAGGCAAGCGGCGCGCGCGCGACGCCTGCGCCGACCTGTCCCACGCCCGGCATGCGGTGTGCGATGCCGGTGTTGATGGCGGGCGCGATGCCGGTCTCGACCACGCGCCGCACGTCGATCCCGGTGGGTGTGCCGGCGAACTCCAGCGCCGGGATGGCCCACTTCGGGTTGCGCGCCGCCGAGATCTCGCTCATCGCGCGCGTGTAGCCCACGGCATCGGCGAACCCGCCGGCGCCGACGAAACCTGCGACCGCGGGCGCCGCCGCCATGGCGAACCCGCCGAGGCCTACCGCCTCGAGGATCGCCGAATCGCCGATGTCGCGGTTCGCGTCGGCGGCGCTGAAGCCGGAAAAGTACAGGCCCTGCGGCATCTCGACCGGAGCGGTGAACCACGCGTCGCCGAGCGCGGCGACGCGGATGCCGAAGTCGGTGCCGTTGCGCGACATCGTCGTGACGATGGTCGAGCCCCCGATGCCGCGCGCCGGATCGAGCATGCTCTTCCCCATCGCCATGGCGACGTTGAGGAAGAACTGGTCGTTGCTTCCCATGAACTCGAACGCCTTGGCCAAAGAAGCGAAATCGTCGGCGGCGCGGCTGAGGGAAGGCGCCAATGCACGCAAAAGCAGCGAAGAGCACGCGACGTTGCGCTGGTGCATCTCGTCGCCCATCGACAGGCCCCGGGCGATCAACGGGTTCAGCGCGACCCCGCCCGAATTTCTTATTGCTTTTCCCAGCAACAAGCCAAATTCGTCCCGGAGCCACGCAAGCCGCGCCAGCACCTCGGCGTCGTTGCCGCCGAAGCGCATCACCTTGCCCAGGCCTTCGTTGAGGGCGCACACGGCGCGGTTGCCGAACGCCCGGTTCTCGACCACGAGGAGCGGCATGCTCCTCGTGGTGATGCCGGTCATCGGCCCGACCGCGCCGAAATGGTGGTTCGGCGCAAACTCGACGCTCCCGCCGGCAGCGAGCTTCTCCGCCGCGGCGAGGTCGCCGGCCCAGCCCTCGAACACGATCGCGCCGCAGATGGCGCCCTTCAGCGGGCCGCACATCCGCGCCCACTCGATCGGCGGCCCGGCGTGCAGCAGCAGGCGCCGGGCGTCGAGCTCGGGCACGAGCTCTCCGGCGCGGCGCACGTCGGCGAGCACCGGCTCGGCCGCGAGGATCTTGTGGAGCGCGGCCCGGTTGGCCTCGTCGACCGACGAAGCGCTCAGCCTGGAAAGCGCGGCAAGAAGACGGGGGTCGCCGCCCGCCGGCGGGGTCCAGTCCACCTGGACCACCGCGGCGCCGCTCGCGGCAAGGTCGCGGGCGAACCCGGCGAGGCCGACGTTGACGACGCGCAGCGGCCCTGCGAGCAGGCTGGGGATGGAATTGGCCATGGCGCTTGGGAGCCGCCCGAGTTTAACCAATGAGGCTGGGGTTTAGCGGCTTAGCGCCGCGCGCGCCAGCGAAGCCGCGGGTAGCGCTCGCGCGGACCCGCCGGGGCGAGGTAGGCCGGCGCCGCGGCTTCGAGCGCCTCCGGCCGGATGCCGAAGGGGAAAACGCCGGCGCATACGTTCGGCACCTGCATCGAGCGCAGGTTGTCCCGGGTGATGAGCTTGCCGGGCAGCCTCTCCATGACGAACGCCTGCCAGTAGGAGAGTCGATCCGACAGGCCGATCACCGCGCGGTGCCGCCCCGTCATCTCGCAAACGAGCTCGACCAGCTCTTTGAGCGTGTACTGGCGCGGCCCGCATAGCTCGTAGGTCTTGCCGTGCGTCGACAGGTCATCGAGCGCGCGGCACATGGCCTGCGCGACGTCGGCGACGTAGACCGGCTGGAAGCGCGCCTGCGGGCACGCGATCGGCAGGACCGGGAACGTCCGTGCGAGCGCGGCAAAGGTGTTGAGAAACGCGTCCTCGGGGCCGAAGATCACCGAGGGCCGGAAAGCCGTGACGGCGAGGTCGGTGGCGGCTAGCGCGGCCTGCTCGCCCGCCGCCTTGGTGCGCAGATATTCGGACGGAGCGCCGGGCGAGGCGCCGAGGGCACTCATGTGCAGGAGTCGTCCGACACCCCGCGCCCGGCAGGCGGCGACCACCCTGCGCGGCAGCTCCGCGTGCACGCGCTCGAAATCTCCGTGCAGGATGCCTACGAGGTTGATCACGGCCTGCCGGCCGCCGGCGAGGGCCTCGAGAGCTCCCGGCGCCATGATGTCGGTTTCGACCACGTCCACCGTCGGCAACGGCAGCAGGTGCTTGGCGCGCTCGCGGTGCCGAGAAGGCACCGTCACCCTGATACCGTTCGCCGCCAGCGCGGCCACCAGGTGCCGGCCGACGAACCCGGAGCCTCCCAGCACCAGAACGTTGTCCAGCTTCACGGCGTGTTGGCCGCGGCCTCCGAGTCGTCTTCCTCGATCGGTTCGCCGGCCGCGCGCGCCGGCACGGTGCCCAGGCGCGCCTTGATCGGCGTGGCCGACTTGGTCAGCACCGCGGAATAGAACACCGAGTTGGCCATTACCTTCTTCACGTAGTCGCGCGTCTCGCCGAAAGGAATCGTTTCAGCGTAGATCGCGCCTTCGAGCGGCTTCGCGTCGCGCCAGCGGCGTGCGCGCGAGGGGCCGGCATTGTAGGCGGCGGATGCGAGCACCTGGTGGCCGAGCTGGTCGAGCACCATCCTCATGTAGCCCGCGCCGAGGTTGACGTTGATCTTGACCTCGGTGACGTCCTTCGGCCGGAAGTTGCGCATGCCGACCTTCTTCGCCACGAGCTTCGCGGTCTTCGGCATCACCTGCATGAGGCCGGCGGCGCCCACGCCGGAGCGCGCGTCGGTGACGAAGCGGCTCTCCTGCCGCGCGAGCCCGAGTACCCAGGCTTCGTCGAGGTTGTAGGTCTTGGCGTACTCGCGGAACACCTCGTAATACGGCACCGGATAGCGCAGGTCGAAGTTGTGCGTGCGCACCGTGCGGTCGGCGGTATGAATGGCGCGGTCGTTGACCCCTTCGCGGCGCGCGAGCTCGGCCGCGGCAAGCAGCCGCTTGTCGTCGAAATGCCGGATGGTGAAGAGCCACTCGCGCACGCCTTCGGTGCGCATCCCCAGGCGGATCAGCTCGAGCGAGCGCGCGAGGCCCGGATTGGCCCGCGCTTTGGCGACGTCGTCATCGGTCGGGGTGTAGCCGGCAACGGGGACCGTGCCGACGTAGCCCAGCTCCTCGTTCGCGAGGAGGCCATAGAAGTCGGTCTGCCCCGCGATGCGCAGGTAGTAGGCGCGGCTGCCCGTGGCTTCGCCCTGCGCGGCGAGCGCCCGCCCGTACCAATAGGTCCACGCGGCCTCGCGCCGCTGCTCGGGCGACATGCGGTCGATCGCGTCGCGCACGGTCTGCCATGCGCCGCGGCGCAGCGCGGCGCGCGCCTTCCAGGCTAGCTGCTGGTCGTCGAGCCGTGAATCGTCGGCGCGCGCGTACCACCGGAGCGCATTCTCGTGATGGACCCGCGCCCCTTCCAGTGCTACGCGTCCCCACAGGTAGCGGACGTCCTCTTCGGGCAGGTCCTTGGCAAGCTCGCCCTCGAGCATTCCCGCGACCGCCTCGGGGTCGTTGCGCGCCTGGCGCAGCGCCGCGAGCACCACCACTTCCCTGGTGGCGCGCTTGTCCATGGTTCGGGGCAGCTTGGCGAGCAGGCGCTTCGGCTGGCGGGCGGCCTCGGCGAGCATGCGCTCGTCCGGCGCCTCATCCTTCGGCAAATAGCCCAGCGCGGTCTTCGACGCGGTGATCTGCCCCTCCTCGAAGAGCTCGCGCACCCGCAGCCACACGTCGCCGACCTGTATGCGGCCGCGCTCCCACATGAGCGTCGCGAGCTTCTCGCAGCCCTCGGGGAGCTCGACGGGGTAGACCCACATCTCCTGCGCCTCGGCGAGCGCCGACTCGTCGCCGCGCGAGACGCGCGAGAGCCACGCGTAGCAGCGGACCTCGATATCGTCGCGGGCGTAGTCGGCCGCCTCGCGGTCGAATTCCTTCCAGTCGCCGCGCTTGCCGAGCACTTTCAGCCAGTCGCCTCGCATGCGCTCGCCGACGTAGGTGTTGCCGTAGGAGGAGAAAAACGCCTTCACCTCGGCGGTCTGGGCATCCTCCAGCTTGAGGGAAAGGCGCATGTACTCGATCCACGGCGTGAGAACATGGCCCTCGATCTTCTGGGCATGGCTCGCGAGCTTGATCGGGTTGCCCATGCGGTACGCGTCGAACACCCCCATGATGTGGAAGTCGGCGTCTTTCGTGCTTGGGGCAGCCAAGGCCGCCGCCGGCAGAAGCATCGCCAGCAGGAGCGCGGGGAGTAAACCCGGGAGTAAACTAATTGAGCCCAACTTCTTGAAAATCATGGGTTAACCCAGCATAGCACAGCGATGGACAGCGACACGTTAAAAAGATGGCGCAAGGGGGAGCGCGAGCGGCTCATCCGGGAGCGCTCGGGGCTCGATCCCGTGACACTTGAGCGTTGGCGGCATCGAATCGACGGTTTCTTGGAGCGCTCATTTCCCGGCCTGGCCGGCCGGCGGGTGGCCTTTTGCTGGCCGATCCGCGGCGAATACGACGCGCGGCACCTAGCAAGAACGCTTCGCGAGCGCGGTTCGTTGACCGCGCTCCCGGTGGTCGTCGCGCCAAAGACGCCGCTCATCTTCCGCGAGTGGCACCCGGGCGTAGAACTGGCCAAGGGCGCGCTCGACATCCCCTACCCGGTCGGCTCGCGCGAGGTCGTGCCCGAAGCGGTGCTGCTGCCTATGAACGGCTGGGACCCGCAGGGATACCGCCTGGGCTACGGCGCCGGTTTCTTCGACCGCACCCTCGCGAGCCTGGCCAAGCGGCCGGTGGTGATCGGCATCTCCTATGAGCTCGCGCGCCTCGACACCATCCACCCCCAGCCCTGGGATATCCCGGTCGACTACGTTGTCACGGAGCGCGGCGTCTACCGGCGCGACCCGGAAGGCCTGGCCTACCTCGGCGAGCCTCAGGCGGGTGACGAACCTAGCGTGCTTTCCTCGCCTGTGTGCTACGCCGGCGAAGTCAAACGCAACGACTAGCTATCGCTTCACGGCGAGGGTCAAACCATCCCCGACCGGCACGAGCGCGATGTCGACGCGGCGATCCTTCGCCACGCGCCGGTTGAACTCGCGCAGAGCCACGGTGCTCTCGCTGCGATCGTATGGGTCGATCACCGCCCCGCCCCACAGCGTATTGTCGACCGCAACGACGCCGCCCTTGCGCAGGAGCTCCAAGCAACGCTCGTAATACTTCCAGTAGCTGGGCTTGTCGGCATCGATGAAGGCGAAGTCGTATCGGCCTCTCAGCTTCGCCAGCGTGTCGAGCGCCGGCGCGATGCGCAGATCGATCCTCGCCGCGATGCCTGCCTTCTTCCAGTAGCGCCGGGCGATCGCGGTCCATTCTTCGCTCACGTCGCAACAGACGATCTTCCCGCCCTTTGGAAGCGCAAGCGCCACGGAAAGCGCGGAGTAGCCGGTGAACGTGCCGACCTCAATGCAGCGCTTCGCGCGCAGCATGCGCACCAGGACCTGGAGGAGCGCACCCTGGTCGGGGCCGATCTGCATCCCGCCGTGCGGCAGCTTGCGCGTCTCGGCGCGCAGCTCGCGCTGCTCGCGCGTCTCCCTCGTTCCCGTCGCGACGATGTACTCGTAGAGCGCGGCGGTGACGTCCGGACCTCTCATAGCAGGAACAGCTTGTATGCCGGATTCCCCGTCTCGTCCGCGTACGGATAGCCGACTTTCCTGAGGAACGTCCGGAACTGGCTCAGCTCGGCGCGCGGCACCTGCATGCCGACGAGCACGCGGCCGTAGTCCGCGCCCTGGTTGCGGTAGTGGAAGAGGCTGATGTTCCAGTCGTCGCGCATGCTTTCGAGGAAGCGCAGCAGCGCGCCGGGCCGCTCCGGGAATTCGAAGCGGTACAGAAGCTCGTTCCTTGCAAAGGGGGCGCGGCCCCCGACCATGTGGCGCAGGTGCGTCTTCGCCATCTCGTTGTCGGAGAGGTCGAGCGTGCGCAGCCCCTGGCGGCGCAGGCTCCGCACGATGCGCCCGGTTTCCTCGCGCGCACGCACCTCGATGCCCACGAAGACATGCGCTTCGTTGGAATCGGCGATGCGGTAGTTGAACTCGGTGACGTTTCGCCCGCCGAGCGCGGCGCAGAACTTGCGGAAGCTCCCCGGCCGCTCGGGGATGGTGACCGCCAGGATCGCCTCGCGGTGCTCGCCGAGCTCGGCTTCCTCGGCGATGAAGCGCAGGCGGTCGAAGTTGGTGTTGGCGCCCGAGGCGACCGCGACGAGCGTCCGGTCGCGTACGCCGTTGCGGTCGACCCAGGCCTTAGCGCCGGCGACTGCGAGCGCCCCCGCCGGCTCGAGCACCACGCGCGTGTCCTCGAACACGTCCTTGATCGCCGCGCACATCTCGTCGGTGTCGACGAGCACCATGTCGTCGACGAAGCGCCGGCAAATACGGAAGGTCTCCTTACCGACCTCTTTCACGGCGACGCCGTCGGCAAAAAGGCCCACCTGGTCGAGCCGCACGCGCCGGCCTTTCTTCAGCGAGCGCGTCATCGCATCGGCGTCCACCGGCTCGACCCCGATCACCTTCACGGACGGCCGCACCCGCTTCACGTAGGCGGCGATGCCGGAAATGAGGCCGCCGCCGCCGACCGGAACGAAAATAACGTCGGGGTTGGGCTGCTGGCGCAGGATCTCCATGCCGACCGTGCCCTGTCCGGCGATCACGTCCGGATCGTCGTACGGATGCACGAATACGAGGCCGCGCTTCTTCTTCAGCTCCATCGCCTTGCCGTAGGCGTCGGTGTACGAGTCGCCGTGGAGCACCACCTGCGCTCCTCGCGCCGCCACCGCCTCGACCTTGATGCGCGGCGTCGTCACCGGCATCACGATGACCGCGCGGCAACCGAGGCGCTGCGCCGCGAGCGCGACGCCTTGCGCGTGATTTCCCGCGCTCGAGGCGATCACCCCGCGCTGCAGGCGCTTCTTCGGCAATCCCACCATCTTGTTGTAGGCGCCGCGCAGCTTGAACGAGAATACCGGCTGCAGGTCCTCGCGCTTGATGAACAGGCGGTTGCGCAGGCGCTTGGAGAGCGCCGCGGCGAGCTCGAGCGGCGACTCGATCGCCACGTCGTAGACGCGTGCCTTGAGCACCCGCTCCAGATAATCGTTCTTCAAATCGCCCCCGGGAGGCGGCGAATTTAGCATGGCGGAACTCCTCGGCCTCGCCGCGACCTGCTTTCTCGCCGCAACCCTGCTGCCGCTCCCCTCCGAGGGCGCGCTCCTCGCCTACCTGCACCTGCGCCCCGGGCACGCCGCTCTCGCAGTAGCAGTCGCTACCGTCGCAAACACCGCCGGCGGCATGACCTCCTACCTCATCGGCCGCCTGATCCCGCAACGCTCGCCCGATGCCCGCGCCCTCGCCTGGGTGCGCCGCCACGGCGCCCCAATCACCTTCCTCGCCTTCCTTTGGATCATCGGCGACGCCCTGCTCGTCGCAGCCGGCTGGCTCCGCATCCACTGGCTCGGCGCCCTCGCCTTCAGCGCCGCCGGCCGCCTTGCGCGCTACGCAGTAGTCGCGCTGCTCTCCTAGGCAACTGTCACATTTCTTCGCCCGGCGAATCAGCATCTTGTCCCTACTAGCGCCGGATATCCTGGCCACGCTTGGGACAAGTGACTGATTCATTTGTCCACTCTCCTAACCTGCGCCAAGATATCCGGATATGTTTCGGGATATACGACATTAGCCGTCACCAACCTCCCATGCGCTATTGCCACCTCTATGGAGGCACCGATGGAAGAGCAAACCGATCACGACGACGACTCGTGGCTCTTCGTCGTGTACTTGACTCGGCAGGTGGAGGCTTACGAGCCGGCAAAGGCCGCGCTCACCATTCATCACGTTCAGATTCCGTCGTCCCTGTGTCGGTCCAACACTCGTTCGTCCGCTCGTTCGTCTGAACTGGCCATCGCCCTAATGAACGAGGTTCTTAAGAAGCGTCCAGCGGATCAGCCTGACCTATTCCGCAAAGAGGCGGACAGTGATTCCGACTGGAACCTTCGCTTCTCGCAGGTCGGCCCGGTCGATGAGTTCACCCTCGGTGTACAGGCGGTCTTCCTGGACCCTAGTGGTCAGGTTGCGAGCCTGCTCGCAATGCACTTTCCAGAGGACGAGGTCTAGGGCGAGATGGTGACTTTGCCATCAGTTGCTCCGAATATGACGGCTAACAGCGCGTTATTGACCGACGCCTTCAGCTTGCTACGCTGCGCATGCGGCGCTGCAAAACGCGAACGTTAGGTCGTGCTAAGCGCGGACATTGCATACGCCTGGAGTTGGCGCACCGCTACTGCTCTGGCGGCGGCAATTGCGCTCTATTGGTTCCTTCGTCTGGTCGTAAAACGGTACCGACCGGTCTTATATCAATCCCTACAAACGGAAGCTTTGATGTTGGGCCGTCGGAAGAACCGTCCTTGGGACCCATCTGACAACCATCGGGCAAACTATGTACGCGCATTCCACTGGTGGTTGTTTACGTTTGAATTTCTCAGGTCCAAGGATCCGCTGCTCATCTGCCTAAGCTTGCTTTATCTCGCTGGCATGGTGACTTGTTGGTACTTTGTAATTGCTGAGCCAATCTACTTTGGAAGTCCATGATTCCGCGCCGCGCACGGCCTAACAGCGCGTTGTTGACCGACACCTACACCTCGCCGCATAGAGCGGGCCATGACCGCCAATCAGCCGACACAGCAATTCTTCGCTCTAGAGCGGGACGACCTGTGCATCTCGAAAAGCAGCGGGCTTTTGTTCACGAGCTCACCCGTCGGCTTGACCTGTCGCCAACCTTCTCGGGCGGCGTGACGGACCTGCAGCTGCTCCAGAATATCGTCGACTCGAAGGCTCTCTCCCCGGACCAGACCTGGGAGTTGCAGTCCCTGGGGATCGTTCTCGGCGATATATTCGCGAAGCAGTTTGGCCTGAGGTGGGTCATAGTCGAGGACGAATATGGTCGGGACCCCGCGTTACGATTTAGCAGCACGTCGAACCTCGTTTTTCCGCTGACGATGATTTCCAAGAGGGTCGAGGACGTAAGAACGGTGGATCTGCACGCCATCTATGAAGGGGTATCCGACTGCATCGCGGAGTTCAACGAGTCATCGTGAGTCGCGGCTATCACGGAGGCCGCGATCGTCGGCCACGCGCTAACATCGCAGGCTCACTTCGCCACCAAGCGCTTGGTGTAGAAGATGCTCGAATGACCGACCGGGTGATCGTTGACTCGAGCCGCTCGTTCGTATCCCCTGCGGGCGTAGAACTTCGGCGCTTGAAAGCTGTGGGAAGAAAGAATGACCACGACGCAGCCCTTCGCGAACGCATGACGCTCGATCGCAACGAGGAGCTCGCTCCCGAGGCCATTGCCACGCAAGGCCTTCGAAACCCATAGGTGCGAGACGTAGCAGCAACCGCCCCACGTATAGCCGGCGATGCCCGCTTCCACCGCGCCGGCTGCGTCTCTTTGGATGGCGGTGAACGACTCGGCATCATGGTATCCGGTGGCGGCCGCGTTGTGCTCGTAGATACGCTCGGCGAGGAAAGCCTCGATCTCGGGAGCATCGCCGCGGTGAACCGCAATCCTTGCCATAGTTGGCGCTTCGACTGGCTGCTGCCTTAGCCGAGCAATTGCTGAACAGTACGTTCGATCTCGTCGTAGGCGCCCTCTCCGGCGTGGCTGAAAACCAGCTCGCCGCTCCGATCGACCAGGTAGAGGCTGGGCCAGTACCGGTTGTGAAAGGCGTTCCAGGTCGCGAACTTGTTGTCCTGGGCGACGGCGTAGCGGATGCCGTGGCGCTGAATCGCCTTCTTCACGTTGGCCGTGTCGCGCTCGAAGGCGAACTCCGGCGTGTGCACGCCGACGACGACCAGGCCGCGACCCTTGTACTCTTCGTGCCACCGGACGACGTGCGGCAGGACGTGGACGCAATTGATGCACGCAAAGGTCCAGAAGTCGACCATAACGACCTGGCCGCGCAGCGCGGCCATGCTGAGGGGCTCCGAGTTGAGCCAGGTTTCGATTCCCGCAAACTCCGGCGCCGGGCTATGGCGCCGCAAAGCCGCGTTCGGGCCTCCCGCAGCCCGGGAGAGTGGCGCTGCAACGGCGAGTGACAGCGCGGTGAGCGCTCGGCGGCGCGAGGGAGACTGCAACGTGGTCATAGAGGTAAAGCTCCTTCAGGCAAGAAGTTGGAGAGCCACGCGACGAACGGCGTGTCGAGCTGGAACGCGGTCGCGACAGCGATTGCGATGACGAGCACGCCGAAAGCCCGCTGCATGCCGGCCACGTAAGGCGCGATGCGGCGAATTCGCGTCGCCGCATACCTGCCGCCGTAGCCGATCGCGAGCATCGGTATCCCGGCGCCAAGCGCGTAGCACACAAGCAGGACCGCGGCCCAGGTGAGGTCCGTAGCGGTGGCGATCAGCGTGAGGATCGATCCCAAGACGGGTCCGGCACACGGCGTCCAGAGCACGCCGAGGGTCAATCCCAGGACGAACCCGCCCGCGTTGCCGGCACCGGCGCGGCGCGAAAGTTCGTCGACTCGGGTCGTGACACCACCCAGGCGCTCGGCAAGCGCCTGCATCGGCCGCCTCCAGAGCATGAGAGCGCCGAATGCCGCGAGGGCGAATGCAGCAAGGCCCCGCAGCAAGCCCGGCGATGCGGGCAAGGCACTGGAGAACGCGCCCAGAACGAGCGCGGCCACCGAAAACGCGACCGCGAAGCCCAATGCAATGAACAGCGGCCGTGCACGGCCCGTTTTGGCAATCGAGGCGCTCAGTACGAGCGGCGCCATCGGCAGGACGCAGGGCGAGGCGATGGTAAGCACGCCCGCCGCGAATGCGAACAGGATTTCGATCATCGGATTCCCGACGGGCGATGCCGTCGCCGGAGACGCTATTGCATCGCGTTCGGCTTCTCCATCTTGTCCATCTTGCCCATCTTGTCGCTCTTGCCCTTCTTGTCGGCCTTGCCCATCTTGTCGTGAGAGTCGGGCTTGCCCATGGCGTCGTGGCCCATCTTGTCGTGAGTTTCGGGCTTGCCCATGGCGTCGTGCCCCATCTTGTCCTCGGCAGATGCACTGAAGGCGCCGAGCGCAAAGCAAAGGGCCGATACGATCAGAGTGGTGCGTTTCAAGTGAAATATCCTTCTTCGAATGTGCGGCGGCGAAATGCCGCCACTGGCGCTTTGGTCGCCGCTGCCGGCGATTCCTGACTGTTCGGTCGCGCTGATTTTGTAAGCCTGCGCGCCGTCGTCGGACTAATGAAGCTCGAAAAACCACGCACCATCAAGGAAAGCTCATGCTTGCATCCTCCCTGCTCGCCCGCTGGGCGCCGCTCCCGCTTCGGCTGATCGTCGGCTACGGGTTCATCGTGCACGGCTACGCCAAGCTTTCGCGAGGCCCCGACACTTTCGCGGCAGTCCTGCACACCCTTGGCGTGCCGCTGCCGCACCTGCTCGCCTGGCTGACGACGGTGGTCGAACTCGTCGGCGGCTCCGCCATCCTCGCCGGCGCCTTCGTGCCGCTCGCTGCGGTGCCGATGGCGATCGTGCTAGTGACCGCGCTGCTGACGGTCCATCTGCCTTACGGATTCTTTTCCGTGAAGCTCGTGGAGGTCAGCGCGAACGGCACCAAGTTCGGCCCGGTCGGATACGAAGTCATCCTGCTCTATCTCGCCGGCCTCGCCGCGCTCGTCGCCGGCGGCTCAGGCCCGCTGTCCGTCGATGCGTGGCGCCGTGGTCACCAATCGGATGCCGGCGGCGATCAAGACCACGCCTGCAAGTAGCGATGCCTCGATCGTTTCATGGAGCGCGAATGCGGAGATCAGGATGCCGAGGCTGGGAGTCGCCAGGAGGGCCACCGACATGGTGCCGGCCTGTACGTGGCGGCCTGCCTCTACTACCGCCCAATACGCGAACGCGGTAGCGAATGGGCCTACGTAGGCGAGCGAGACTGCGCCGCTGATTCGCACGGCATGCGGCGCGCCCTCGACGAAAATGGCGACGGGAACGAGCAGGCAGGCGGCGACCAGCATCTGCCAGGGGGCAAGAGCGAGAGCGCCTGCGGTGAATCGGTGCGCGCGAACGGCGACGATCGAGATTGCCCAGCACGCGGCGGCACCCAGGAGCATCGCGTACGCGAGAGTCTGATTGGCTGTCTGCGCCTGAAGGGACGGAGCCGCAATGGCGAGCACGCCCAGCAGGCCGAGCCCGATGCCAAGCAGAGACCGCCGCGGCGCGCGCTCGCGCAACCACCAGGCCGCGAGCGGCACGACCCAGATCGGCGTCGAGAAGGCCAGCACGGAGGCCCTCCCGGCTGGAAGGATGGTCAAGGCGAAGGCGGTCAAGGCCGAATATGCGGCCATCTGAAAGACCCCCGAAACCGCGACCAGCGGCCAGTCCGCTCGGGGCGGAAACGCCGCCTCGCGCCGCGCGAGCACGAGCGTGAACAGGCATACCGTCGCGATCGCGTAGCGGAAGCATGCGTACCAGATCGGCGGCACGGTCGCGACGCCGATCTTGACCACCGGCCAGCTGGCCGCCCAACTCAGGATCAGGAGGGCCAGCAGGATGCGGCGACCACCTCCATCGGTTACGCCGCCTTGCGCTTCGGCAGCCACGCCTCGGCCTTGAACTGATCGTTCAGCGGGACATGCGCGACGTGATCGACGTAGTTATTGAAGGTCTTCATGCCCACGCCGAGCAGCACCTCGATGACCTGCGCCCTGGTGTACCTTGCTTCGAGGAAGGCGGCGAGCTCCGCCTCGGTCACGATGCCGCGCTGCTCGACGATCCGGCGCGTGAATCCTACGAGCGCTTCGAGCTTCGCGTCGGCGAGCGGCTCACGGCGGCGCACCGCGTCGACCAGCGCCGGATCCACCTTGACCATGCGTTTGGCGATGGTCGAGTGCGCCGCTACGCAATAGCCGCAGTCGTTCGCCTCGGACGCGGCGAGCATGACGAGCTGCTGCTCGGTTCTCGAGAGACTGGATTTGGAAAACGCTTCGAAGATGGCGAGCGCCCCGCCCAGCGCAGCGGGCGACTCGGCGAACACGCTGAAGAGGTTGGGAACGAAGCCGAACGTGCGCTCGATGCCTTCGAGCAGAGGGCGGCTCGCGGCCGGCGCGGACTGCGTGGTATGGACAATGAACCTGGTCATGACAGAACTCCTGGATCGGTTTGCCGCGGAACGCGCCTCTTGCGCGCTCCGTCGAGAAACCGTAGGGTGCGCCGACATGACCGGACGAGTTGGCGCTAAAAGCCCGAGATTCGTATCCGAAACGCCGAAAGAGGATCTCCTTTCGGACGTCTTGCAAGGCTTGCGCATGCGCGCCCGGATCTTCAAGCAGGGCAGCTACTGCGGCGAATGGGCGCTCCATGCGGAGCGGGCGAGCGGCCTAATCTTCCATCTCATCGGGCGCGGGCAGGCGTGGGTGCACCGCGAGGGCATGCGCGAACCCGTTGCCGTGAACGGCGGGGATCTGGTGATGCTCCCGCACGCCCACACCCACTGGCACCAGCTTTCGGGTACGCCGCGACGCCAGCGCGGGCTGCGCGACATCACAGCCGGCGCCGGGCCCTTCACGACGGTGCTGTGCGTACAGGTCGATTTCGATGCCGGCATGGCGAATCCGATCCTGCACGGCCTGCCGCCGCTGATCGTCGTGCACAGCGAGGACCGCGACACCTCCGCGGAGCTGCACGCGCTCGCGCGGCTGATGCTCGTGGAATACGAGGCCGGCGCCGCGGGCCGGCAGGGCGTGCTCGATCGCCTGGCCGAAGCCATGTTCGTGATGGTGTTGCGCCACCACATGCAGCACGCGCCCGAGGTCCGGGGTTTCCTTGCGGCATTGAAGGACGAGCGTATTGCACGCGCTCTTGCCGCCTTGCACCGCTCGCCGGCGGCACGCTGGCGCGTCGACATGCTGGCGCGCGAGGCGGGCATGTCGAGAACAATTTTTGCCGAGCGCTTCGCGGCGCTGCTCGGGCGGACACCGATGCAGTACCTCGCCGGCTGGCGTATGCACCTGGCCGACGAGATGCTGCGGCAGCGCCGTTCGTCGGTGGCGCAGATCGCCGAGCGGATCGGCTACCAGACCGAGAGCGCGTTTCGCCGCGCGTTCAGTCGCCTGCGTGGCGCCGGACCCGGCGAGGTGCGGCGCAAGGCGCGAAACGGACACAGCGATCCAACCGCGGCTTCCGAATAGCAATGACGCCGCATCTGCGAATCGCCCGGCCCGTCAGCGATCTCGCGCGATCAACGGAGATGTACAGCAGCGGACTTGGCCTGACCGTCCTCGGGAGCTTCAGGGGACACGATGGCTTCGATGGCGTCATGCTCGGACATCCCGCCTCGCCCTATCACTTCGAGTTTACGCACTGCCCAGCGCATCCCGTTGCACCCACGCCCACCGCGGAAGATCTCGTCGTCCTATACATTCCGCAAGAGAGCGAATGGCTGGCACTGTGCGGCACGATGCTGGCGGCGGGGTTCAAACGAGTCGCGTCGTTCAACCCCTACTGGGAGGCCCGCGGTCGCACTTATGAAGATCACGATGGCTATCGCACCGTCCTGGAACGGGCAGAATGGCGAAACTCCTAGAGGGGGCAAACGTGCTGCAGGCACTGCGTGGGCTGCGATCGTCGAGTGATCCCGGAAGGGCCGCGATCGCGTGCGCGGCGCTCGCCGTGCTCGTGTCCGCATGCGTGGGGTCGATGGGTCCGGCGAGCGCGCCCGACGAGCGCACGTCGTATTCGGCGGAACATGGCTGGGCAAGACTGAACAGGACCTGGGGATCGACCAGCGCCGTCGATGTCGATCGCAGCGGCAACGTGTGGGTGTTCGAACGCTGCGGCGACAATAGTTGCGCGGGCTCGAGTCTCGCCCCGGTCCTGAAGTTCGATCCTTCGGGTCGGCTCGCGCAGAGCTTTGGCGCCGGCCTTTTCGTTTTTCCACACGCGATTCATGTCGATCGCGATGGCAACGTCTTCGTCGCGGACGCGGACGGGAAAGACGGCAAAGGTCATACCGTCACCAAGTTCAGTCCGGACGGAAAGGTGCTCATGACGCTCGGCCGGGCGGGCGTCGCCGGCGAGACAAACGACACCTTCAACCGGCCCTCCGCCGTCGTCACGGCGCCCAACGGGGACATCTACGTCGCCGACGGGCATGGGGGAAACTCCAACGCGCGCATCGTGAAGTTCTCGAAAGACGGGAAGCTCATCAAGACCTGGGGGCATAAAGGATCGGGGCCAGGGGAGTTCGGCGAGTTGCACGCCATCGCGATCGACTCCAGCGGCCGCGTCTTCGTGGGCGACCGCGGCAACAACCGCATCCAGATCTTCGACCCGGAGGGCAGGTTTCTCGCGGAGTGGAGACAGTTCGGCCGACCAACCGCGATCTATATCGACGCGAACGACACGCTCTATGTCGCAGATCATCAGTCGTCCGCGAAGCTGAATCCCGGCGTCCGCCGGGGGATCCGCATCGGCAGCGCGAAGGACGGCGTAGTGAAGACTCTCATCCCCGGCAGCGGTCCGGAACCCGATAAGGAGCAAGTACCGGAAGGTGTCGCGGTCGACGCGCGCGGTAACATTTACGGCGCGGAAGTCGCGCTGAAGAACGTCACCCGGTACGTCAGGCAGTAGAAAGGTGAGTCAGGCCGAGGGGAGCAGGAATGTATGCCTTGTCGTCGAGCAAATGGAGCCCACGTAATGCGATCGCAGTTTTTAGCGCCGCGCTGCTGATGTCACCGCTTGCTGCGTCGGCGCAGGTGAAGGTGCTGATATCGGGCGGGTTCTCCGGCCCGTACGAGAAGCTGTTGCCGGAGTTCGAGCGCACCACGGGCATCAAGGTGACAACCGGCTCGGGTTCGTCGCAGGGAACGGGACCGCAGACCATCGCTGCGCAGCTCGCGCGCGGCGTGCCTACCGATGTAGTCATCCTTTCCAGGGAAGGCCTCACGGACCTGATCGCAGCACACCGGATCGCCGCCGGAACGGACGTGGGCCTGGCGCGGACCCCGATCGGCGTGGCGGTGCGCGCGGGTGCTGCCAAGCCCGAGGTGCGCACGGTCGAGGCCTTCAAGCAAGTGATGCTGAAGGCCAAGCTCGTCGCCGTCCCGAGCAGCACGAGCGGCATCTTTCTCAGGGACGAGGTGTTTCCGCGGCTAGGCATCGCCGACAAGGTCCGCTTCAAGCTCACGCCGCGCGGCACCGACGCAACGGCCATGGTCGCCTCGGGTGAAGCGGACATCGGGCTCTTGCCGGTCAGCGAAATCGTGCACGCGCCGGGGGTCGAGCTGGCAGGCGTGATCGCCGACGAGATCCAGCTTAACCAGATCTTCGCCGCCGCGGTCGTGGCGGGATCGAAGGAGCTCGAGGCGGCAAAGCGGCTGATCGCATTCCTCGCCTCCGAGCGCGCGTCCGGGGCGATCCGCAGCGGCGGAATGGAGCCGCTTGGGAAAGGCCGCAACTGATGCGAAAGCTCGTCTCTTCCGGATCGCCTTTCGAACCGCGCATCGGCTTTTCCCGAGTGGTGCGGGTGGGTCCCATCGTCGCCGTGTCGGGCACCGCGCCGATCGCCGCCGATGGCAGCGTGGCGGCGCCGGGCGACCTCTACGGGCAGACGCGGCGCTGTCTCGAAATCATTGCCCGGGCCATAGCCGAAGCCGGACTCGGCTTGAAAGATGTCGTCCGTACGCGCGTCATGCTCACGGACATCTCGCGCTGGGAAGAAGCGGCGCGCGCGCATGGCGAGGTCTTTTCCGGCGTGAAGCCCGCGTGCACGTTCGTGCAGGTCAGCCGCTTGATCGACCCGGGCTGGTTGGTGGAAATAGAAGCGGATTGTGTCGCTGAGCCTGGCGCCGGTTGAGACCTCCGAGCAGCGCGAGTCGGCTCGTGCGCTGCTCGTGGAATACCTGCGATGGGTCGGCGACATCGCGCGCTCGAGCTACGGCCTGACTTTCGACATCGAAGCGATGGCGCGCTCGGATATCGAGGACCGCGCGAAGTTCTATCCGCCCACCGGTCGCTTCTACCTCGTTCGCCACGACGGGCGCGACATCGGCGTCGGCTGCCTCAAGCGGCTGGCGCAAGGCGTTGGAGAGATCCAAAGGATGTACATCCAGCCGCACGTGCGCGGCATCGGCGCCGGCCGCGCCCTGGTTCAGCGGTTGCTGCGCGACGCGAAGGAGCTCGGCTACGCGAAGGTTCGACTCGAGAGCCTGCGCGCGCTCGCTCCCGCGCATACTCTCTATCGCTCGGTCGGCTTCGTCGAGGTCGAGGCATACGCCGACAACAGCATGGACGCCTATCAGGACCCGGCGGCACTGGAGGCGTACCGCAGGAGCGCCATCTTCATGGAGCTCTCGCTCTGATGGTCCCGGCGATCCTGTTGATCGTCCTTGTCCAGGCGTGCGCCGTGGTGCTTTCGTTCACCCTGCCGAAAGATAGGCGCGTGTCGCAGTGGTTTTACGTCCCGTCCCTGGCGATTGCGTGGGTCGGATACGTGGCTTACGAGAGCATTTACATTCCGCGCAACTGCACCGGTGAATGCAGCATCCGTGTGGACTTGCTGCTCATCTATCCGTATCTCGCGCTATTGACGGCAAGCGCGATCGCCTACTTTGCAAGGCGAAGCGTGCGGATCGAGTAATAGTCCAGCGGCTGAATGCTGTTATCTTTCCGAACTCTGCTATGCCCGGGCGATGGGATGCCCGTAGAGAACCTTGTTTGGATGCAGATGGGTGGGTGAAACCATGATTGCCGTCGAAATACAGGTCAACGGACAGCCCGTCGCGACCTGCGGCGCCGACGCGGTACGCCAGCTCGTCGCCCTGGTCGCCGCGCGTGGACTCGCCGATACGATCTCGTCCGGCGCGGCGCCCGCCGCGGGAACGCGTTTGCCGGAGCGCGGCATCGACGAGCTCTTGAACTGGGTCAGCGGCCGGATCGCCGTCGGCGATGACGTGACCCTCAGATTCGTCGAAGGCGTAGCGGCGCGTGCAAGCGGCGGCTGATCGACGAGCCGCAAAATGACTCCGCAATCCGCGGTGGAGGTTTTTCTCGCGGTCGCGGCCTTGCTGCTCCTCGGCCGCGACCTGCGGCGCGCGTGGCGGGACGAATTGCGACGCCCGATCTCGCTCCTGGTCGCCGCGCTCGTCTCGGCCCTGCTGATCGGCGCGCTCGCCGGCGAGCCGCTTCCCACGCCTTGGTTGCTGGTTCTTCCAGCCGGCGTTCTCGCCTGGGAAGTGGCGCGCGGTTGGCGTCAGACGCCGCGCTGCCATGTGCGGGAAACGGGTGTCGCCGCATTCGCCGCAGCCCTGCTCTTTGCGGTGGCAGGCTTCGCCACGCGAGAAGAGAGCATTACGACCGTGCTGCTCGCCCTCGCCGCGGTGGCGGGTATGCTGGGGCTCGGGTTGCTGTGGCGCTCACGCCGCACCGAGCCGCGGCCGTGGCGAGCCGAGGACCCGGACCACTACGAGCGCCGCGGAGCGCAGCGCGAACGCAGGTAGGATGCGGCATGGCATCCGCGAGCACGCGCCCCGACTTCCACGAATGGCGCCCGCACCCTTGGCACGGCCTCGAGGCCGGCCGCCAGCTGCCGCTCTCGGTGAACGCCTATATCGAGATCACGCCGTTCGACCTCATCAAGTACGAGGTCGACAAGACGAGCGGCTATGTGAAGGTTGACCGGCCGCAGCGCACCTCCTCGCAGCCGCCCTCGCTCTACGGCTTCGTCCCCCAAACCTACTGCGGCGCCGGGGTGGCGACGCTCTGCCCGGGGGCGCAGCGCGGCGACGGCGACCCGCTCGACATCTGCGTGCTCTCCGAGCGGCCGATCACGCGCGCGGAGATCATCGTCCCGGCGCGCGTAGTGGGCGGCCTGCAGATCCTCGACCGCGGCGAGGCCGACGACAAGATCATCGCGGTGCTCGAAGGCGACCTCGTCTGGAGCGCGGCGACCGATCTCGCCAACCTGCCGCCGATCATGGTCGAGCGGCTGCAGCACTACTTCGAGACCTACAAGCTCGTCCCGGGCGAGAAGCCCCAGATCGCGGTGCAGCTCGCCTACGGAGTGCGGCACGCGGCAAAAGTAGTCGAGGCTGCGATCGCCGACTACCGGACGTTGCTCGCGCAGGGCTGAACGCATGGCGGCTCCGGCGGACAATCCCTACGCCGCGCCGAAGGTGAGCGTGTCCGACGCCGCGCCGCGGCTCGGAATCGGCACCCGCGCGGCGCGGGCGTTGGCCTTGGTCGGCGACGTGTTTCTCGTCCTCCTCCCGCTCTTCTTCCTATTTTCGAATCGGCGCCTCGACGCGGGCTTCTATGTCATGGCGGGATACTGCGTCCTGGTGGCGGCCGCCAGCGCCATGGCGCTCTCGTTCCGCGACCGCTTTTCGTTTTGGGCGGGCCTCAGCGTAAACGCGCTCGGCCTCGCGCTCGTTGCCGCGCTGGTCGCCTACCTCGTCGCGAGCGGCGATTCGGATTGGGTGCCGCTCTTCTTCCTCGCAGTCCCGACAACGCTGAATCTGTTCGCCATCCTGCTGGTGCGCCGCGCGCGCGGCCCTTCGGACGACACGTTCGCGATGCGAAGATGATGGAAGGAGTGCTCGCCGTCCTCAGCATCGCGGGCGCGATCACGCTCGGAGCAATGAGCCCGGGACCGAGCTTCGTCCTGGTGGCGCGCACGTCCGTCGCGCGCTCGCGGGCCGACGGCCTCGCGATGGCGCTCGCCATGGGTGTCGGAGGAGTGCTGTTCGCGGTGCTTGCGCTGGCGGGCGTGCAGGTCGTGCTCGCGACGGTTCCGGTGCTCTACGGCATCCTCAAGGTGCTGGGCGGCGTCTACCTGGTCTATCTCGCCTGGATGCTCTGGCGGCACGCCGCCAAGCCGATCGAGCTCGAGAAGGCAGCTACGAGCTCTCAGCGCTCGTTCTGGCTCGGCCTTGCGACGCAAGTGAGCAACCCGAAGACCGCCGTGGTGTACGCGAGCGTGTTCGTGTCGCTGCTGCCGAAGGAGATGCCGCTGTGGGCGATGCTCGTCCTGCCGGTCTTGATCTTCTGCATCGAGGCCGGCTGGTACTCGATAGTCGCGCTCGCGCTTTCCTCGCCTGCACCGGCTGCGGCCTACCTGCGCTGGAAGCGCTGGATCGACCGCGCTGCGGGCGGCGTTCTCGGCCTGCTAGGGGTAAAACTCATCTTCACGCGGCTTGAAGCTTAGCCATCGCCAAGGCAAGCACTTTCAGGCCGTGGCTGCGGAAGTTGACCTGCACGCGCACGTCCGACCCCTGACCCTCGAGGTCGACGATCACGCCGGCACCGAATTTCGGATGGGTCACGTTCTGGCCGATGCGGAATCCGTCGACTTCGCGCGCCTGCGGCTTCCGCGGAAAGGGCGTCTGCGTCTGGCGTGAGAAATCGGGCTGGAACGCCTTCTGCCTGGAGAGCCGCGGCGTCAGCCACTTCATGATCTGCTGGGGAACTTCCTCGAGGAAGCGCGAAGGGATGTTGTAGCGGGTCTGGCCGTGCAGCATGCGCGTCTGCGCGTGCGACAGGTACAGGCGGTTGCGCGCCCGGGTGATCGCGACGTAGGCGAGGCGCCGCTCCTCCTCCAGCCCGTCGCGCTCCACCACGCTCTGCTCGTGCGGGAAGAGGCCCTCCTCCAGGCCGGTGAGGAACACCACGTCGAACTCCAGCCCCTTCGCCGAGTGCACGGTCATCATCTGCAGCGCGTCCTGGCCCTCGCCCGCCTGGTGCTCGCCCGCTTCGAGCGCAGCGTGGGTCAGGAACGCGGTGAGCGGATCGAGCGCCTCGCCCGATTCGGTTTCGCGCTCTTCCTGGGTGAAGGCGGCGGCCGCGGCAACCAGCTCCTCCAGGTTCTCGATGCGGTCGGCGCCTTCGCGCTCGGTCTTGTAGTGCTCGATCAGGCCGCTGCGGGCGATCGCCACCTCCACCACCTCGGGAAGCGGCAGCCCCTGGATTTCGGCGCGTAGATCGTCGATCAGTTTTTTGAAAGCGGCGGCTTTGGTGCCCTCCGCCGCCTTGGTCAATGAGGTGTTTTGTTGTTTGGCAGCGTCTTGGAGCTGCTCCAGGGTGCGTCCGCCGATGCCGCGCGTGGGGAAGTTCACAACGCGCAGGAAGGCGTTGTCGTCATCGGGCGCCGCCACCAGCCGCAGGTACGCCAGCGCGTGCTTGATCTCGGCGCGCTCGAAGAAGCGCAATCCCCCGTACACCCGGTACGGGATGCCGCGCGAGAAGAGCGCGTGCTCGACCACGCGCGACTGGGCATTGGAGCGGTAGAGCACCGCGATGTGCGAGAGGCGCGTGCCGTCGCGCGCGAGCGCCTGCACTTCCTCGACCAGCCAGCGTGCCTCGTCGTTGTCCGACTCGCCCTCGAACACCCGCAGGAGCTCGCCCTTGCCCGCCGAGGTCCACAGGTTCTTGCCCAGGCGGTTGCGGTTGTTCGAGATCAGGGCATTGGCGGCGTCGAGGATGTTGCCGTGCGAGCGGTAGTTCTGCTCGAGGCGCACCACGTTCCTCACCTTGAAGTCGCGCTCGAAGTCGGCCATGTTGCCGACGTTGGCGCCGCGGAAGGTGTAGATCGACTGGTCGTCGTCGCCCACCGCGAAGACGAGGGACCCGCCGCTCTGCGGCGGCCTCGGATGGCCCGACAGGAGCTTGAGCCACCGGTACTGCAGCCGGTTGGTGTCCTGGAACTCGTCCACCAGGATGTAACGGAAGCGCTGCGAGTAGTGCTCGCGCAGGATTTCGTTTCTTGCCAATAATTCATAACACCGCAAAAGAAGCTCGGCGAAGTCCACCACGCCCTCGCGCTGGCACTGCTCGTCGTACGCGGCGTAGAGGCTGGCATAGCCCTTCGTCGTCTCGTCGGTGACGCGCACCTCGCGTGGCCGGATGCCTTCCTCCTTCTGCCCGTTGATGAAGTACATAAGCTCGCGCGGCGGGAAGCGTTCCTCGTCCACGTTCATGCTTTTCGCCATGCGCTTGATCGCGGCGAGCTGGTCCTGCGAGTCGAGGATGGTGAAGGCCTGCGGCAAGCCGGCCTCGGCGTGGTGCATCCGCAGCATGCGGTTGGCGAGGCCGTGGAAGGTGCCGATCCACATGCCGCGCGGGCTCGCGGGAAGCATCGCCGTGACCCGGGTAAGCATCTCGCGCGCCGCCTTGTTGGTGAAGGTGACCGCGAGGACATTCGCCGGTGCGGCGCGGCCGCCCTTGATCAGCCAGGCGATGCGCGTGGTGAGCACGCGGGTCTTGCCGCTGCCCGCCCCGGCGAGGATGAGGGCGTGCTCGTCGGGCGCCGTGACGGCGGCTAGCTGCTCCGGGTTGAGGTGTTCGAGGTGAAGCGACAAGGCAGCCGGATTATAAACGCCGGCCGCGTTCTGCCCGGCGCCGAGCTACGCGTCGAGACGCAGCCCGACCCGGTTCGCGGCGAGCAGCGCCTGCGTGCGGCTCGATACGCCGAGCGCGCGCAGCACCGCGCTCACGTGGATCTTCGTGGTGTTCTCGGAGATGTCGAGCTTTCGCGCGATGAGCTTGTTCGGCAAGCCCTTGAGCAGCAGTCCGAGCACTTCCCACTGCCGTGCCGAGAGACCGAGGTCAGCCGCCGTCTTGGACACCGCCGCCGCAGGCGCGGGCGCCGGCTCTCCGGCCTCGCGGGCCCTGAGAGCCTCCACTGGAACGTAGATGCCGCCGGACGCGACCAGGCGCACCGCGCCGAGCAGAACGTCGCGCGGCGAAGTTTTGGGGATGTAGCCCATGGCGCCGAGGTCGAGCGCCTTTAGCACGCTTCTCGTGTCATCCGAACCCGAAACCACCACTACCGGCAATGCCGGCAAGCTCGCGCGCATCTTCTCGAGCGCCTCCAGGCCCGAACAGTCGGGCAGGCCGAGGTCGAGCAGGCACAAGTCGAAGCCGGCTTGCTCGGCACGCGCGATCGCGGTGCGCAGGTTGCCCGCGGTTTCCACGTCCGTCGCTCGATCGAGCGTGCGCATAGCCACTTCGAGGGCCTCGGCCATCAGGGGATGATCGTCGACTACGAGGATGCGCATGGTGGGACCGCCTTTACTCGACAGACTTCCACAATAGCAGCCAGTTGCGCACGTCCGAAGCCCGCAGGGGCTTTTGCATCACCACTACGGGCATGCTGTCCGGGACCTTCAGGTCGACGGCGTTGATCTCGCCGGTCACGATCGCCGCGGGAACGTCGCCATAGCGCTGGTAGAGGCGCCCAATCGCCTCCAAGCCGTTCTCGGCTCCCGCCAGGCGGTAGTCGGCGAGGACCGCCTCGGGCTTGAGGCCCTGGCGTTCCAGCTCGCTCAGCGCTTCCGCGCTGCTGGCGCAGACGACCGGCCGGCAAGCCCAGCCTTCCAGCAGCGTGCGCGTGGCCTCCTGCACCTCGGCATCGTCGTCTACGACGACCACCACCAGGCCGCGCAACGACTCGGTCGATCGGCCGATCGCGCGATCATCCTCGCTCGGGCTCCTCGGAGCGGGTGCGCAGCGTGCGAGCTCGAGCTCGAAGGTGCTGCCGCGCCCCGGCTCGGACTGGACCCGGATCGCGTGCCCCAGGAGCTCGCAGGTCCGCTTCACGATGGCGAGGCCCAGGCCGATGCCCCGCCTGCGATTGCGCTCGGGATTGCGGATCTGGTAGTACTCCTCGAAGATGCGCTCGCGATGCCGCGTATCGATGCCGATGCCGGTGTCGCGCACCTTGATCTGCACGCGCGCCGCGTCCGCTTCGACACCGATCTCGATACGCCCCCGCTCGGTGTACTTCACCGCATTGTCGAGCAGATTGCGCAGCAGCCGCTCGAGCATGTCCTGATCCGACGTGACCCATGCGTTGCTCGCGGCGCAGGCAAACGCGAGGCCCTTCGCCTGCGCGAGCGGGCGAAAATCGTTTTCCAGCCGCAGCAGCAGCGGCCCGAGCGCGACAGGTTTGTATTCCGGCGTCACGCTTCCGGCATCCAGTCTCGAGAGGTCGAGCAGGCCCTTGAACAGCGTGTCCAGCGAATCGGCCGAAGTGGCGATCTTCGCGAGCAGCGCGCTCGCTTCGGGCTCGCGGGTCCTTTCCTGCAACGTCGAGAGGAGCAGCGACAAGGCGTGCAGCGGCTGGCGCAGGTCGTGGCTCGCTGCCGCGAGGAAGGCCGACTTGGAGAGGTTGGCGGCCTCGGCGCGCTCGCGCGCCGCCTGCGCCTCGCCTTCGCGCGCCTGCAGGAGCCGGACCAGCTCCTCGTTCTCGAACCGCATCCTGAGCGCGCGCCCGACGAGCTGCGCGTTGTCCCGTGCGTACGTGGTGAGGAGGAAGATGAAGAGCACGAGGAGCGTCGCGACGAGCAGCGCGTCGGTGTTGTCCGAGAGCACCCAGCCCGCGGTAAGCGGCGCCAGGAAAAGCGCCACGAAGCCGTAGAACGCCAACGGGACGGCACCCGACACCGCGAGGCCGGCGGCGCACCAGCCGCACACGACCATGGTGAGGTACGCGTATTCGAGCTCCGGCGCGGCGTGGAACAGGAGCGCGGCGGAGCCTCCCGCCATGCCGCCCAGCATCGCCGCTGCGATCTGGAAACGGATCCACGGGCCGACGCGCTCAGGCGCCGGCGGCCGGCGCAGCAGCACGGCACACACCACGACCCGGGCGGACCAGATCGCCACGACGACGGCCATCCATCCCCAGGCGAGCGCGGCGCCCGCGTAGGGCGTCATGATGTAGGCGACGAACGCCGTTGCCGGCAGGACGCCCAGTGGCGTACGCACCACCGCACGGCAGACGAGGCGCAGCCTTTCGGCGTCGAGGTGCTGGTCGGCGGCCGCAGCGCTCGCCTGCTCGCTCACGGCGTCGGGTCCGCGGACCAGCCGAGGATCTGCGCCTCCATTTCGTCCTGGCTCGCGAACCGGCTCTGTTCGTAGCAGCCGAGGGGCAGCACCGCCGTGCGCGTGCAGCACTGGTTGCAGGCGGTGCAGGGCTTTTGCGGCTCGGTGCCGTTGCGAAAGTGCTGCAGCAGGTCGGGGTTGGCGAGCAGCGGGCGGGCCATCGCCACGAAGTCGCACTGCGAGCCAAGGGCGTTCTCGATCACCTCTCGCGTGCGGAAGCCGCCGTTGGCGATCACCGGGATGCCGAGCCTGCGCTTGAACTCCCCCGCGAACCCGGCGTTGGGCGCATCCACGTCGTGCCAGCCAATGCCGAGAAACGGGCGCGACAGCGCCGCCGGGATCGTGCACAGCACGAAGGCACGCACCTTGGCCTTGGTGCTGAGGTGGCGCGTCGAGTTGGCGAAGATCCGCAAGCCATCGAGCGGGTACTTGCCGGGGTTGCCTTTCGGGTTGATGAAGCCGAAGCCGCTGTCGATGTGCAGGTAGTCGACCCCGAGCTCCTTGAGCCTGCGGCCGTACTCGAGCGTCTCGTGGAGCGAGTTGCCCATCCAATAGTGGCGCAGCGGCCACACCAGCGGCCAGCGCAGATTGAGCACCGGCAGGTAGTTGAAGTCCTTCGCCGACAGGCGCACGCCGAAGAGGAAGTCGTTGCCGACCCGCTCGCGCACCGCCAGCACTACCTCCTTCAGCAACTGGAAGCGCGCTTCCACCGACCCGCCGAAGCGGTCGGTACGCCGGTTCGTAAACGGATTGAGGAACTGGTGAATGATGTAGCCCTTGGATGCGGTGACCTCTACGCCGTCGCATCCGACTTCCCGCACCCGCCGCGCGGCCTCGGCGAACTTGACCACCTCCTGCTCGACCTCCCGGGTCGTCATCGCGGTGGCGCGGTTGCGATAGCCGTAGAAGAGGTCGAACCAGCCCGACGCGGACTTGCCGTCTTCGGGCTGCGACAGCAGGCTGGTCTGGGTGTGGCCGCCGGGATCGCCGATCTGCATGATGTAGCGGCAGCCGTCGGCCTGGACCGCGCGCACCGCCCTGCGCAGCGGCTCGATGAACTTGTCGTGGCTGATCTTGGGGTACTCGAGTGGCGACAGGCGCTTGTCGTCCACGTCCATGGTGGCGGAGATGATCGCGGCGACGCCGGTGCGCGCGAAGCGCACCTCGAAGTTCTTCCAGGCGTTGTTGACGGTGCCGTCGTAGTAGGCGCCGCGGCCGCCCATCGACGAGCGCAGGATGCGGTTCGCGAAACGCACGCCCTTGATCTCGAGCGGCTTGAACATGTTCAGACCGGATTCGGGCATGCGCTCCCTCGCAGGCGGCCGACTGGACTCCCGGATCAGGCTACCATGCCGGCCAACCAGCCGGTCAATAACACGAAGGTGGTATCGCCCGGGCGCAGCCAACCTGCGTAACCTGTACAGCGGTGAAGACCCGTCAAACCAATTTCGGCGGCAACCAGACCTGGGAATCGCTCTGCTACCAGCCCGCGAGCGAGGCCGAGGTGCTCGAAATTCTCGACCGGCACCGGCAGGGCCGCCTCCGCGCCGTCGGCTCGAAACATTCGTGGAGCGACATCGCGGTGAGCAATGACGTCTCGCTCGACCTGGCGAGGCTCGCCGACTTGCGGCTCTTCGAAAAGAACGGCGCGACACTCGCCCAGGTCGGCGCCGGCTGTCGCCTGCAGGCGCTGCTCGATCGGCTCCACGCGACGAGCGACCGTACCCTTCCCACGCTCGGGGCGATCAAGCGGCAGACGATCTCGGGCGCCGTATCTACCGGCACCCACGGCTCGGGCATGCAGAGCTTCTCGCACTTCGTGGCCGGAGCGCGCCTCGCGGCGTACGATCCCGGCACCGGCAGGCCGGCGATCTTCGAGTACACCGACGGCGACGAGTTGCGCGCGGCGCGCTGCGGGCTCGGCTGTACCGGCATCGTGCTGTCGCTCGATCTCGTGACAGTGCCGAAGTACAGGGTCGAGGAAACAGTGACCGGCGAGACGGAGCTCGAGCGCGTGCTTGCCCGGTACGGCGAGCATCCGCTCACCCAGTTCGCGTTCGTGCCCTACGCTTGGAAATACCTGGTGTTCGAGCGCAAGCCGCTTCGGGGATCGCGCGGCGCGTTTCCGGAGCGCTTCAAAGCGGTTCTTTTCCGCCTCTACAACACCGTGTGGATCGACGTCCTGTTCCATCTCGCCGTCAAGCTCAGTGCCGCGGCGGGCAGCCGGATCGTGAAGGCGGCGCTCAGACTGACCCCGCACCTGTTGCTCAAGGGTGTGACGCGGGTCGATGACGCTGAGCATGTCCTCACCATGGGCCATTACTACTTCCGCCACGAGGAAATGGAGATGTTCGTGGCGCAATCGTGCCTCGCGCAGGCGCTGGAAGTCCTGCGCTACGCGACCGACGTATTTGCCGGAGAGCCAGCTGCGCCGGCGCCCCGGACTAGGGAGAAGCTGGAGGCCCATCGCATGCACGAGGAGCTCCTCGCCTTGCGCGGTTCCTATACCCAGCATTACCCGCTCTTTATCCGGCGCCTGCTTCCCGAAGACACCCTGGTCTCGATGGGCAGCTCGACCTCCGAGCCGCTCTACTCGATTTCGGTCTTCACCTACCACCGGCCCGAGGCGCGCGCCGAGTACTACGCGTACTGCGGTTGGCTCGCGCGCTGCATGAGCGCTCTTTTTAACGCGCGGCTGCACTGGGGCAAGCATTACCCGCTGGGCGCGGCCGAGGCCGCGCGCGCCTATCCCGGCCTGGACACGTTCAAGCGCATCTGCCGCAAGCTCGATCCGAACGGAGTCTTCCGCAACCAATACATCGTGCGCGTCCTCGGGATGTAATGCTTCCGTAGTAGCGCCGGTAGCACCTCTGCTTGATAGGCAGCGCGGCCTCCCCTCCAGATACTTCGAGTCGCCAGCAGCAGCCGTTGCTGGCCGTGTTACGCCGGCACGCCGCACCGGTGCGTTCACATGGAGAGAGCCATATGAAACTCGACATTCGAGTTGCCGGGCTGGCCGTGATCCTGGCGCTGGTCGCATTGGTCGCCGGGCTCGGCCTGGGGGCCTCCGATGCGCAGGCGCCCGAGCTTCCCGCCATCCTTACGGACGGATTCGCCCTCGCGTTCGCGCAGAACGTGCAGGCGCCCGCGCCGGAGGACGACGAGGGGGCGCCGGCAGTCTGTAGAGCGGGGGCGGTTTCGTTCGACTGTACCTACTACTGAAGGGGGACCCGCGCGTCGACGGGCAACGGAGAGGCGGATACGCGACGCTATAATCCGCCGCTCCCTCGCGCAAAGGCCCGATGCAAGACGCGTACGATCCGGCAGCAGTCGAGCGTGACGCCCAGCAGTTCTGGGCGAGCCGCGGCTCGTTCCGTTCGCTCGAAGACCCGGCGAAGCGCAAGTTCTACTGCCTGTCCATGTTCCCCTACCCGTCGGGGAAGCTGCACATGGGGCACGTGCGCAACTACACCATCGGCGACGTGCTGACGCGCTACTACCGGATGCGCGGCTTCAACGTGCTTCAGCCGATGGGCTGGGATGCCTTCGGCCTGCCCGCCGAGAACGCGGCGATGGCGAACAAGGTTCCGCCGGCGAGGTGGACGCGCGACAACATCGCCTACATGAAGAAGCAGCTGCAGAGCCTGGGCTTCGCGCTCGACTGGCAGCGTGAGCTCGCCACCTGCGACGCGAGCTATTACAAGTGGAACCAGTGGCTGTTCACCCGCCTGTTCAAGAAGGGGCTGGCGTACAAGAAAACCGGGGTGGTGAACTGGGACCCGGTCGACCAGACCGTGCTCGCCAACGAGCAGGTGATCGAGGGACGCGGCTGGCGCACCGGCGCGGTGGTGGAGAAGCGCGAGATCCCGATGTACTTCTTCCGCATCACCGCCTTCGCCGAGGAGCTGCTCTCGGCGCTCGACCAGCTGCCCGGCTGGCCCGAGCAGGTGAAGCTGATGCAGAAGAACTGGATCGGCAAGTCGGAGGGCGTTCGAATCGGTTTTGAATATCTTTTAGATGGGAAGAAAAGCATTCTTTGGGTTTTCACCACCCGCGCCGACACGCTAATGGGCGCCACCTTCATGGCGGTCGCGGCCGAGCATCCGATTGCGGTGGTGGCTTGTAGAAACAACCCCAAGCTGGCCGCGTTCGTCGAGGAATGCAGGAAAGGCGCGGTCATGGAGGCCGACCTCGCCCAGATCGAGAAGAAGGGCATGCCGACCGGCCTCCATGTTTCTCACCCGATAACAAATGAAAAAATCCCGGTATGGGTTGGGAACTACGTTCTGATGGGATACGGCGAAGGCGCGGTGATGGGCGTGCCGGCGCACGACGAGCGCGACTACGCGTTCGCGCTCAACTACAAGCTGCCGATCAAGCCGGTGATCCGCCATCCGCTCGGCGATACAGTGCCGCCGCCGTGGAAGCCCGAATACGCGGAGTACGGGGTTTGCATCAACTCCGGCAAGTACGATGGTCTGTCGTTTGAACACGCAACCAATGCCATCGCGGCCGACCTGAAGGCAAAGGGCCTGGGCGAGAAGCAGGTGCAATGGCGCCTGCGCGACTGGGGCATCTCGCGCCAGCGCTACTGGGGCACGCCGATCCCGATCGTGCATTGCCCGAGCTGCGGCGACGTGCCGGTACCGGACCAGGACCTGCCGGTCGTGCTGCCCGAGGACCTGGTGCCCGACGGCACCGGCAATCCGCTGAACAAGCTGGCTGCCTATGTCGACACCAAGTGTCCGGCGTGCGGCAAGCCCGCGAAGCGCGAGACCGACACGATGGACACGTTCGTCGACTCGTCGTGGTACTTCGCGCGCTTTGCCTGCGCAGGGCAGGACAAGTCGATGCTCGACGAACGCGCCGGCTACTGGATGGCGGTGGACCAGTACATCGGCGGGATCGAGCACGCCATCCTGCACCTGCTCTACTCGCGCTTCTTCCAGCGCGTGATGGTCGAGGAGACCGGGCTGATGCAGGGCGTGGACGAACCGTTCGCCAACCTGCTGACTCAGGGCATGGTGCTTGCCGAGTCCTACTACACCGACGCCAGCGGCCGGCGCGAATGGGTCAATCCCGCGGATGTCGAGGTGCAGCGCGATTCCAAGGGCCACATCGTCTCGGCGAAGCGTGCCTCGGACGGCGCGCCGGTGGTCTACGACGGGATCGGGACGATGTCCAAGTCCAAGAACAACGGCGTCGACCCGCAGGCTCTCATCGACCTCTACGGCGCCGACACCGCGCGCTTCTACACCATGTTCGCCTCCCCGCCGACCAACACGCTCGAGTGGAGCGACGATAGCGTAGAGGGCTCGTACCGCTTCCTCCGCAAGGTCTGGGCTTTCGCCTATCGCTTCTCCAGGGCGACTCGGAGCAAGGAAGTCGACCGGCAGATCCGCTACCGGATCCATACCGAGCTGAAGCAGGCGAACTACGACATCCAACGCCAGCAGTTCAACACCGTCGCCTCGGCTTGCATGAAGATCCTCAACGCCCTGGACGAGATCGACGACTGGAACGCGACCACCGAGGAGGGGCTTTCGATCCTGCTCAGGCTGCTCTCGCCCATCGCGCCGCACCTTACGCACCACCTGTGGCGCGAACTCGGGTTCGGCGACGACATCCTGCGCGCGCCCTGGCCCGACCCCGACCCTGCGGCGCTCGAGCAGGACGAGATCGAGCTGGTGGTGCAGGTGAACGGCAAGCTTCGCGGCTCGATCCGCGTGCCGAAGGCAGCCGACCGGGGGGCGATCGAGAAGCTCGCGCTCTCCAACCCGAATGTGCAGAAGTTCGTCGCCGGCGAGAACGTGAAGAAGGTGATCGTCGTCCCGGGCCGACTCGTCAACCTGGTCGTTTGAGAAAACTCCTCGTCATCTTTTTCGCGTGGGCGCTCGCCGGGTGCGGGTTCCACCTGCGCGGCACCGCCGACCTGCCGTTCGGCAGCGTGTACGTACCGAACGCGACCACAGGGATCGCGCTCGACCTGGCGCGCAACCTCCGCGCCGGCAGCAACGTGAAGCTGGTAAGCGACCCCAAACAGGCCGAGGCGATCCTCGAGTTCACCGGCGAGACGCGCGCCAAGGAGATCCTTTCGCTCACCGGCGCCGGGCGGGTGCGCGAATTTCGGCTGCGCTACCGCGTCGGCTTCCGCGTGCACGACGGCAAGGGCAACAACTACGTGCCGCAGAGCACGCTCGAGCTCACGCGCGACGTAACCTACGACGACGCCGACGTGCTGGCGAAGGAATCGGAGGAGCAGCTCCTCTACCGCGACATGCAGGGCGACATGGTGCAGCAGATCATGCGGCGGCTGTCCTCGGCTCAGAAGCCCAAGGCCTGAGCGTGCAGCTGCGCGCCGAGCAGCTGGAGTCGCACCTCGGGCGCAGCCTCGGCCCGATCTACGTCGTCCACGGCGACGAGCCGCTGATCGCGCTCGAGGCCGCGGACGCGGTGCGCGCCGCGGCGCGCGCGCGCGGCTTCACCGACCGCGAGGTGTTCGAGCCGGGCAGGAGCTTCGACTGGAGCGAGCTCGCGCACTCGCTCGCGAGCCTGTCGCTCTTCGGCGGAAAGAAGATCGTCGAGCTGCGCCTTCCCGGCGGCAAGCCCGGCGCGCAGGGCGGCGAGGCCATCGCCCAGTACTGCGAGCGCCCCAGCCCCGACATTCTTTTCCTGGTGTCGTTGCCGCGCCTGGACCGCATGAGCCAGTCGAGCGCGTGGTTCGGAGCCCTGTCGAGCGCCGGGGTGGTGGTGGACGTGTGGCCGCTCGAGCGCTCGCGCCTCCCCGCGTGGATCGCCGAGCGCCTCGCGCGCCAGCGCCAGCGCGCCCCGCGCGAGGCGCTCGAGTTCCTTGCCGATCGCGTCGAGGGCAACCTCCTCGCCGCGCACCAGGAAGTGCAGAAGCTGGCGCTCCTCGCGCCCGAGGGCGAGCTCGGGGCTGACACGGTGCGCGAAGCGGTGGCGAACGTGGCGCGCTACGACGCCTACGCCGCGGGCGAGGCGCTGCTCGGCGGCGACGCCGCGCGCTACCTGCGGATCATCGACGGGCTGAAAAGCGAAGGCGAGGCGCCAACGCTCGTGCTGTGGACCCTGAGCGAGGAGCTGTTCGCGCTCGCGCGCATCCAGGCAGGTGCCGCCGCCGGCAGGTCGGTCGACGAGCTCATGCGCGAGAACCGGGTCTGGGGTCCGCGCCAACGGCCGATGAAGGCCGCGGCCAGCCGGGTGCGGCCGCAGGCGGTGCAGCGCGCCCTCGCTCACGCTGCGGGAATAGACCGTGCGATCAAGGGGGTCGGCCCCGGGCAGCCCTGGGACGAGTTCCTGAAGCTCGCGCAGACCCTCGGTTAACATTTAACGATGGACCCCCGCGAACACGTCAGGCAGCTCGGCCGGCAGGCCCGAGAAGCCTCGCGAGCACTCGCACGCGCGGGCACCCAGCAGAAGAACCGCGCTCTTCACGCCATCGCCGCCGAGATCCGCTCGCGGAGGGACGCGATTCTCGAGGCGAACCGCGCCGACGTCTCGGGCGCCAAGGGGAGCGACGCCGCCTTCGTCGACCGCCTGACGCTCACGCCGAAGCTCGTCGAGCAGATGGCCGAGGGCGTGGAAGAGGTGGCGAAGCTCGCCGACCCCGTGGGCGCGATCTCGGAGCGCGTCAAACGCCCGACCGGCATCGAGGTCGCGCGCATGCGCGTTCCGCTCGGCGTAATCGCGATCATCTACGAGTCGCGTCCCAACGTGACCGCCGACGCCGCCGCGCTGTGCCTCAAGTCGGGCAACGCCGCCATCCTGCGCGGCGGCTCGGAAGTGCTGGGGTCGAACCGCGCCATCGCCGCCTGCGTGCGCGCCGGGGTCAAGAGCGCGGAGCTGCCTGAAGCCGCGGTCCAGCTCGTCGACACCACCGACCGCGCCGCGGTCGGCGAGCTTATCACGCTGCGCGAATACGTCGACATCGTGGTGCCGCGCGGCGGCAAGGAGCTGATCGAGCGCCTCGCCCGCGAGTCGCGCATCCCCATGATCAAGCACCTCGACGGCATCTGCCATGTCTACGTCGACGACAGCGCCGACCCGGACATGGCGGTGAAAATCGCCGACAACGCCAAGACCCAGCGCTACGGCGTGTGCAACGCGATGGAGACCCTGCTGGTGGCCGACGGCATTGCTTCCCGCGTTCTTCCCCGGATCGGACAAATCTTCAGGGATAAGGGCGTCGAAATGCGCGCCGACCCCGCCTCTCTCAAGTTCATCCCGGGAGCCAAGGCGGTGACCGAGCAGGATTACTACACCGAGTGGCTCGCGCCCGTCGTGTCGATCCGGATAGTCAAAGGCCTGGACGAGGCGATCGAGCACGTAGCGAAGTACGGCTCGCAGCACACCGACGCGATCGTGGCGGGCGACCGCGCGCGCGCCGAGCGCTTCCTGCGCGAGGTCGACTCGAGCTCGGTGATGTGGAACGCCTCGACCCGCTTCGCCGACGGCTACGAGTACGGCCTCGGCGCCGAGGTCGGGATCTCGACCGACAAGCTGCACGCCCGCGGCCCGGTCGGGCTCGAAGGACTCACCACACAGAAATTCGTCGTTCTGGGCCACGGAGAGATCCGCACTTAGTGGCTGCCATAGGAATCCTCGGCGGCACGTTCGACCCGGTCCACAACGCGCACCTCGCCTGGGCGCGCGCGGCGCTCGAGCATCTGCGGCTCGAGCAGGTGTTGTTCATTCCCACCGGCACCACCCGCTACCGCAACCCCGCGGTGGCCTCCGGCGACGACCGTGCCGCGATGTTGCGCCTCGCGCTTGCAGGCGAGGCGCGTTTCCGCCTGGACACACGGGAGCTCCAGCCCGAAGCTTCGGGCTACACCGTCGACACGCTGAAGGCGCTGCGCACGGAGCTCGGCGATGCCGAGCTCTATCTGCTGATCGGGGCCGACCAGTACGAGAAGCTCGCCAGCTGGCACCGCCCGGATGAGGTGAAACGGCTGGCGAAAATCGCGGTGTTCTCCCGTCCCGGCTTCCAGCCGAAGCGGAAGGCGCAGCTCATCCCGCTCGAGCCCATGCCGATCTCGGCGAGCGAAATCCGCGCGCGCGTGCGCCGTGGCGAGGGCGCCGACGGCCTCGTCCCGCCCGCGGTGGCGAACTATATCGCTCGCCACAAGCTCTACAGCTGATGGATATCCGCGCCAAGCAGCGCGCCGTGGTCGAGGCGCTCGAGGACGTCAAGGGCCGCGACATCATCGTCTTCAACACCGCGCGGATGCCATCGATGTTCGAGCGCGTGGTGATCGCGAGCGGCGACTCCAACCGGCAAGTCAGAGCGCTGGCGGACCGCGTGCAGGAGCGCATCCGCGAGCTCGGCTCGCGCGTGTACGGCGTCGAGGGCGAGAAGTCGGGCGAGTGGGTGCTGGTCGATCTCGGCGACGTGGTGGTGCACATCATGCATCCCGCGGTGCGCGACTTCTACAACCTCGAGGAAGTCTGGGGCGGCAAGACGGTTCGCCTCGTCAATAGAAAAAAACCAAAGCAGCCGCGGCGTGCCAAGGCTAAGCATCCTCGCGGTAAGCGCTAGGCTGCCCGGCTGGGCCGAGGAAGCCTGCGCGGAATATGCCCGCCGCATGCCGAAGGGCTACGAAGTGTCGCGGGTCGGGGTGAAGGACGAGAAGCGGCTGGTCGCCTCGCTTCCCAAGGGGGTCGACATCATCGTGCTGGACGAGCGCGGTCGTGACTACACGACGCGCCAGTTCGCCGAGTTGCTGAAGAGGGAGGCCGCGTTCGTCATCGGCGGTCCCGACGGCCTCTCCGCGCAAGTAAAAGCGCAGGCCGCGCTCGCGCTGCGTGTGTCATCTTTCACGCTGCCGCACGCGCTCGCTCAGGTCGTGCTGCTCGAGCAGTTATATCGCGCGGCGAGCCTTCTTATCGGGCATCCTTATCATCGGGAGTGAGGCGGGGAATAGTAAACTCGGGCCATGATCGGCCCGCTGGACCGCGGCATCTATCTCGCATCGCGCAGCCCCCGCCGGCGGGAGCTCCTCTCTCAAATCGGCGTGCGCTATCACCTGCTGCTCTTCCGCAGCCGGCCGGATTCGCCGCCCGACGTCGACGAGTCGATCCTGCCGAACGAGCAGCCCGACACCTACGTCGAGCGGGTCGCGCGCGCCAAGGTGCAGGCGGGCTGGCGGCTGCTGCGCCTGCGCAACCTCCCCTTCGCGCCGGTGCTCTCCGCGGACACCACCGTGGCGCTCGATGGCCGCATCCTCGGCAAGCCGGCCGACCGCAAGGAAGCCGCGGAGATGCTGGCCGCGCTCTCCGGGCGGCGGCACGACGTCTTCACCGCCGTGGCGCTGATGCGCGACGAGCGCATCGACTCGGCGGTGTCGCGCTCGGAGGTCCAGTTCAAGCAGCTGAGCCCCGAGGAGATCGCGCAGTACATCGCCACCGGCGAGTGCGACGACAAGGCCGGGGCCTATGCCGTCCAGGGGCGCGCGGCGCGGTTTATCATGGAGCTGCGCGGCAGCTACTCCGGGGTCATGGGGCTGCCGCTCTTCGAGACCGGCCAGCTCCTCGACAAACTGCGTGACCGAAGAAATTCTTATTAATGTCACCCCCCAGGAAACACGCGTAGCGGTCACCGGATCGGGGGTGGTGCAGGAGCTCCTGATCGAGCGCAGCGCGAGCCGCGGCCTGGTCGGGAACATCTACATGGGGCGCGTCGCGCGCGTGCTCCCCGGCATGCAGTCGGCCTTCCTCGAGATCGGCCTCGAGCGCGCCGCCTTCCTCCACGTCGCCGACATCTGGCAGCACAGGAAGGCGATCACCGGCGAGCCGGCGAAGCCGATCGAGCGCATCCTCGCCGAAGGCGAGCCGCTGCTGGTGCAGGTGGTCAAGGACCCGATCGGCTCCAAGGGCGCGCGCCTTTCCACGCAGATCTCGATCGCCGGGCGCCTGCTGGTGTACCTGCCGAACGACCCCCACATCGGCATCTCGCAGAAGATCGAGGATGAGAGCGGCCGCCAGGCGCTGCGCGACCGCCTCAAGGATCTGGTGCCCGCCGAGGAAAAAGGCGGCTTCATCGTGCGCACGCTGGCCGAGAGCGCGAGCGAGGAGGAGCTGCGCGCCGACCTCGACTACCTGCGCCACCTTTGGAGCGTCATCCGCGAGCGCTCCACGGGCGGAGCATCCGAAGGAACTTCGGCCTCCGCGCCGCAGCTCCTGTACCAGGATCTCTCGCTCGCCCAGCGCGTGATGCGCGACATGGTGACCTCGCAGACCGGCCGGGTGCTGATCGACTCGCGCGAGAACTACCAGAAGCTCGCCGCCTTCGCCCTGAAATACATGCCGCAGGTGCACGGCAAGCTGGAGCACTACATCGGCGAGCGGCCGCTGTTCGACCTCTACAACGTCGAGACCGAGATCGAGAAGGCGCTGTCGCGCCGGGTGGACCTCAAGTCCGGCGGCTACCTGATCATCGACCAGACCGAGGCGATGACGACGATCGACGTCAACACCGGCGGCTTCGTCGGCAGCCGCAACTTCGACGACACCATCTTCAAGACCAACCTCGAGGCGGCGCAGGCGATCGCGCGCCAGCTCAGGCTGCGCAACCTCGGCGGCATCATCATCGTCGACTTCATCGACATGCAAAGCGAGGAGCACCGCGCCGCGGTGCTCGAGGAGTTCAGGCGCGCGCTGGCGCGCGACCGCACGCGCATGAGCGTCAACGGCTTCACCGCCCTGGGCCTGGTCGAGATGACGCGCAAGCGCACGCGCGAGTCGCTCGCCCACGTGCTGTGCCAGCCCTGCCCGACCTGCGACGGCCGCGGCGAGGTCAAGACCGCGCACACGGTGTGCTACGAGATCCTGCGCGAGATCCTGCGCGAGGCGCGCGCCTTCAACGCGCGCGAATACCGCGTGCTCGCCTCGCAGCCGGTGATCGACCTGTTCCACGAGGAGGAATCGGCCTCGGTCGCGATGCTCTCCGACTTCATCGGCAAGCCGATCTCGATGCAGGTCGAGTCGAGCTATTCGCAGGAGCAGTTTGATATCGTTCTGATGTGAAT
>Ga0070693_100000010_pt1 | contig 73515 bp, 58 predicted proteins | sample KBSK1103metaG_FD_65472 | JGI IMG/M metagenome (GOLD analysis project Ga0070693, IMG submission 65472) | Corn, switchgrass and miscanthus rhizosphere microbial communities from Kellogg Biological Station, Michigan, USA - KBS K1-10-3 metaG | ecosystem: Host-associated > Plants > Roots >...
TGTCCGGACAAAATCCCCCGCCCGATCCTCAAAAATCCGGCCTTCCGATTCTCGCTTCGGCGCCGCGAGTGAAAGATCCCGTCTGCGGAATGATGGTGGATCCGCAAAAGCCGGCCGCCCAGGTCGCACACGGCGATAAGACCTATTACTTCTGTTCTCAACGCTGCGCGGAAAGATTTGAAAAAGTTCCGGAAAAGTTTCTGGCGACTCCCGGCACAGCCGGCATGGAATCCAGTGCAAGCTTCGGCCATGACGCCCACTCCGGCCACGCTGCAACTATTACCGCGCAGCCTTCTGTCGCCACCAAAGACGTACGGTACACCTGCCCGATGCACCCGGAAATTATTCAGATTGGTCCGGGAGCCTGTCCGATTTGCGGTATGGCCCTTGAGCCGATGGACGCCTTTGCGGAAGTAGAAGCCGATCCCGAATACGATTCGATGCTGCGCCGATTCTGGGTGAGCGCCGCTCTGTCTTTGCCCGTGCTGCTGCTCGCCATGTTCGGGGATGTGCTCAAGCTCCCGCTTTCATCTAGCGCCCGCAATTGGATCGAATTCGTTCTCGCGACGCCGGTAGTCGTGTGGGGCGGCTGGCCATTTTTCCAGCGCTTCTGGGCTTCCCTCGTAAATCGCAGCCCCAACATGTTTACGCTCATCGCCTTGGGCACCGGCGCCGCATATCTCGATAGCGTTGCGGCGACCGTCGTTCCACAAATTTTTCCTGCTTCGTTTCGAGACATGCACGGCGCTGTGCCGGCCTATTTTGAAGCCGCGGCTGTCATCACCACTCTTGTATTGCTTGGCCAAGTCCTCGAATTGCGCGCGCGGCAGCAAACCAGCACCGCGATTCGCTCTCTGCTTAATTTGGCGCCTAAGCAAGCGCACCGGATCGCACCCGATGGGACAGAAAAAGATGTCGCGCTTGACCTCGTCAAAATGGGCGACCGCTTGCGCGTGCGGCCGGGAGAGAGTGTTCCTGTGGACGGAGTGATCCACGAAGGCGCGAGCGCCGTCGACGAATCCATGGTTACAGGCGAGTCTATGCCCGTCGAAAAATCCGCCGAAGACAAAGTCACCGGCGGCACGCTGAACGCAAGTGGAAGTTTCGTGATGCTCGCCGAGCGCGTCGGCAGCGAAACGATTCTTGCGCAAATCGTCAAGCTCGTCAGCGAGGCGCAGCGCAGCCGCGCGCCGATGCAACGCCTGGCGGACAAAGTAGCCGGCTATTTTGTGCCCGCAGTCATCGTGGCTGCTGTGCTGGCGTTCGGCGGCTGGGCGCTCTTTGGTCCTGAGCCGCGTTTTGCTCACGCGCTCATCGCTGCAGTAGCCGTGCTGATCATCGCTTGCCCCTGCGCGCTCGGCCTTGCGACGCCCATGTCTATCATGGTCGCGGTTGGCCGTGGCGCCCACGTTGGCGTCCTCGTTCGAAACGCCGAAGCTCTTGAAACGCTCGCCAAAGTGGACACTCTCGTCGTCGACAAGACCGGAACTCTCACGGAGGGCAAACCGCAACTGGCTGGCGTGGAAGTCTTCGAGGGAACCGGTTATACAAAAGACGCTTTACTGTCCTTGGCTGCGAGCCTGGAGCGTTCGAGCGAGCATCCCTTGGCCCGCGCGATCGTGCGTGCTGCCGAGGGAAAAAAATTGCCCCTCGCGCCGGTCAGCGACTTTCTCGCCACTGCCGGTGGAGGCGTCGAAGCCCGCGTCTTGAACAAACACGTTCTTGCCGGCACCGCCCCGTTTTTGAAGGGGCGTGGAATTGAAGTGACCGCAAAAGACCATACCCCTTCCCAAGAGCAAGCGGACGCAGCAATTACAACCGTCTATCTGGCGGTCGATGGAAAAGTGGCTGGAAGGTTTTTCCTGAGCGACAAAATCAAGGATTCGACGCCCCAAGCGATTCGCGCACTGCGCGACGAAGGCATGCGCATAGTGATGTTGACTGGCGACCGTCGAGCAACGGCAGCCAAAGTGGCCAGCGAACTCGGAATCGAAGAGGTCGAAGCCGAAGTGAAGCCGCAGCAAAAGAGTGAAATCATAAAGCGCCTGCGCGATCAGGGCCGCATCGTGGCCATGGCCGGCGATGGCGTCAACGATGCTCCCGCGCTTGCCGCAGCGCATGTAGGCATCGCCATGGGCACGGGCACCGACGTGGCCATCCAGAACGCCGGAATCACCCTCGTGAAGGGCGACCTTCGCGGCATCGTGCGCGCGCGGAAGCTCAGCCGCGCCGCCATCCGCAACATCAAACAAAATCTGGTTTTTGCTTTTCTTTACAACGCGCTGGGTATCCCCGTCGCGGCCGGCGTTTTCTATCCATTCTTCGGATGGCTTCTCAGCCCCATGCTAGCCAGCGCCGCCATGAGCTTCAGCTCAGTCTCGGTTATCGCCAATGCTCTGCGCCTGCGCAAGGTCTCGCTCTAAGGAGAGACAGACAGGAATGTCTGTCCGACCGCCTCCGTTCAGCTCTTGTCAAGAAGCGAATCGAGATACGCCCGCATTTGCGGCGAATCCCATTTCTGGAATCCAATGATCTTGCGTGCAATCTTGCCTTGCCGGTCGATGATGTACGTTTCGGGGATCATGCTTGTGCCGTAGGATTCGGCGATGGGCGAATGATTATCTTTCGTGTTTGGATCGCGGTACGTCGGGAAATTGACCCCTTGATCGCGGAGAAATTTTTCGTAAACCGCCTGGTCCTCATCGGCAGCAACGCCCAGAACGACTCCGTTGCGCGAATCGATGTATTTCTGCAGCCTGTTGAGTTCCGGAGTTTCTTCGACACACGGCGGGCACCACGTGCCCCAGAAGTTCAGCACCACAACCTTGCCGCGAAGATCGGAAAGATGCGCGGGCTTTCCGTTGAAATTCAGTGCGAAGTCTTCGGCGCGCTTCCCGGCAACGGACGCTTCGCCATGACGGTAACTCGGCAAGGCGAAAACGACCACGATTCCCAGAAAGGCCGCCAAACCTCCCCAAGCTATGAGTTTCGGGCCAATTCTCATCAAATGCTATACTAGCTCATCCGCGCGGGATCGGAAACCGGTCGGTATCCCCTTACTTCACCGTGACCATCCAAACTCCCAATTCGATGCAGGAGCCAGCCTCCCTGCCGGCTTCGATCACCGCGATTGTCCCGGCAAGAAATGAGGAGTCTGTCATTGCCCTCTGCGTTGAATCGCTGGCCAGGCAGCCGGAAATCGTGGAAATTATCGTCGTAAATGATCAGTCCACGGACAAAACCGAGGAAATTGTTCGCGGGCTGATGCCAAAAATTCCGAATCTACGCCTTCTCGAGACGCAGGATGTCCCGCCCGGCTGGGTTGGCAAAAATAATGCCGTCTTCCTGGGCGCGAAGGAAGCCAAGAGCCCGTGGCTGTTGTTCACGGACGCAGACGCGGAGCTGCTACCCGGCGCCGCAAATAGCGCTCTGCAGATCGCGCAAGAATCAAGCGCGGCGCTGATCTCCTTTTCCCCGGAGCAAGTCACGCAAACCTGGTATGAGAAAGCGCTTATCCCGTTCATCTACAGCCGGCTATCCAAACATTTCTCCTTCGACGCCGTGAATAACCCCGCCTCGCCTGCCGCGGCCGCGAACGGGCAGTTCTTGATGATCCAGCGCGACTCTTACAATGCTATCGGCGGGCACGCGGCGATTGCCGCACACGTGCTGGAAGATGTGGCCCTTGCAAGGCGCGCAAAGGCTGCCGGATTTCGCCTGTGGTTCGGTTCAGGGCAGGGAATCGTGCGCGTGCGGATGTACCGCTCCTTCAGAGCGATGTGGCAAGGCTGGAAGAAGAATCTCTACTTGCTCGTGGGCGGCAATCCGCGCGCGCTCTTCGGCGAGCTGGAGGCCACTATTCCATGGATTCCGCTTGCTCTGATACTTCTCGGAATAAAGATTCCCATCGCCACATTTTTGGGTGTCTGTTTCCTGTTGTTACGTCAATTCAACTATGGGGCGGAGTTATCTCGTAACCGATACCCCTACAAATTCATCATCTATTATGTGCCCGCAGTGGCGCTGTACGCGGGTGTGCTTTGGGCTTCGTACCGGAGCCACATTAAGGGTAAGGTCGAATGGAAGGGGCGGGAAGTCGCCGTCACTCTTCCTGGAGCCCCGAGATAATCGAAACATCATGGTTCTCCTGACACGAAAAATCGAGTTCGCCGCCTCTCATCTTTATCACAATCCGGATTTCTCTCCGGACGAGAATCGCCGCATCTTCGGCAAGTGCAATAACCCGCATGGACACGGACACAACTACACGCTCGAAGTGACCGTCGCCGGAGAACCTGATCCCGTTACTGGGATGGTCTTGGACCTAAAAGATTTAAAAGACATTCTGGATCGCGAAGTGATGCAGCGCATGGATCATCGCTTCTTGAATTACGAGGTTCCCGAACTCGCCGGCCAAATTCCGACGTGCGAAAACATTGCGCGTGTAATTTGGAACTTGCTCGATCCGCAGATCAAGCAAGGAAGGTTGCACCGCGTGCGGCTCTACGAAACGCCGGATCTCTTCGCGGATTGTTATCGCAACGGCCGGGAAGGGACTAGCGCGTGACGAGTTCGCGTGCACGGAATGACGCGGTGAAGATCGAGCTGGGGCGGCGTTATCGCTTTGCTGCCTCGCACCGCCTGCACAATCCGGATCTCAGTGAGCAAGAGAATTACAGGCTCTACGGAAAGTGCAACAATCCGTACGGACACGGGCACAACTATGTGGTGGAAGTCCTGGTGTCGGGGAAAGTCGATCCAGCCACGGGAATGATCGCGAATCTCGCGGACCTGGACGGCTTTGTGGATCGCGAAGTCCTGGAGCCCTTCGACCACAAGTCACTGAATGAAGATGTCGCGGCGTTTCGCGGCACGGTTCCCACGACGGAAAATCTTTGCATCGAGATCTTTCGGCGGCTGAAACCGTTCTCCAAAGCGAAACTTGAGCGAGTGCGCATTCAGGAGACGTCGAACAACAGTTTCGAGTACGCTGGAGACAACCCGGAAGGCTTTGAGAGGTAAAAGTGATGGCTAAACCGACCCAAGAGATCATGTTGAACGATGAACAAGGGCTGGACGCGCGCAGGATTGCGTGCCACGTTCGCGAAATCATCAAGCTGATCGGGGAAGACCCGAATCGCGAAGGCCTGCGCAAGACGCCGGAACGCTACGAAAAGGCCCTGAAATTTCTGACCAGCGGCTACCACCAGAACGCGGAAAACATTCTCAATGGAGCGACGTTCAGCGTGGCCTACGACGAAATGGTGGTCGTGAAGGACATCGAATTCTTCAGCCTTTGCGAGCACCATTTGCTGCCCTTTTTTGGGAAGTGCCACGTCGCCTATCTTCCCAATAAGCGTGTCATCGGCTTGAGCAAAGTCGCGCGTCTCGTAAACATGTTCGCGCGGCGCCTGCAGATTCAGGAGCGCCTCACGAGCCAAATCGCCGCGGCCATTCAGGAAAAAATCAGCCCCGAAGGCGTCGGGGTGATCATCGAGGCGCGTCACCTTTGCATGCAGATGCGCGGCGTCGAAAAACAGCACGGCCAAGCCCTAACCAGCGCGATGCTGGGCGGCTTCCGGCACAATAAGCAGACGCGGGATGAGTTTCTTTCTCTGGTTCGAACGAAAAATTCCTGATGGTGGGACAGACATTCCGGTCTGTCTCCCTCATTCTTCTTTTCAAAATTTGAGAAAACCGGACAGGCAGGCATGCCTGTCCCACCTGGCTCTACTTTTTCGCAACTTCCACGGAAGCGCGCGTGGTCTCCCAATCCATCCGCAACGTGCAGCCCCCGCCGTCCTTGTCGAATCCAATCGTAAAGTTCTCAACACTCGACGGTAACTTGGAGACCTTCATGTCGATACGTGCCAGGTCTTCTCCTGGACCAGCGTATGCCAGCCCCCACTCACCGGTTTTCTTGCTGATGATCAGCGTCCATTTGTCCTGCTCCGGAATTACAAAGATCGTGTAGCTTCCCGCAGGCACGTCTTTACCGCCGACCTTCAAATCCGTGGTGGTCACAAACGTAGTGGCTTCGTTTGCTCCCGCGCGCCACACCTTGCCGAAGGGGACCAATTCTCCGTAGATTTTGCGGCCTTTCGCTCGCGGGCTCGAGTAATCCACCGTAAGCGTCTTGCCATCTGGCAACGCACATGACGCAGTCGCCGGCGGACTGGGGCGCTTGCTCTTGTCCTGCTGGCCAGCGGCCTGCATGGCCAAGAAAGTTAAGGCCAGAGAAAACCCAGCAACCATTGCGATTCGCTTTTGCATTTGTCGTTCTCCTCTCAAAACTTTTGCACTCGCTGCAATCATTCAACCTAATTTGGCGTCCGAGCGCAACTTGTATGTGCAGGGAGACCACCCGCAGCATGTGGGAATAAACCTGCCCTCGCGCGATTTGCACCAGTCACGAGCCACCAGTCACCAGTCACGTTGCGCCTCCGCCACCCAACTTAATCCGGCTCGCGGCCAGGTTTACATTCCTTTACACTCAAAACAGATTTGTGTTAGCCTGAATGAGTCGAAGAGAAGAGGAAAAATTCAGGGGACGACGGAGAGGGGCACTTGAGCACAGCCAAAGCGGTGTTGATCGAACAATTCCGGCGGGAAGTGAAAGATACTGGCTCACCGGAAGTCCAGATTGCACTTTTGAGCGAGCGGATCAGCTACCTCACAACGCACCTCAAGTCCCACGTAAAAGACCATGCATCCCGGCGCGGCTTGATCATGATGGTCAATAAGCGCCGCCGCCTGCTGGATTATTTGAACCGTCGTGACCCGGATCGGTACCGCGAGATTGTTGAACGCCTTAGCCTGCGCAAGTAACTGCCCTAAATATGATCGTTGTAACGGGCGGAAGCCTCTGCGTTTTCACGAAGTGACAACTTCCACTCGAAGTCTGTCTGCCGGCCCAGATGTCCTCTGCGTCGTCGGTGAAATCGTCAGGCCCTCGGCTGCATTTCGGCCGGCGTTTCTCGTGGTGTAGTCCGGATCGCTTTGCACGTCTCCTATCGTGGTTCTCGCCTCTTTTCTTTTCTGGGGTTATCCAGGCCAGGCTAACGCCGACCTACTCGAAGCAGGGAATTGTTTCAAGGCTGAAATTCGGCCATGCACTCCTGCAAGGTTGGCTTTCCTGTGGACGCTCTGAACATGCCCCGTATGAAGCGGGGCCAAAGGAAATGATCAATTATGTCCGAAAATAATCACACTCCCGCACCACACCAGGTTTCTGTTGAAGTCGGTGGACGCGCCCTCATTCTCGAAACTGGAAAGATTGCCAAGCAAGCAAACGGCGCAATTACTGCCCGTTACGGCGACACAGTTGTGCTCACCACGGCTTGCATGTCGCCTACCGCCAACGACCGCGATTTTCTTCCGTTGACCGTCGACTATCGCGAAAATACATATTCCGCTGGGAAAATTCCCGGAGGCTTCTTCAAACGCGAAGGGCGTCCTTCGGAAAAAGAAATTCTCACTTCGCGCTTGATTGACCGCCCCATGCGCCCGCTATTTCCGGAGTCCTGGCGCAATGAAACGCAAATCGTCGCGATGGTGCTCTCCGCGGACAGCGACAACGACCCCGATGTAATCGCCGTTACTGCCGCTTCCGCTGCCTCTTATTGCTCTGATCTGCCGTTTGAGAAGCCCATTGCTTGCGTCCGCGTCGGTTTGCTGGATGGCCAGCTCGTGGCCAATCCGACCGTCGCTGAACAGAAGAAGAGTTTGCTGAACATCGTGATCGCCGGCACGGAGGAAGCCATTGTCATGGTGGAGTCCGGCGCGCTTGAAGTTTCGGAAGAAGCCGTTGTCGATGCCTTGGAATTCGGCCATGCCCAGGTCAAGAAGATTGTCGCCGCCATTAAGGAGCTGCACGCGCAGCTCAAGCCGGTCAAGGTTGTCGTCCCGCCGCTCCCGTTCGACCAGTCGATTTACAAAGACCTGGAAAAAAAGTATGGCGCGAAGCTTCACGATGCTTTGAATACCGAGAAGCATCCCAAGAAAGAAAGCTATCACCTCGTTGATGAACTGAAGGACGAAATTATTAAGGCCGTCCCCGAGGAACCCAAGAAGGAGATGGACGAAAAGCGCACTCTCACCAAGCGCGCCTTCGAGCGCCTTCGCGAGAACATCTTCCGCGATGACGTTCTAAACGCACGGCGCCGTCCTGATGGCCGCGCCTTCGACCAGATTCGTCACATTTCCTGCGAAGTCGGCTTGCTGCCTCGCGTGCATGGTTCCGCGCTCTTTACACGCGGCGAAACGCAGGCGCTCGCCACGCTCACTCTTGGCACCAAGGAAGATATGCAGCGCCTCGACCTGCTCTTCGAACAGGATCAGTTCAACCGCTTTATGCTGCACTACAACTTCCCGCCGTTCAGCGTCGGCGAAGTGAAATTCCTTCGCGGCCCTGGACGCCGCGAAATCGGCCACGGCGCTCTCGCGCAGCGCGCGCTCGTCAATCTGCTTCCTCCCGAGGCGGACTTTCCGTATGCCATGCGTCTCGTTTCGGATATTCTCGAATCGAACGGCTCTTCCTCGATGGCCACCGTTTGCGGCGGTTCGCTCGCTCTCATGGATGCCGGAGTTCCGCTGAAGGCGCCTTGTGCAGGAATTGCGATGGGCCTTGTCGTGGGCGATGACAAGAAGTATTCGATCCTCACGGATATCGCCGGCGCCGAAGATCATTACGGCGACATGGACTTCAAGGTTGCGGGCACTCGTGCCGGTATCACCGCGCTTCAGATGGACATCAAGGTTCTCGGCATCAGCATCGCCATGATGCGCGAAGCTCTCGCGCAGGCCAAAAAAGCTCGACTCCAAATTCTGGACACCATGGAAAAGACGCTGAGCGAAGCTCGGACGGAAATTTCCGCGTACGCTCCGCGCCTCTTCAAGCTGAAGATTCCGCAGGATAAAATCCGCGACCTCATCGGTCCGGGCGGCAAGAAGATCAAGTCGATCATCGAGGCCACCGGCGTCAAGATCGACGTCCTGGAAGATGGCACCGTGCACATTTTCTCGACCAGCGGCGCCGGCGGCGACGCGGCCCTGCAAATGGTTCGCGACGTCACCGCCTCCGCCGAAATCGGCAAAACCTATCTTGGCAAAGTCGTTCGCCTCGCGGAGTTCGGCGCTTTCGTCGAGCTCTTTCCCGGCACCGACGGCCTCCTGCACATCAGCGAAATCTCCGAACATCGCATCCGCGACGTTCGCGACGAGCTCAAGCTCGGTGACCAGGTCCTTGTAAAAGTGCTCTCCATCGAAGGCAACAAGGTCCGCCTCTCGCGCAAAGCGCTAATCAAGGAAGCCCGCGAGAAGCAGCAAAAAGCAGCAGCCAGCGGCGGCGGCCATCAGGGCTCAGGCGGAGAAGGCAGCTCCGGCGGCGATTCCGGCGGCCACGAATAGTTTTGTCGGGACTGATTCTTCCTATCCTCGAAAAATGGAAAAGGCCCCTAAAGTGGGGCCTTTTCCATTTGCACCGATTTTTCGGACTGAAACCAGAGCCGCGAGCCGCTATTGCTTGCGGGTTTCAGGTGTATAGTGCGCCTGCAGGTAGCGAACGATTTTGGAAGTAACTTCATCCGGGATCGTGGCGCCGAACGTCTTCTTCATTTTCGCCACTTCCGTTTCCCACGCAGCGGCGGGCAGTGGTGGTTGCATGGTGATGTAGCGCGCGCTGTGGCACATGCTGCAGTAGCCCTCCACCTCCGCCTTGCCTTCTCCTGCTACAAGCTCAGGCGCATACAGCGGATATGCCTTTCCTCCGTACTGTGAGTCAGGCAAGCTCTCGCTCGGGCTGGTCTGCGGAAATTGACCCAACGTCGCCGCCTGATATTGGCCCTTCTTCAGTTCGGCGTACATACCAACTCCCGCCAGCGTTAGGGCAAAGCAAAACACCAAAACAGCTACGGGCACTCTTCTGTTCATTTGCATTTCACCCCTCACCCCGCGATCCCCGCAACGAGCTCCTGCTTTTCAATTCGATTCCATAGATAGCCGCCGGGGTTCCACACCGGCGCATCGGGCTGGGTGTTGCCTTTCTCATCCGTCGCGCGAACCGCTACGGTGTGCTTCCCGGGCGATTTCGGCGTCCACGCCGCTTCCCATGTGCGGAACGAATATGCCCCGTAATCCTCGCCCAGCTTCGCAGCCGACCAACTCTTTCCGCCGTCATCGGAAATTTCCACTCGCGTCACGCGTCCGTATCCGCTGAACGCGATGCCGCGCAACGTGACCGTCATTCCCGCAGGAATCTTCGACGAGCCGTCGGGCGATGCCAGGAACGACCGTACCGGCATCTTCGCGATCGGCACCATATTTACTTTTCCTGCTTTCACGTCATCAGGCGTGGTATTGCCCTTCGGCGTGTCTGGAATGCGGTAGCCCGGTTTCATCCAGAAATTTTCATCGGTCGTGTCAAGGACGCGAATCCAACTGAGGCACTTCATCCAGTACGTCGCAAAATATCCCGGGACAATCAGCCGCACCGGAAACCCATTGAGCATTGGCAGAGGCTCACCGTTCATCAGGTACGCCACAACGCACTCGTCCAATACCGGGTTGGCAAGATCCAGGGATTTCAAGAAACTGCTGGACGCCATACCCTTCGGCCCCGATCCAGTTTCGAGTCCCTGAAACTGCACCTCCACGGAGCCCGTTTTTACGCCTGCCGCATCAAGGAGCTCCCGCAAGCGCACTCCTGTCCACATCGCATTCCCCATCGCTCCATTGCCCCATTGTCCGCCTGCGACACGCGGCTGGAGGCGGCTGCGGCTGTTGCCGGAACACTGATTCACCGCCGCAATCGAAACCGCTTTGAATTTTCGCATTAATTCTGGAAGGCTGAACGCCTGCGGCTTGGCGACATTCCCTTCAATCTGCAGCCTCCACTCCTTCAAGTCGACGTTGTTCGGGATGCCATCAAGATGCCACCGCACATAGAACGCGTCGTTTGGAGTAAACGCCGTCGAAAAATAATGCCGCGGCGTCTCGAGTTGCACGGGCCGATCCGTCAACAGCAACAGCGGCGCTTTTTGCGGCTCCGTGACGTAAGGTCCCACGGAGTTCCAGCGCGGATTTGCTCCCGGTCCGGTGAAGGTTTCGATCGCCCCCGAAGACGCCGGCTCCTGAGCCATCGTCGTGCCTCTCCCCACCCATCGGCTCAAGGCCAGGCCTGCGCCCGCGGCCCCCAAGGCTTTCAGCAGTCCGCGTCGTGAAAGAAATCGTTCTGTAGCATCCATCGTGCCGGCCTCCAACAACGTGCGGACTATCAGCCACATTCGCTCATCGTGTCAACCCACTTTTACCTGGATGTCTGTGAATGAAAAGTAAGAAGTCCATCTCACGCTGGATTAAGACGTCGTCCCATGAATCCGTTCAATGTCGGCGCCCACGCCGCGAAGTTTCTCGACAATGTGCTCGTAGCCGCGATCGATGTGATACACGCGCTCGATCAGCGTTTCCCCGCTCGCGACCAATCCCGCCAGCACCAGCCCCGCGCTCGCGCGCAAATCCGATGCCTGCACCGTCGTCCCGGACAACGCCGCCGGCCCGCGCACCACGGCTCGCGGCCCTTCGATCGAAATATTAGCGCCCATTCGAATCATCTCGCTTGCATGCAAAAATCTGTTCTCGAAAATTGTTTCAGCAATCACTGACGTGCCTTCCGCCTGCGTCGCCAGCGCCATGTATTGCGCCTGCATGTCTGTGGCAAATCCTGGATATTCTTCCGTAGTCATATCTGCAGCCACGAGTTTTTTCCCGCCGCGCACCCGCAATGTCGTCTTATCCACCGTTTCGATGCACGCGCCCGCCTCTCGTAGTCTTGCAAGGACTGCGCCCTGATGCTCCGGCTCGCAATTCGTAATCGTCAAGTCGCCGCCGGTAATCGCTCCCGCCACGAGAAAAGTCCCCGTTTCGATCCGGTCCGGAATCACGGTGTGTTCCGTCCCGTGCAATTCCCTTACGCCGCGAATCCGCAATGTCGCCGTTCCATCGCCTTCGATCTGCGCGCCCATTTTCCGCAGCATCACGACAAGATCGGTCACCTCCGGTTCGCGTGCGCAATTTTCCAAAATTGTCTCGCCATCCGCCAGCGTCGCGGCCATTAAAATATTTTCTGTCCCGGTCACCGTAATCTTTTCAAACACGATGTGCGCGCCCTTCAGCCGCCTGCCTTTCGATCCGTTCCCGGGCACTTTCGCCTCGATATATCCGTGCGACGTCGTAATTTCCGCACCCATCCGTTCCAGCGCCTTCAAATGCAAATCCACCGGCCGCGCCCCAATCGCGCACCCTCCCGGCAACGAGACGCGAGCCATTCCCAGCCGCGCCATCAGCGGCCCCAGCGTCAAGATCGACGCCCGCATTGTTTTTACCAATTCATACGGCGCCTCCGCATGATTCAACTTCGGCGCCTCAATCACATAATCGCTCGCGGGCATCTCCGTCACGGTGACCTTCGCATCCATAAACGCCAGCAACTTGCTCATCGTGATCAGGTCGCGCACTTTGGGAATATTGTGGACGGCCACCTTCTCAGCCGTCAGCAAAGCCGCCGCCATCACCGGCAGCGCGGAGTTCTTCGCCCCGCTGATCGCCACATTCCCCCGCAGCGCCTTTCCTCCCCGAATTAAGAACTTATCCATTCGCTCTTCTCTGTGCTTTCCGTGTCTCCGCGAACTCCGCGTTAATTCTTTCTCTTTATTCTTCCAGCGCCCTGCGCAGATCCCCCCGAACCGCCGTCAATCTTTTCCGAGCCTCTCTCGCATCAACGCCCAGTTTCAGCATCACCAGTCCCACCCTCATATTGTGTCCCGCCGCCCGCAAAGCGTGTTCCGCTGCGGACACACTTTTCCCGCTCGCCTCCGTCAAAATCCTCACGGCCCGCTCATGCAACTTCTCATTTGTCAGCACCGCATCAATCATCAAGTTCTCATAGACATGCCCGAGCCTCACCATCACTGCCGTACTCAGCATGTTCAAGACCATCTTCTGAGACGTCCCCGCCTTTAATCTTGTCGACCCGGTCAGCACCTCCGGCCCCACTTCCGTCGCGATTGCAATCCTCGCCAGCCGCGTCAGCGCCATCCGCCGGTTTGAGGCCACTGCCACCGTCAACGCTCCGCGCCTCCGTGCGTAGCTCATCGCTCCCAGGACGTACGGCGTTGTCCCGCTCGCTGCGATTCCCACTAACACGTCTTTCTTCGTCAGCTTCACTCGACGCAGGTCCCGCTCACCGTTCGCCACTGAGTCTTCCGCGCCTTCCACCGCTCCCGTCACGGCGCGCCTTCCGCCTGCGATAAACGCGCGCATCATTTTCGGAGAAATCCCGAACGTTGGTGGGCACTCCGCCGCATCCAGCACCGCCATCCGGCCGCTCGATCCTGCCCCCACATAAAACAGCCGCCCGCCCCCGCGAATCGCCGCCACGATGGCATCCACCGCGCGCGCAATCGCCGGCAACTCTTGCCCCACCACCTCCGCCACCTTGCGGTCCTCGCGGTTCATCAGCCTAACGATCTCCGCCGTCGTCATGCGGTCCAGGTTCCTCGACCCCGGCAACCGTTGCTCGGTCCTTCTCTCGTCTTTTGTTAGTGAACGCATCGGACAATTATAGCCGTCCGCGCCCCGCCTTCGTTGCCTGGCCGCCAATCGAACACATCGATTGCCGCGTGATCGTTACCCCAATCTCCGCCAGTGGCACAGGCGTCAGCATCTGCACCTTCCTCAGTCATTCTCGACACTTCTAGGCACATTCCCGCGCCTTCGCCCAAATCTCTTCCCCGGGAATCGGCTATGCTAGAAAAGAATTAGCTGCGGCGATTCATCAATCGAAAAGAGCTGGCTCTCATGTCCATCGACGTTCTCAAGAGGCTCTTTGAACAGCACTTTCACGCGCCTGTCGAGCGCGTCCAGCCGCTCCAGGGCGAACTTGGCGGCTCGGGCCGAAAAATTATCCGTCTAAGCGCCGGCCCGCGCACCGCCATCGGCATTCTCTATAACGTCCGCGAAGAAAACGCCGCCTTTCTGGCCTTCTCCAAACATTTTCGCCGCCACGGCCTCCCCGTCCCGGAAATCTACGCCGAAGATCTCGATCACGGCTCTTATCTCGAAGAAGACCTTGGTGACACCACGCTCTTCGAATTTCTCTCGAAAAACCGCACCGGCGCCACCGTCGCGCCCCAAGTTGTCGAAGCCTATCGCAAGGTCGTCGCCGTCCTGCCGCGCTTTCAAGTCGAAGCCGGCCGCGACCTGGATTACAGTGTCTGCTATCCCATCGCGAGCTTCGATCGCCAGTCCATCTCCTGGGACCTCAACTATTTCAAATATTACTTTTTGCGTCTTGCCGGCATTCCTTTCAATGAACACGCTCTTGAGGATGACTTCAACCGCCTCACCGATTTTCTTCTCAGCGCCCCTCGAGATTATTTTCTCTACCGCGATTTTCAGTCCCGCAACATCATGCTGCGCGACGGCCAGCCGTACTTCCTCGACTACCAGGGCGGCCGCAAAGGCGCCCTGCAATACGACATCGCTTCACTTTTGTACGATGCCAAGGCCGATCTTCCGCCCGAACTCCGCCAGCAGCTTTACTTTGACTATCTTCGCGCCCTCGAAAAATTCATTCCCGTCGACCGCGAAGCCTTCCTTCACTATTTCTACGCTTACGTGTACGTTCGCATCATGCAGGCGCTCGGCGCTTACGGCTTTCGCGGCTTCTACGAACGCAAAGTCCACTTTCTCCAAAGCGTTCCCTATGCCCTGAAAAACCTTCGCTGGCTCTTGCATCAAACCGAACTGCCCATCCAGCTGCCCACGTTGATGGCCGCGTTCCAAAGCATGCTGGCCTCGGAAAAATTGCAAAGCCTGGCGCACGACGCCGATAAGCTCGTCGTCCGCGTTTTCAGTTTTTCGTTTCACCAGGGCTTGCCGCAGGACGAAACCGGCAACGGCGGCGGCTTCGTTTTCGATGGCCGCAGCCTCCCCAATCCCGGCCGCGAGGAGCGCTTCAAATCGCTCACCGGCCAGGACGCTCCCGTCATCGACTATCTCAATCAGCAGGACAGCGTCCATCAATTCCTGGCCAGTGTGCTCTCGCTCGTTGACGCCACCCTCACGAGCTATCAGCAGCGCGGATTCAAAAACCTAATGGTGAGCTTCGGCTGCACTGGCGGCCAGCACCGCTCCGTCTATCTCGCTGAGCAATTAGCCAGACGCCTCCGCGCCAGAAATGGCCTCGAGGTAGTACTGCGCCACCTCGGCCTCGAGAACCTCCGCAAATGAAGGCCCGTCAATGAAGGTTCCTCAATGAAGGCCCCTCGATGAAGGCAATGATCCTCGCGGCCGGACTAGGTACCCGCCTCCGCCCTCTCACAAACGATCGCCCCAAAGCCCTCGTCGAAATCAACGGCCGCACGCTCCTCGAAATCACCATCTCCCGCTTGCGCGCCTTCGGCGTCACCGAGGTGATCATCAACGTCCATCACTTCGCCGGCATGGTCGAGAGCTATCTCAAAGCGAGAAATAATTTCGGCATGCGCATCGAAATCTCCCGCGAAGACGACCTCCTGCTCGACACCGGCGGCGGCCTAAAAAAGGCCGCGTGGTTTTTCCTCGAAGATTCCGATCGCCACAATTCCACCAAATCGGACGAGCCCTTCCTCCTCCACAACGTAGACGTAATCAGCAACATAGACCTGGCCGCCATGCTCCAATTTCACAACGAACATCAAGCCTTGGCCACCCTAGCCGTCCAATCCCGCGAATCCGGCCGCCAACTTCTCTTCAACGATCAACTCCAACTCTCCGGCCGCCGCATCTCTGGCGAAGACACTCTCATTCCGATCCCGCCACCCGCCAACATTCCGCCCCCCCACACCGTTACTTCGCCCCCCCACACTGTCATTTCGCCATCACACAGTGTCATTTCGAGCGAAGCGAGAAATCTCTCCTCTCCTTCTTTCCACTCGCCACTCGCCACTCGCCACTCGCCACTTCCCCAGTCCAAAGAACCCTCCCCGCTCCTCCCCCTGGCCTTTTCCGGCATCCACATCATCTCTCCCCGCCTGCTCCCCATGCTCACCGAAGAAGGCCCCTTCTCCATCATCGACTCCTACCTCCGCCTCTCCTCCCAAGGCCAAAAAATCCTGGCCTTCCGCCACGACAACTCCTACTGGCGCGACCTAGGCAAACCCGCCGACCTAGCCCAAGCCGCCCTCGACTTGCAGCATCAAGGCCAGCGATCTTAATCGAATCTCAGCCTGTGGACAGTCGGGTGAAGGAACACCTCCTCGGGCCTTTTCGTTCGCTTGGCACCATTGATTCTAGGCGGTGGAGACCGCGCGCTTCGCTGCTCGAACGAAAGATCGCCGTTTCGCGTGTAAGCCGGAGCGTTTGGATCGAACCTCAAAGCGCACACCTTCCGCTCGCTGCAAGTAAGCGACGATCTCAAACAAGTTGCGAGCCTGAGGGTTGCCACGGGGTCCGAGCATACGCATCAGGCTCTTGGCCGAGCGATGGGTGACATCGCTCAGTTTGGTAAATCCAACTGTCGCATTGATGAAATCGCGAAGAATGATCTTCCCGGTTTCCACATCGCCGGAAAGAAAGTTTTCGATCCCTTCGCGTAGAAGCGCTTTGCGAAATCCAGGATCGCGTTTTACGCGCGCCCGGATGGTTTCCTTGAAATCTCGTGTCAAAGCCATTGAAGTCACCTCTCTGTCCCTTTTCGCTGCTTGTAGTCGTGCCACCGGGCCAGTGCGGTAGCGATATCTTCCTGTTGACGCTTTTTCGTACCGCCTCCCACAAGGATGACAAGGCGCTCGCCATCTTTGCCGAAGTAAATCCGGTAGCCCGGACCAAAGTCAATCCGGTATTCGTAAACACCAGATCCAACGCCCTTGGCGTTGGAAAGATTGCCTTGTTGAATGCGTGCCAGAGCTGCTGCCACTTTCGCGGCTGCTTCTCTATTCAAGCGGTCAGACCAGGCGCCAAATGGGCTGTATCCGCCCCGGTCAAGGTATTCGCGTACTTCGACCATGACTAATGGTAACACATGAGGTACCTTCCTCAAGGCGAGTGTGGTCCCAAAACTCGCTTGACACCAGGATAGTCCCAAGGTACAGTGGCGATTGGGTAAAAGTGTGGTACTTACCTGGTAACGCCGACGTCCTTGTTGGCGTTTTTTTGCTTTTGGGGGCAAGTTTCTCAGTTCAAAAACCGAATCCGCAAGGAGTGCGGAATGGACCTATGTCTGGTCCAAATGGCTGAATCCTACAAGCCCTTTGGAATCATACCTTTTTATAGCGCACGGAAAGAATAACAAAACAAATGACTTATAAACCGTTTAGAATCAAATCTTTTGCAGACCCCTATCCCTTAAACCCTTTCGTTTCACATTCTTGCAAAAACAGGGGGTGGGGTAGGTTGGGTTCTTTCCGCCATTGAGGAAACTCTCTCGGCGACGGCTACTTTGGGACGGTCGCGGAAGCCAATCCTAGCGCCTGCATTACTGCATCATGCAACGCCGGACGCACCTCGGCGATCTTGTGATTTTCGCGAGTCGGATTCACGCGGTTCGTGAGCAGAACCACAAACAGCTGGCGGTCTGGATCGATCCAAATCGTAGTCCCGGTGAAACCGGTATGCCCAAAGCTGTGCGGCGAAAAATAATGGCCGCTGGAGCTGCCCTCGGTTGGCACGACCCAGCCGAGCGTCCGCGTGCCTTTTGCTAGTTCCTGTGGCGTCGTGAATTGCGCAATTGTTGCCCGCTTCAAAATTCTTTGGTGAGCGTAAACGCCGCCGTTCAGCAGCATCTGGCAAAACTCCGCCAAATCCGGCGCCGTGCTAAATACTCCCGCATGCCCGGAAACGCCGCCGATGGCAAATGCGTTTTCGTCGTGCACCTCGCCTTGAATCAGCCGCTTCCGGAAAATCGCATCGAATTCCGTCGGCGCAATCTGCGGCCAAAGCTTTTTCGGCGGCTTGTACATCGAATCGTTCATCCCGAGCGGAGCGAAAATATGTTCTTTCGCGAGGTCGTCGAGCGTTCGCCCCGTCAAGCGCTCGATAATCTCGGCCATCAAAATAATTCCGAGATCGGAGTACACCATTTTCGTCCCTGGCTCGGACTCCAGAGGCTCCGCAAATATCATTCGCAGCGTATCGGCCTTGCCCTTGCTGGTACGCCAATATTCTTTGAACGGCGGCAGACCCGACGTGTGCGTCATTAGGTGTCGGACTGTCACGCGGTGACGCCACTCGGGCTGCGGCCCGCTGGCCCATTCGGGCAAGTATCGTTCGATGGGCGCATCCAACAACAGCGGGGAATGGAAATCTCCTTCGACGAGTTTTTCCACCAGCGTCGTTGTGACAATCACTTTGGTCAGCGACGCAACGTCATACATCGTCCGCAATTGCACCTGCGGTGATTTTGCCTCGTAGCTCAGTTTTCCGAACGCATGGAGCGCAACTTTGCCTTTATACCCGACCGCCAGCGTGGCTCCCGGAAATGCTTTGTCCGCAATCGCTTTTTCGAGGACATCATAAGCGGGCTTCAGCTGCTCTTCCGAGCGAACCTCCATCGGCGCGAGCTTCATTGCGTCCGCAGGCACTTCGATTCCAAATCCCGCTTTCATATCCACGCCCGGCACGGTCACCGGCAGATGCCCGCGCACTGGAATTTCTCCGAACAATGCCCGCACGATGGAAATCTGCGCCACGTCGCTGATGCCGAACGCTGCGAGCCAAGTCGCCGCCTGCGGAAAATGTTCGACGAGATAAGGACTTCCGAAACCGACCGTGACCACCGGCTTCCCCGTCTTGTAAATCTGGTCCGCCAGAGCAGCCTGTTCCGCGGGCAAGTCCACATTTCCCTTGCGGTCGCTGACCTTTACAAACAACGCGAGAATCGCAACGTCGTAACTGTCCGGCGCAGGCAGAGTTAGGTTGCCCGCCTTCGCGAATTTCGTATCGGCGCGCAGCGCCATGAGCGTATCCACTCGCTGCCGCAGCTCGCGCTCCAGATCTTCACCAGGGTAAGGCTCGGGATCGGAGTACAACGAGACGAGCAGCGCCCGCGCCGGCTTTGTCCCATCGAGCGGCAAGCGATGCGCCGCATCCCTCAGCAGTGTCACTCCCCGATCCGAAATATCCTGCGCTTCTTTCTGCCATTCGACCTTGCCGAAATTCTTGTTCAGCGTGTTCAAGTCCACCAGGCGCTGTTTATAGAGACCTAGCCGCGCTTTCGCCTGCAAGAGCCGCCGTACCGACGCATCCAGCCTCTCGCGGGAAATGCGTCCGGACTTCACCGCGTCCTTCAGGGCCGCGAATGCCGCATCCGGCACCGGCGGCATGAGCACAGCATCGGCGCCCGCGGCAAACGCGCGCACCGCCGCATCGCCCGGCGCATACCGCACTGTGATCCCGCCCATGTCCATCGCATCAGTCACAACGAGACCCTGGTACCCGAGCTCTTTGCGCAGAACGCCCGTCAAAATATTTGAGGAAAGCGTCGCCGGCGTGTTCGGATCGGGTTCCAGCGCGGGAATCGAAAGGTGGCCGGTCATGACGGTGTCCACTCCCGCCGCGATAGCCGCGCGAAAGGGAACCAGCTCCAAGGATTCGATACGTTGGCGGTCAGCTTTAATTACCGGGAGATCCATGTGCGAATCCGTGGATGTATCGCCGTGTCCCGGAAAATGTTTTGACGTCGCCAGTGCGCCATTTTCTTGCACGCCGCGCACATACTCCGCCACGTATTGCGCAACTTTCGCGGGATCCTCTCCAAACGAACGGATATTGATGATGGGATTATCCGGATTGTTGTTCACATCGGAGACCGGCGCGTAAACCCACTGAACGCCGACGGCGCGTGCCTCGAGCGCCGTGATCTTTCCCATCGTGTACGCATCTTTCGGATGACCAGCGGCGGCCAGCGCCATCGCCGTGGGAAAGGAAGTGCCTTCATCCAAACGCATGGCGGTGCCGCGCTCGAAATCGGCGCCGATCAGCAAGGGAAGCTTCGATTTCGCTTGTAATTGGTTCGCGAGCACGGCGGTGGGATAGGCCTGGCTCTTCACAACGCCGAGCGGCGAGCCCTGCGTGATGTTGATGAATCCACCGACGTGCAACTGTTCGACGTCGCGCATCATCTCCGCGTAGGCGGGTGCGTCGGTGGGCGTGAAGCTTCCATGATAGGTAGTGAAAATCACCTGCCCGACTTTTTCGTCGAGCGTCATTTTCCTGAGAGTCGACTCGACCCATTGGGCGGCTGCCGGAAACAATTTTGTGACAGGTTTTGCAGTGGGGCCGCTATTCTTGGCGCCGGCTGAAGTTTTCTCTGCAGGAGCTTTGCTTTGACTGCGTGTTGTGTGGGCCATGAGAAAAAGGAAAAAACCAAAAGGAATGAACAACAGAACGCCTATCCTGCGTCCTTTCATCAATTGTGGGTCTCCCGGTTGACGCCCGGATCCTGCGCCTGTATATAACACACGCACTTCACGCTCACAACGCAGCCCCGAACGAAGCGTTCCAGAATATCATTGGTGACGAACAACCGGAGGAAATGCTTTGTCCGAACATCATCGCGCTCTCGTCAAGAAATTTGGTACTTCCGTCTGTCTTGCTCTCGCGTTCTGCGTCTCTGCACAAGCCGCGGTAAAACACCGGGGCCGCCCTGGGCGCGTGCAAACGGGACTCGACGTTCTTGAAGCAGAAAAATTCGCGCCGCTGCGGGGCAAACACATCGGGCTAATCACGAATCACACTGGACTCGACGCGCTTGGCCGCACAACCATCGAACGGTTGTTTCATGCGCCGGGCGTTCAGCTTGTGGCGCTTTTCAGCCCGGAGCACGGAATCGCCGGCCGCGCCGACGAGAAATTCTCCTCTTCGAAAGATCCAACCACCGGGCTGCCAACTTACAGCTTGTACGGCGAATCGCTGCGGCCCACGGACGAAATGCTTGCCGGGATCGACACGCTCGTTTTCGATGTGCAGGATGCCGGCGTGCGCTTCTACACGTACACCGTCACGATGGCGTATTGCATGGAAGAAGCCGCGAAGCGCCATATCGCTTTCTATGTGCTGGACCGCCCGAATCTGCTTGGCGGCGAGATCATCGAAGGTCCCATGCTGGATGCGGACAAAACAAATTTCGTCGGCTATTATCCGCTGCCGATTCGGTATGGGCTGACGATTGGCGAACTCGCGCAATTTTTCAACGTGGAGAATCACATCGGGTGCGACCTTCACGTCATCGCCATGAAGAATTGGCACCGTAATTATTTTTTCGAGAGCACCGGACTTCGCTGGGTTCCTCCTTCGCCGAATCTGCGCACGGTCAAGGGATCGATACTTTATCCGGGCATCGAAGTATTGCAAAGCGCCGGGGTTTCCGTGGGCCGCGGAACGCAAGCCCCGTTCGAGGAATTTGGCGCGCCGTGGATGGATGGAGTTGAGGTGGCTGCCCAGTTGAACGAGCGTCACCTGCCGGGCTTGCGTTTCACGGATCAACCGTTCATCCCAGTGTCCGGACTTCACGCTGGACAGCGCTGCGGTGGGGTCAGCATTCGCATCACCGACCGCGCCGCGGTGCGCTCCGTGCGCACGGCCTTGGAAATCGCGGCCATTTTGCGTACGCGCTATGCAAAGCAATTCGATGCCGCAAAATTAGTTACCCTCCTCGGAAATTCGGAAGCGATTCGGCAGATCGAGGCCGGCGTCGCGCCAGAACAGATAGTAGCAAGCTGGTCGACCGACTTAGAGAAGTACGACCAGACACGGCGTAAGTATTTTCTCTATAAGTAGAGCGCTTTGGATTCAACCGGCAACAAAGCAAGGAAACAGCGAGGGCCAATGCGACCGTTGTAAATGAAGCAGCAGCAGAGTAAATTGGGTCAACCTAATCGCAACCGCGAAAAGGCGATCATCGGGGAGAGAGGATCTAATGTCATACGAAGAAGCCATGGACGTAGCTTCCCGGGATGAGGCGTTCAAGGCGACAATCTACGCGATGAATACGTTGCTCATCAGCAAGGGGATCTACACCCAGAACGAGTTTCAGCAATTGTTTACGGAATGGGTGAAAAAAGAAGAATCGAAGAAGGCGCGTGCACGCGACGTCAGTCACCCCGAGGCGGCTTTCGCTTAGGCGGGACTTCGCTCCAACGGGGATGTTGACAGAGCGGCCGCTTCGCGCAGTGATTTCCAATATCACGGCGTACGCACTCGCAATCACAAGTTGGTGGCGGTTTCTTTTCAGGTTTGGGCTTCCGCATTTCAAAACCTTACGAGAATTTGACTTTGAACAGCCAGAAGTTGAACTCATATTTATCCCAGTGTCAACTTCACAATCTCTATTATCGGCGACGCGATTCAATGCCCTCAGGGTCTCGGCGATAGCTTTAACTCTCGCTCATCATCAATATCTGACCATGCAGCATTTGTGGTAGAGTCGGCGCATGCGAGTTGTCTCCTTACTACCATCGGCCACAGAGATCCTGTTTGCACTTGGGCTGGACAGAGAAATCGTCGGAGTGAGCCACGAGTGTGACTTTCCGGCGCGGGCGCGCGTGAAGCGTGTGGTGATTCACTCGCGGCTGCCACACGACGCGCCGCCTGCGGAAATCGACCGGCTGGTGCGCGAGTATGTTTCGCGCGGCGAGAGTCTCTATTCGGTGGATGCCGATGCGCTGGCGGAATTGGCGCCGGATTTAATTATTACGCAGGATTTGTGCCAGGTTTGCGCCGCATCGCCGGATGATCTTGCCGGGACGCTCGCGCGTTTTTCCAATCTGCCGGAAGTCCTCTCCCTGAATCCGCAGGATCTTGGCGACGTTTGGCGCGACATTTTGTGGGTTGGCGAAGCGACGTGTCGCGGACATGAAGCGGAAGCCCTGCTTGAGCATGTCGGAAGACGACTCGGCGAGCTCGAACGCCAACTAAGCGGCGTTGAGCACCAGCCGCGTGTTGCAATCCTCGAATGGCTCCAGCCGTTTTATGCCGCGGGGCACTGGGTGCCGGAAATGATCGAGCTTGCAGGAGGGAAAGATGTCCTTGGGCGGAAGCGCACCCCGTCGTTTCGTATTTCCGCCGAAGATGTGATCGATGCCGCGCCAGAAATTCTTCTGATTGCGCAGTGCGGGCACAGCGCGCAGCAGGCGCGCGACGAATACGTGAGGATGTCGTTTCCGGAGGAGTGGAGCGCGATTCCCGCTGTGCGCAATTCCCGCGTGTACGCGCTCAATGCCAGCGGTTATTTTTCACGACCGGGCCCACGGCTGATCAGCGGAATCGAAGCGCTCGCAAAAATCCTGCATGAAGGGATCGCGGTCAGGCCGGAAGCAGAGGGCATAGCAATTCCCATCGCTTCGCCGGTGACAACATTTCCGTCGTCACTTGGCGCCTCGGCCTGAATGCACTGGACGTAAATCCCTTGCGAATCCCCACATCGATTTCGTGGTAAGGAAATTTTGGTCATGCGGTGTGGAGCGCGACGCCGAAGTTGTGGTAAGTTACATGTAACCCGCCGGAAGGGTTGACATGGGAACAAAAAGCCGACCAAAGACATCCCGCGATAAAGTAAGGGCGCATCGCGGGCGCCTGCGAAAGCAAGGTTTACGGCCAATACAGATTTGGGTGCCCGATCTACGCTCGCCCGTCTTTGTGGCGGAAGCCCACAGGCAGTCCCTCGCGGTTGCCAAGAGTCCTAACGCCATGAAAGATCAGCACTTTATCGATATGATCTCCGACCCGGACGCAGCGTGAAGCGAGGAGAGATTTGGACGGTTGCCGGCGGCGTAGACTATTCGGGGAAGCCACGTCCGGTGGTGATCCTGCAAGACGACCGTTTCGACAGGACGGACTCTGTTACCGTGTGTGCGTTCACGACGGACCCGACGGAGGCGCCGCTGTTTCGGCTGCTGATAAAGCCGAGCGAAAGCAACGGATTGCGAGCGGAGTGCCGGTTGATGGTGGATAAAGTGACAACGGTTCGGAAAACAAAGCTCGGAGTTCGTGTTGGCCAGCTTGCTGATAAGGATATGCTCCGGCTGAATCGCGCGGTGTTGGTGTTCCTGGGTATTGCCGCTCCGCTCGGCGAATAGCGATCAGAATCGCTACCGACCACGTGCAGGGACAAGCATTTCAAGCTATACAAGCCACCCCACTTCCGCGGAACGCACGCCTGTACTTCAGAGCAGTTGACATCTTTTGTCCCTGTATATAAGATTCCTATACATAGGGAGAGACCTCATGATTGCCCCAGGGATTAAGCGCGGCACGGCGGAATTGGCCGTCCTCAGCGTTCTCGAAGACGGCCCGCTTCACGGGTACGAGATGGCGCGCCGCATCGAGCGGCAAACTCAGGGATCGTTGCGATTCACGCTGGCCTCGCTCTACCCGCTGCTTTATCGACTGGAAAAGCGCGGCTGGGTCCGCGGCGCGTGGGAAACGAGCCGCACGGGCCGCCGGCGGCGCTGCTACCGGCTTACTCCTCAGGGGAAGAAAGAGCTTTCGCCCATCCGCAAGGAATGGGCCGAGCTGTTCCGCGCGTTGAAGCGGCTCACCAAGGTGTCGCATGCGTGATTGGGACGCACTTGTCCGCGAACAACTCGGCGGCCTTTCTCTTGAAGCGGAGGAGAGATGCGAAGTCATCGCGGAACTCGCGGCCCATCTCGAGGAAAGTTTTGAGGAGTTACGCCGGCAAGGATTGGCGGAAGAGGCCGCGGTCAGTCGCACTCTGTTGCAGGTGAAGGATTGGCAAGACCTTCGGCGGAAAATTCAGACTGCACGAAAGAAGGAGAACATCATGTCGAATCGCGTCAGGCAGGTTTGGCTTCCGGGGTTCGCAACGTTATTCTTGTCGACGATTCTTCTCGCGTTGACGGAGATTTACGGCCCCAAGCCGTGGATTATGTCCTGGGGCCATCCTCCCGTCGCATTGATTTATATTCCCTGGTTGTTTTGCTTGCCGTTTGTCGGGGCGGTGGGCGCCTATCTTTCCTATCGCGCGGGCGGCTCCGGTCGCGCGATCTTTCTCTCGACGATTTTTTCTGCTCTGCCGTTTCTTGCATCGATCGTGGTGGTCCTTCCTGTCAGCTTGATCTTCGACCACTTTATTGCGCACAACATTGCGCCGATGGCTCTCGTAATGGCTCTGCTCGGTTGGGTCTTGATTCCGGTAGCGGCTCTTCTTGCGGGTGGCCTGCCTGCGCAACTCCTGCTTATGCGCGGTCTAGGCTCTCGACGTGTCGTCGGTCGCTGAGACGGTTCGGCTCCAGTGACGGTAGAAGGGGAGGCCGGCGAGGATCAGCAGGAGACCGATGGAGGAGCGGCCGGGGCGGTTGAGCCAGATATTGACGGTTAGCGCGAGGGCGCCGGCTACGAAGAGGCCGGGGACCCAGGGGTAGCCCCAGCAGCGGTAGGGCCGGGGCATATTTGGTTCGGTGTAACGCAGGCGAAAGAGCGCGACTACCGCGAAGCCGTAAAAAATCCAGCCTGCAAAAATAAAAAGATTCGTGAGCTCTTCGAAGGTTCCCGTCAGCGCCATCAGACTTGCCAAGACGCATTGAAAAACCAGGGAGTGGGCTGGCGTGCGATATTTGGGATGAACGCCGTCGGCGATTTTGAAGAAGATGCCGTCGCGGGCCATGGCGTAGGCGGGGCGCGCGCCGCTTAAGACGGAGGAATTCATGGAGCCGAGGGCGCTGATGACCATGGCTACAGTGATCCACGCAGCGGCGATGGAGCCGGCGACGTGTTGGACGACGTCCGAGGCGATGTGCGGCGAAGCTGCGACAGCCGCGAAAGGGAGGACCTTCAAGCAGGCAGCGCTGAAGAGAAAATAGATGAGCGCGACAAGTGCGACGCCGCCGACCAGCGCGCGAGGGAAATTCCGCTGCGGATTTTCCACTTCCGAGCCGACCAGGTTCAAGTCTTCCCAGCCGTCGTAGGCCCAGAGAGCTGCAGCCAGAGCGGCAAGAAACGCGCTTAAGACGCCGCCGTTCAAGGCCGAGGGCCAGATAGGATCGGGAGCGTGCGGGGGGCCTGCGGGCGCGAAAAAGGCCACACCAATCACAATCACGACGGAGGTAATTTTTATGGCGGTGAGGAAAACCTGGACGGCGCCACCGAGGCGAACGCCGAGATAGTTGATGCCGGTCATGCCCACGATCCAGAGAACGGCAAGCGGTTGCGCCCAAGTGAAGACGAAATCGTAGGGCTTGATCCAGGCGGTTAGGCCGGGGATGGCGATGTGGAGGGTGAAAATCGGCGCGGCTACGACAGGGAGAAGGAAACTCAGGAAACGCATCAAGCCTGCGGCGATGGAAGAGAGAGAGCTGGGGCGCCCGACGATCGAATGCATCCAGCCGAAAAGAAATCCCCACGCGGGGCCAAAGGCGCGGCGGAGGTAGGCGTATTCGCCGCCTGCCTCGGGGATGGACGCGCCCAGTTCTGCAAAGGAAAGCGCGCCGAAGAGGGAAAGAATGGCGCCGACGATCCACGCAGCGAAAACTATGGAGACGGTGCGGCCTTCTCGGGCCATTTCGGCGGGCTTGAGGAAAATGCCGGTGCCGATCATGGTGCCGACGACGATGGCGCCGGAAGCCCAGGCGCCCAGGCCGCGAACGAGTTCTAGACGCTTTTCGGTCATGTTCACCCGCTCAGAAATTTCATCAAAATTCGCCACGGGTACAGAAGGGCACGATATATCGTGCCCCTACAAGTTCGTGCACGAATTTTTCATGCTGGCACGCTTTCTTTTTTTCGCACGCGACTCACGGCGCTTCCGACGAAGAATGTGACGGCCGCGCCGATCAAGACGTACCACGTAAACGCTATGGGCGTATAGCGCCAAACGCAGAGAATGGTGGCCAAGCCAAGGAACATGCCCGTTAGCGCGCCTGTCGCGGTGGCTTTGCGGTCGAGCGTGCCGAGAAGAAAAAGACCGAGCAAGCTGCCAAACGGGAGGGAAGCCACGGTCAAGCCGGCTTCGAGAAGCGGGCCCCACTTGATGAAACCGAAGGCCATCAAGATCAGGCCCCAGACGAGGGTCATGCGGCGCGAAAGGCGGAGGAATTGGACGGAACCGGCGGAGCGCCCGCTGAGCCGCGAAAAATCGAGGACGCTGGAGGCCGCGAGGGAATTCAGAGAGCCGCTGGCGTTGGACATGGCCACCGCGACGATGGAGGCGAGAAGCAAACCGGCGAGGACAGTGGGCATTTCGCGGACAAGAAATAATGGAAGGATGCGGTCGGTGCGGTCGCCGGGGGCGAGGAGAGGCGAGTGCTGCGCAAAGACGTAGAGCAAAACGCCGATCAAGAGAAAGATAGTGAACTGAACCAGGACGATGACGCCGCTGGTGAGAAGAGCGCGGCGGCTGTCCTTTTCATTGCGGGCGGCGAGCAGCCTTTGCACGATGGTTTGGTCGGTGCCGTGGCTGGCCATGGTGAGAAATGCACCGCCGATGAGGCCGGACCAAAAAGTGTATTTTGTAGCGAGGTCGAAGGAAAAATCGAGGAATTGCAGTTTGTGGCCGGCGGCGGCCGCGACTTGTGTGACTTCGGTCCATCCGCCGGGGATGCGGTGAAGCAAGATCCAAAAGGTCACGGCGCTTCCTGTCAGATATAGCAGCAACTGGGCGACGTCAGTCCAGATGACGGCTTTCATGCCGCCTTCAAAGGTGTACAGAATTGTGAGCGCGATGACGATGACGACCGCCAAGTGTTCGGATGTGCCGAGGACGACGCTGACAACGAGGGCGATGGCGGAAACGCGGACGCCTTCGGCGATAGCGCGCGTGATGAGAAAGGTGCTGGCGGCAACCGCGCGCATTTTTTCGCCGAAGCGTTTTTCGATCAGCGCGTAGGCCGTCAGAAATTGACCGCGAAAATAGCCCGGAAGGAGAAGCAGCACGATTAGGACACGGCCGATCAGGTAGCCGACGACGAGCTGAATGAAAGTGAGATTTCCGCCGTAGGCGATGGCGGGCGTTCCGATGATCGTGAGCGTGGAGGTTTCTGTTGCGACGATGGAAAGTGCCAGAGCCCACCAGGGCGCGGTTCGGCCGCCCAGGAAATAGTCGAGGCTGACGGATTCGCGGTCACCTTTTGCGACGTCTTTATTGCCGCGGCGGAAGCGCATCCCGAGCGCGGTTACGCCGAGGAGGTACGCAATGACGATGGCGAGATCGAGGGGATGGATGCGCATTAACGATTCATGACGCTTGAAGAAATTCGCGCCGCAGGTGCGTCAGGTGGTTTCATAACCTCGCCGCATTTGAGTCCGCTACTTCTCGGACGCGATTTTGTCGTTCAAAAAGCGAACCGAGAATAGTGGCAGGGCTCACGCAGGTCAAGAAATCCCTGTGAGGGGAGGCGGCCGGGAATTTCGCTCCGTGGGTTACTGTTCGAATTGCCGGCGAACGTTTGCGCACGCCATTTTCTGCCGAGCATGCATTGGGCGGGATTCTCGCTTATTCTTTGTGCATGCGATTCGTCTTGGGATTCGACGGCGGGGGCACGAAGACCGATTGCGTGTTGATGGACGAATCCGGGACAATTCTGGCGCGCTCGCAATCCGGGCCTTCGAATCCGCTGCGAGTGGGATTTGGCGCCGCGATTAGTTCGGTTCGTGAGGCGGCGAGAGCGGCGATCATCCAGGCTAAGCTGCCCGGCGAATCAACAGCCGCCGCGATTTGCGCAGGTCTTGCGGGAGCGGGGCCTCCGGAGTCCGCAGAAAAAATTCGCGCGCTACTTGCGGCGGAATTTCCGGAAGCGATGGTTCAGGTTTGCACCGATCTCGATCTCGCGTTGGCAGCGACGGGCGACGGACCAGTGATTGTTCTGTTAGCGGGGACGGGTTCGTTTGCAGTCGGGCGGAACAGGGCGGGCGAAACGGCGCGCGCGGGCGGATACGGCTCGCAAATCGGGGACGAGGGAAGCGCATATGATATTGGGCGGCGGGCCGTGCTGACGGCTATGCACGAAAACGACCGCACGGGCGCGGACGCGCTCCTTGGTCAGCGGCTGTTGCGTGAGCTTGGTTGCGCAGATTGGTCGGAGGTCAAAGCGCGCGCTCAAGCTGCCTCGGACGAGGTATTCCCGCGGCTGTTTTCCGTAGTTGCGGCACTGGCGGATTCGTACGAATCTTCGGTCGGACCTTTGGCCAAGTCTTCGGCGGAGGGTATCCTGCGGGCCGCTGCGTTTGACCTGGCAATGCTGGCGGAAAATCTTGCGGAGCGATTGCAATTGCGAGGCGCGCTGGTCACTTTGGCAAAAACCGGGGGGATGATCGGCCGGTCGAACTATCTGGAGACGCAGCTCGATGAACGGCTGCGCATCGCCTTTCCCGGGGCGCAGATTGGATTGCTTCGAGTTCTTCCGGCGGAGGCGGCGGCGAAGCTCGCGCTGCTCCTTTTGAACAGTGGCGATACAAAACGTGGGAATGCGATGGATGGGAATGCTCCAGGGGATTGAGATGGGCGGCGCGGACAAGAATCGAGAACGCGCGCTCGCTGCCTCCGGCGATGAGCTGACGGCTCTACTTCACCATCCCGATGCGGAGGTGCTGCTGGCGCTGCTGGACAATCCGTCGCTTGATGAAGCGCAGCTCTGCGTTCTGCTGGAACGAAAAAATCTTCCGGGCGAAATTCTCGAAGAAGTGGCGCGGCGCAAGCCGATGTTGAAGAACTACCGCGTCAAGCGCGGGCTAGCGTTTCATCCGCGGACGCCGCGGCTGGTTACGCTGCGGCTGCTGCGCGAACTTTACTTGATGGATGTGGTGCAGCTCACACTCTTGCCGGGCATTCCGACGGAGTTGAAGCGGAGTGCCGAGGATCAGTTGATTTCGCGGCTGCCGCAATTGCCGCTGGGACAAAAAATCACGCTGGCGCGACGCGGCCCAGCGCGTCTTGCCGGGGCGCTGCTGGCGGAAGGGCACGCGCAGATCGTTGGCATCGTGCTGGACAACGCGTACCTGACCGAAGCGCAAGTATTGAGAGCGCTTTCGCGCGAAAGGCTCCCGCCTGGGGTCGTTCGCAGCATCGCGCAACATCGCAAGTGGTCTATTACCTATAACGTGAGGCTCGCGCTGGTACGGCATCCCTCGTCTCCGCTGGCCACAGTACTAGCTTACCTGCCAGAGTTGACGGTCTCCGACCTGCGCGAGCTGGCGTCGCCGGGAATCGTTCCAGAGAGCCTGCGCAAGTATCTCCAAGCGGAAGTCCAGCGGCGTATACGCGCGCGAGAAAAATCCGCGCGGAGGGAGGATACCGCTGGCCCTTCCGCAGCGTCTAATGAGGATTAAGCAGTGTCCTTAAACCTATGCCATGCCGGGCGCGCTCGGGTTAGGGCCCGAGGCGAGAGCAGCTGGATTGCTTGGAACAAAACATCCCGCTCCGGCGTCGTATGGGAGTGCTCGTAGCAGAGGTATGCTCAAGAAGATCGAGCGGCGAGATCGCCCCGACGCCGCGCCTTGGGATCCTTGGCAGGGGGGTTCACCCGGTCCATGGGCAGTGGGGACCATCCGTCCCGGCGTTCCGAACGCCGCTGGGCGCCGCGCTATTCGTTTCGGGCCGACCTCGAGATCGAGTGGGGGTCCGCAATCCTACGCGCCAGCACGCGCGACATCAGTTCCAACGGGATGTTCATCGAATCGGCGGATCCATTGTGGATCGGCGCTGGATTTACGGCGCATCTGGTGCTGGACCGCCCGGTAAAAGTCAATTGTTCCGTGAAACGCATCGAACCGGGACTTGGGATGGGTGTTTCCATGACGGTTTCCGAATCGCAATACGAACAGCACTATCAGGATCTGCTTGCTTCGCTCTCCACGACAGGTACGTAAGCTCGACTTATACTATTCTTGCTGATTCGCGAGGATGTTCGCGAACCATGCGCCCAATGAAATTGTATTTGGCCTTGCCCTTGGGAAGGGCGTTTGAACTGGTATGACCAGATGCCTTGATTGCGGCTCGCCACGGACTGCGGACCAATGTCCCTCTTGCGGTTTGACCTCCATTGCCGCGGAATTGCTATTCCGGCGGAGGCTGGTGGCGCGAACCGCCGTCTTTCTCGTTGGCTCGCTTGCTTTTCCTTACGTCAGCCAGATTTATCCGCCTCTAGATTTGGACTTGATGCTGGTGTTCTTTGGACTGCTGTTTTTTTTGGCGCTGACGATTGCGGTCATTCTAGAAAGGCGCGCGCGGCAGCACCAGGATCTGGAGATTCTGAAGCGGATTTATGCTGGATTCATACCGTTGCCGTGGATTTTGGCCGCGACGCTGTTTGTAAACGGCAGACTGGATTCGCAAAAAAGCCTGGCTTATTATCCGACGTCCGTTGTGAGCAAATTCAACATGAAGGGAATCGTGCGGGGGAGCCGGCGATTGCTGGTGCGTTCATGGCGGCCTGGACAGCACGTCGAGCGGCTGGCTGTGGAGGCGGATGATTTCGACCGTTTTCAGGATGGAGACACGGTGGTCGTGGCGGCGGAGCCGGGGGCGCTGGGTATTCCGTGGTATTACGGGGTGTATCGGAGGTGAGCGAGTTGAGTGGCAGCGCCGAACAGCTCAGGCTGAGCCTGTGCCACTGACTTAGTATGCGGTTTTGCCGTCGGGCTTTAGGGGCAACTGAATCTCGAGGAAGTGGCCGGCTTTGCCGAAGCGAAACCGGATGCGCTGAACAAGGCCCACATCTCGCGCCTTCCACTCGGAGGTTTCTATCGGATCATTAGGCAGGTCGGACATGGACCATTCGACGCTATCGCCCCGCGGTTTCACGGTTTGCGGATCGACCTCGTAGACTTCTTGTTCCTTGATATCCAGCAGCAGGAAGCGCTTCCAAAGTTTTACGAGGAGGATGCCGCGTTTTTCGGTGTGGTAGATGTTCCACGATTTCGGGGCCTCGTCATTGAAACGCACAATCGCGAATTGCACAGACTTCCAAACAGCTTTCTTTTCCGGAGGTGCACCCTGCGGAAACGTCGAGAAGAGAACCAGAGCGGAAACAATGGCTATTCGCATTCGCAGAATCAATTCACAACTTCGCTGAAAGACTTGTCGAGGAGGCGGATGGCTTCGTCGACGTCGGGTTTCGTGGTGTTAAGCATGGGAGCGAGGCGAAGGACGTTGCCCATGAGGCCGCCTTTGCCGATGAGCAGGCCGTTGTCGCGCGCGCGTTCCATCACTTGCGTGGTGGCTGCAGGGGCGGGCTCTTTTGTCTTGCGGTCTTTCACCAGTTCGAGAGCTTGCATCAGGCCCATGCCGCGGACATCGCCGATGAGCGGATATTTCTGTTGAAGCTCTTCGAGCTTGGCGCGGAAGTAGGCGCCGACGGTGTGGGCGTTTTCGCGGAGGTCCTCTTCCTCGATGAGTTCGATGGTGGCGCGGGCGGCCGCGCATGTTACGGGGTTGCCGCCGAAGGTGGCGATGTTCAGCCCCTGGAAGCCGGCGGCGATTTCCGGCGTGGTGACCGTCAAACCCACCGGGACGCCGTTAGCCATTCCCTTTGCGCTCGTCAGGATGTCTGGCGTGACTTCCCATTGTTCGATACCGAACCATTTTCTGCCGGTGCGGCCCCAGCCGGTTTGGACTTCGTCGGAGATGAAGAGGCCGCCATACTTTTTTACGATGTTGAAAACGATTTTGAAATATTCCTTGGGAGGCGTGATGAAGCCGCCGACGCCCTGGATGGGCTCGGCGATGAACGCGGCGATGTTGCCGCTGGTGCCGGTTTGAATGAGATTTTCTACGTCGCCGGCGCAGGCGACTTCGCATTCGGGATATTTGAGGTGCAGCGGGCAGCGGTAGCAGTAAGGATTAATCGCGTGCGCGATGCCGACGCTAATGACGGCGGCTTTGCGATACGGGGCGTGCGCCGTCACGGATTTCATGAGCGAGGAGCCGCCGGAATAGGCGTGGCGGAGGGCGACAATGTCATAGCTGCCGGTTGCCATGCGCGCGATGAGGATTGCGGCTTCGTCGGCTTCGCTGCCGGAGCTGGTGAAAAAGCTTGATTGAAGATTCCCGGGAGTGATTTGGGCGATTTTTTCGGCGAGCGCTACAATTTGCTCGGTGGGATAGAGCGTCGACATGTGCTGCAGCTTGTTGACCTGCGCGTTGATCTTGCTGGTGATTTTGGGATTGCAGTGGCCAACGGAGACGGTGAGGATGCCGCCGAAAAAGTCGAGGTACTTGCGGCCTTCGACGTCCCAGACGTGTTGCATTTCGGCACGATCGGCGACGAGAGGCCTTTGGTAGTAATTGGTGACGGATGGCCAGATGAATTTTTTATGCTTGGCGACGACTTCGTCGCTGCGGGAGGTTGTTGAAGGCACAGGCTTTGCGGGCGTGGTCATGGCGCATCCTCGGGCGTGGGTTTGGCGAAGTTCGAGTGTACGACGCGGAGGAAAGCGCGGCAAGCGGACGAAACAATTGAAAATACCTAACTCTGGATGAGGCTGGTGCATCCAAGACGGGAGTTTGCGGACGGTGTATAACGAGAGTGCGGGAAAACGCAAAGGAGACGGGTGATGGCCAAGATGAAAGTAGCGGTGGTGACAAAAGCGGGCGGGAATTTTGAGATTCAGGAGCGGGAAATACCGCAGCCAGGATTCGGCGAGGTGCGAATCAAGGTGGAAGCCTGCGGAGTTTGTCACAGCGACGCTTTGACGAAGGAAGGGATGTGGCCGGGCATGGTGTACCCGCGCATTGCGGGGCATGAGGTTGCGGGCGTGGTGGATGAAGTGGGGGCGGGAGTTACGGAGTGGAAGAAGGGCGATCGCGTGGGGTCGGGCTGGCACGGAGGGCATGATTTTGTTTGCGAATCGTGCAGGCGCGGAAATTTCGTCACTTGCGCGAACGAAGCAATCACAGGGATAACGCGCGACGGCGGATATCAGGAGTACATGTTAGCGAGACATGAAGCGGTAGCGCGAATTCCCGATGGCTTGGAGGCGGCGGATGCAGGGCCGCTGATGTGCGCGGGGATTACGACGTTCAATGCGCTGCGGCATAGCGGAGCGGGGCCGGGCGATTTGGTGGGAGTACAGGGAATCGGGGGACTGGGACATTTGGGAGTACAGTTTGCGGCGAAGTTTGGCTATCGCGTCGCGGCGATTGGACGCGGGCCGGAGAACGGATCGCTGGCCAAGAAGCTGGGAGCCTCTGTTTATATTGATACGAATGCGACGGACGCCGCCCAAGAGCTGACCAAGTTGGGTGGAGCGAAAGTCATCCTGGCGACGGCGCCGAATTCGAAAGCTATGGCGGCGTTGGTGAATGGATTGGGAGCCGGAGGAAAGTTGCTGGTCGTTGGCGCTTCGTTTGAGCCGATGGAAGTTTCGGGCGTGTCGCTCATTTTGGCGAAGCGAAATATTCAGGGATGGCCAAGCGGCACGGCGATGGATTCAGAAGATACGCTGCGATTTGCGGCGCAGACAGGCGTGCGGGCGATGATTGAGAAATATCCACTAGAGAAAGCGAATGAGGCGTTTGCGCGAATGATGAGCGGGAAGGCACAGTTTCGCGTGGTGCTGACGATGTAGGAGGAAATGCAAGCAGGAGGACCGAACCAAATTGCGTGAGGTCCGGATTTCACATTAAATGCGGCAGGCTCGCAAGGAGTGGGTCATGAAAATACACATCCGAAAAGAGAGACCTGCCGCTTGGGCCGAACGTAGAAGTCGGACAAAGCGCGCGTGGTTCCTGCCGTTTGTGGCTCTCGAATGGCTATGGGAATGGGTTGCCTACGCGCTCAGCAACTGGACGTTTCTTGAAGTGCTGGACTATCTGGAGACGTTCAGCGTGCTGTTCGCCGTAATTTTTTATTTTTCGGAATCGGGCGACCGCGTGAAGCAAAGGCATTATCAGGCGTGGCAAGTGGTGAACACTTCGCAGGGAAAAGGCGGGAGCGGCGGCAGGATCGAAGCGCTGCAGGAACTGAATGCGGACGGAGTTGCGCTGGTCGGCGTGGATGTTTCCGGCGCATTCCTGCAGGGAGTCCGGCTCGAGAGAGCGAAGCTGCTGCGCGCGAACTTTTCCTCGGCGGATGTGCGAGAGGGAAAGTTTCCGTCGGCGGACTTCACCTTCGCGGACTTGCGCTCGGCCAACTTTCGCCAGAGCAATCTTGAGCAGGTTTCATTCCAGGGAGCAAATCTGGGCGACAGCGATCTGACCGGAGCGGACCTGACCGGGGCAGACCTTGCAGATTCCAGTCTTGCGGACGCGGATTTAACGAATGCCGACCTGCGCGACGTGCGATGGGAGCATGTCGCAAGCGTGAAGAATGCGAATATCTTTGGAGTGAGGAATGCACCGCAGGGTTTTGTGGGATGGGCCCTGAAGCACGGAGCGCAGCAACAGGCCGGGGAAGCACAACAGACGGGCCAAGCGCAATAACGATGACGAGTCCGCAATGATCATTCGGCCGGCAACGACAACCGATAGCGACGCGATCTGGAAAATCCTCGAGCCGGTGATTCGGGCGGGGGATACGTACACGCTGCCGGTGGATATGACTTGTGAGGACGCTCTCCGGTATTGGAACTCACCTGGACACGAGGTATTTGTCGCGGAAAACGGAGAAATTCTGGGCACATACTACTTGCGCGCGAATCAGAAGGGCGGAGGAGCGCACGTTGCGAATTGCGGATACATGACGGCGCCGTGGGCAGGCGGACGGGGCGTTGCGCGGGCGATGTGCCAGCATTCCCTGGAGCGCGCGAAGGACCGAGGCTTCCGAGCGATACAATTTAATTTCGTGGTGAGCAGCAACGAGCGAGCGGTGCGGTTGTGGCAGAGCATGGGGTTTGAAACAGTAGGCCGGCTTCCGGAAGCATTCCTGCATCCGACGATGGGCCCCGTCGACGCGCTAGTGATGTACCGGCATTTATAGGCCGGGGCGGAGAGGCGGCTTGTAAGCGTGGCGCGCGCCGGCTCGGGTACGACTGAGAGCCGTCCATGCGTATAATGGCGCGCTATGGCTTCCAAGCCTTCCCTCATTAGACGCACGGTTAGGATGCTCGCGCGAGTATTTCCCCGGTGCGGCATGATCGCGCAGGCAATCGCCTTCAACATGTTTTTGGCGTTTTTCCCGGCACTGCTCATCATGGTGGGGTTCGCGACCAGCCGCATAGGGGGACGAACGAGTCTGCTGGATTTGATCACCGATCTGACGGCAATTCTGCCGCCGGGTAGCCAGAGCATCGTTTCCGAGTTTTTAGTGAAGCGGGGACCGGAAGCGTGGAAATTGGCGCTCGTGGGCTGGACTGGAACGCTGCTGGCGGGTTCGCAGGTGATGCGGTTGTTGATGGAGGGCATTCATCGGATTTACGGAGACAAGGAGCTCCCGGGATTCCTGCACCGGCAACTTCGGGGGTTGGCACTGCTGCTGGTGACGATTGCACCTCTGCTGGCAGCGGCGATACTCGGTGTGCTGGGGCGGCCGCTACGACGCTGGCTGTCGGAAGAACTAGGCCCGCACCAGCCCCTGCAAGGTTGGTGGACGTTTTTTTTTACCGCGGCAGCGATTGTGTTAGCGATGCTGGCGCTGACGGTGATCTATCGAGTCGCCCGGCCGGGGGAGGAGAGTCTGCGAAACGTTTTGCCAGGTGCGATGGTGGCGACGTCGCTGTGGTGGCTGGTGAACGTGCTGTTCGGGTTTTATGTGCGGCGCGTTCCGTATAGCGTCGTGTATGGTGGACTTGCGGCGGTCATTGGATTGATGCTGTGGATGCAGCTCTCGGCGGTGATTGTGTTCTTAGGGGCGGCATGGAATGCGGAGCTGGCAGAGAATCGCAGGGGACGCGCTCCCGTGGTCGCTTAGCAAGATGTTTGAAGCATTGGGTTGAGCAAAATGTCCGAACAGTTGGTCCGGGTGGAATGCCATTCAGGCTATAAGGCGGAAGAGCGCCCGGTGCGCATCCTTTTCGAAGGGCAGACCTTGGAAATCACGGAAGTAGAAGACCGTTGGTACTCGCCTGGAGCGACCTATTTCCGGGTGCTGACAACGAGCGGCGACCGCTACGTTCTGCGGCACGATGATGCGCAGGAGGCGTGGAGCCTGACCGCATTCCGCGCGGCTGGCAAACGCGTTGACACAAAAATTAACCAGGGAGTATAGTCATCTCGCGAGGTTGGTGTCTGGGTTCCCCCGTAGTGCCGGCTACCCCGATAGCCGGCGGTGCCTGCGGATGCGGATCAGAGAAGGAAAGGGATGTCCTACCTACCGCAGTTCCCGTTTGCGCGCCGGTCGGTGTGTCTTTTTTTGTTTTTCCTGATGGCGTGTGTGAACGCACCTATCCTGGCGCAAGCGCCGACTCCCCCCGATCCTGCCGCCAAGAGCCCCGAGACGCAGACGGCCGCACAGCCAGCGAAGCCACAAGAGCCGTCTTCCAATGAAAACGCTGAACTATCGAGCCGCGACACAGCTCCGACATTTAGAGTTCGCGTAAACCTTGTGCTGGTACGAGTCGTGGTGCGCGATGAGCAGGGCCACGTAGTCCCGAACTTGCGTAAGGAAGATTTTCAGCTTTTTGACAATCGCAAGCCGCAAACGATTTCTACATTCAGCGTGGATACACCGGCCTCGCATGTCATCGCGGCCACGACCAGCGCAGAACCGGGCGCAGCTCCTGCCCCAGCCGAAGCAGCGGCGGTCGCATCGCTGCCCCAGCGATTTGTTTCGGTACTTTTCGATGACCAACATCTGGTGATGTCGGACGCCTTGTTTGTCCGGAATGCGGCGACTCGTTTTTTTGGAGCGCTGGCGCCCTCGGATCGGGTCGGCATATACACGACTTCGGGGCAGTTCACGCAGGAGTCTACCGACGATCATGAGTTGCTGAACAAAGCGATGCTGAGCATACAGCCGCATTCGCCCACCGCCGGACTCCACGATTGTCCGGAAATCGGCTACTACCAGGCGGACCTGATCTATAACAAGAACGACACGCAAGCGCTGGCCTTGGCCACGGAAGATGCGGTGCAATGCGCGTTCCAGGGCGAAGAAACGCAGAAGGCCGCAGCGCAAGGCATGGCGCTGTCAACAGCCGGGATCGTGCTCGGCCGCGAGGACTCATCGACAGAATATGCTTACCGGCACATGGAAGAGGTCATGCGGCGACTTGCGACGATGCCAGGACAGCGGATCCTGGTGTTCGTGTCACCGGGATTTATTCTTTCGAGCTTGCAGTTGGAGACCAGCGACCTGGTGGACCGCGCGACCAAGGCGAATATCGTAATCAACACGATCGATGCGCGGGGATTGTTCACGACGGATATCGGGGGAGATATAGCCGATCCTCCCAGAGATTCTTTTCGAACGGCGGGATATAAGGCCTCGTATCGGATCGCATCTCAACTGGCGCAAAATGAAGTGCTCGCACAGTTCGCCGACGGAACTGGCGGGACCTTTTTCCACAATCGCAACGACGTAGATGAAGGCTTGCGCGAGGCAGGGGCAGCGCCGGCAATAAGTTATCTTTTGGGCTTCTCGCCGCAAAACCTGAAGCTCGACGGAAGCCTGCACACGTTGAAAGTGTCGTTCGCACACAAGAACAACTACAAAATACAGGCGCGGCACGGGTACTTCGCGCCGCGGCACAAGGTGGACCCGGCCGAGGAGGCAAAACAGGAGATTCAGGAAGCGCTTTTCTCGCAGGATGAGATTCGCGATCTGCCGGTGGATTTGCATACGCAGTTTTTCAAGACCGACAACTTCCAGGCGCGGTTGGCGGTGCTCACGCACGTCGATATCAAGGGCGTGCACTTCCGGAAGGCTGACGGGCGCACGCGGGACGACCTGACGGTGGCGACAGCGATTTTCGATGAGAACGGGAATTACGTCACAGGCGGCGAAAAAATCGTGCAGATGAAGCTTTTAGACCCCACGTACGATCGGCTTCTCCGGTCTGGACTCAATCTGAAGACAAGCTTCGACGTAAAGCCCGGGAGTTATTTGGTGAGGCAGGTTGTGCGGGACTCTGAGGGGTCGCAATTGGCGGCGCGGAATGGGGCGGTAGTCATACCGAATTGATGGGGGAGCACATGAACACTATATGGAATCGCGGGCGGAAAACTTTGGGCTGGATAGCTGGAGTCACGGCGGCCGCATCGTGCCTATTTTGGGCGCAACTCGCGGGGCAGACCCCGCCGGCGCAGGACGCGAGTCAGCAGGCGGGACCCGCGATCAAAGCGGAGTCGCGCCTCGTGCTGGTGGATGCAGTCGTCACGGACAAGAAGGGGAATTACGTCCATGACCTTACGCAGAACGATTTCAAAGTGTACGAAGACAATAAGGAACAGTCTGTGGCGAGCTTTTCCTTCGGCGCGGACACAGCGATTCAGGCAAAGGGAGAGAAGCGGTATCTGATTCTGTTTTTTGACAACTCGACGATGGCGGCGCCCGACCAGATTCAAGCCAGAGCAGCCGCGGAGAAGTTTATCGATGCCAATGCGGCACCCGACAAGTTGATGGCGGTTGTGGACTTCGGCGGAACCCTGCGCATCGTGCAGAATTTCACGGCGAACGCGGATCTGCTGCGCGCCGCAGTTGGCGGAGTGAGGAATTCCTCCGTGGATCCCAACGCGCAGGCCTCGGTGGAGGTGGCCTCGGCAGGGCTGTCACCGTCGTCGGGCGCCACGGGTTTCTCCTCACCATTCTCCTCGATGAGCAACGCCGAGGCGGATTTTGGGGCAAGGAGCATGCTGCTGTCGGTGCGCAGTCTGGCCAAGAATCTAAGGGGAGTTCCCGGACGCAAGATGGTGGTGCTATTTTCGTCCGGTTTCCCATTGACGAGCGAGAGCGAATCCGAGCTAACAGCCACGATTGACGCCTGCAACAAGGCGAACGTGGCGATCTATGCGCTCGATGTGCGCGGCCTCGTGACGGGACTTCCGAGAGGGAGTTCGAAACTGCAAATGCCAGACAGCGGGAGACGAGAAGTTGCAGGGAGGCACGCGACGCAAACTGCTTTCGGAGAAGGGCGCGTGGTCCTGGCTTCTTTTCCTAGTGCATTGCTGGAGCCGCAACGTCCTGGTGGTGGCGGCGGAGGCGGCGGTCGTCCCGGAGGCGGTGGAGGCACAGGCGGCACGGGAGGAGGCACAGGCGGCGCAGGAGGAGGCACAGGCGGGACGGGCGGAACCGGTGGCAAAGGCGGCACTGGAGGAACGGGCGGCACAGGGGGTACAGGCGGAACCGGCGGCCGCGGAGGGACTGGAGGAACAGGCGGTACAGGGGGCAAGGGCGGAACAGGTGGAACGGGTGGAGGAACTACCGGGCGAGGCGGGGGCGGCGTACCCAACCCGAATATGAACAATCCAAATTCGATTTATACGCAGCCGAGAACCATCGTTCCCCAATTTCCTCTCTCGGCATCCACAAATCAACAGATTCTCGCGGCCCTTTCGGAAGGAACCGGTGGATTCACAATCTTCAACACCAACGATTTGTTGTCAGGGCTTGAGAAGATCGGGCGGGAGCAGAATGAGTTTTATATCCTGGGCTACGTGCCGGAAAAGTCGGCTGAAGGAAGCTGCCATACGCTGAAGGTGAAGATGAACGGTGGTGGTATGCACGTGAGGTCGCGGAGCGGCTATTGCAACACCAAGTCCACCAACGTATTGGAAGGAACGCCGGTGGAGAAGCAGCTCGAGGCTCGAGCAACCGGTAATCAGGCTGGAACGATGCAGGGCTCGTTCGAAGTACCGTACTTCTACACGGCGCCCAACGTGGCGCGGGTCAACCTGGCGATGGAGATTCCTTCGAACACCGTGCAATTCAGCAAAGAGAAGGGAAAATATCACGCCAATCTGAATGTGCTGGGGATAGCGTACAAGCCTGACGGCTCCATTGGCGCAAAGTTTAGCGATACGGTCAATCTGGATTTGGAAAAAGACGAAATGAAGGAGTTTACGAAAAAACCGTATTCCTACGGAAACCAGTTCGACGCAGGAGCGGGGACCTATAAGCTGACGGTAGTGGTGAGCTCCGGGGATGCTGCCTTCGGAAAATACGAATCGCAACTGCAAATCGATTCTTATGATGGAAAGGAATTCAGTTTGGGAGGAGTGGTGCTCTCGAACTCGATGCAGCGGCTGACGGATATTCCGACGAACCTCGATTCAGCTCTCCTTGAGGATCGCACACCGCTGGTAGTGAAAGGGATGGAAATCAGTCCGTCGGCCAGCAACCGGTTCAAGAAAACGGACAACGTGGCTGCCTATACCGAAGTTTACGAGCCGCTTCTTACTTCCGCTAATCCCCCGGAGGTCCACGGCGGTTATGCAATTCTTGAGCGAGCCACCGGTAAGATCGTCTTCAAGTCCGGTGCGGTTGGCCTCGCAGAGTTCATTCAAAAGGGCAGTCCGATGGTGCCAGTGGGTTTGAAAGTCGAAGTGAAGGACCTGCCTCAAGGGAGTTATCAGCTTGTGATGATGGCGGTCGACGGAGCCGGCCACCACGCCAAAAACCGCGTGGTTGATTTCGACATCACCAATTAATGGGGTGAGCCGCAAGGTGGCCACAGGTCCGGGCAGACCGCTAGGCTGCAGGTTGGCGGGATGCGCTGCTGGATTCCGCGAATAGACTGCGCAAGACGAACCAGCAGTTCGCCGGGCGCTCCGAGAGACGCCGCATAAAATAGGGGCACCAATCGGTTCCAAACGGAACATAAACCTGCAGAGTGTTTCCCGCGGCGTGCACTTGCTCCTGGAGATCGCGACGAATTCCGTAGATCATTTGAAATTCATACCGGCTTTTGTCCAACTTTAACCGGGCCGCCTCGGCTTGAGCGTGCCCGACCATGGCCGGGTCGTGAGAAGCGATGGCGGGCAGGTAATTTCCCAGGGCAGCGCCTTCGAGGAGATAGGTGGTCAGCTTCTTGAAATTTTCATCGACTTCGCTCTTTTTCTGGAAGGCGATTTTCTTTGCTTCGCGGTAGGCGCCTTTCACGAGGCGAATTTTTGGTTTGACCGGCGTTAGCCTTTGGAGATCTTTTTCCGTGCGATAGAGGTAGGCCTGCACGGCCAGCCCGCAGTTGCCAAGTTCCCGTTGCACGCTTTCGAAGATGTCCAGGGTGACGTCCGTGTAGACGCTGCCCTCCATGTCCATTTCGATGGAGCGGCCAAGCGTTGCGGCTCGAACGGCAATTTCGCGAGCCAGGGAGCGGCAGAGCTCCTTATCGATGTCCAGGCCGAGCTGAGTCAGCTTAATGGAGATGTTGCCTGACAGATTCTCGGCGTGTAACTCTTCGGCCATGTGGATGTAACCGGCACAGACTTCACGGGCCGCGGCTTCGCTGGTTACGTTTTCGCCGAGATGGTTCAGGCTGACATTGCGGCCCTGCGAGCAAAGATCCTTACTCGCCGTGAGTGCCTCCTCGAGGGATTCACCGGCGACGAAACGCTTGGCGAAACCGTATTTCATGCCACGCCGTGCGATGGGGTCGGTGACGCTACGCTTGGTGGACAGCCAAAAGATGAAATTTCGGAGAAGCAAGTAGGCCTCACAGTTTGCGGGTGAAGCAGACCGAGAATACGGGCTGAGACGCTGGGCGTCAATGCCAACGGCGGCGCGCAGAACTGTACCTAGGTCCAGACGGTTGAGTCAGTTATGAGCAGGAGGCGGCCGGTACGATGGGGCAAAGTAAAGATTCGACACTGGCCCTCGCTGCGCGCAACTTCCGGACGTGTGGAGGGTTATTCTATGAAATGCGAAGTGTGTGCGGACGGTCCCGCACGACAGGAGTGTGTCATGAGCGTGCATCATGGCCGCGGCCAGCAAACCGCTTCTATCTTGACGACCCCCAAGTCTTTCCTCGCGGCCATGCTTTCCTTGGCGTGCGTGTTTTCCGTGGGCATCGATTTGCCATCGCTTGCGGCGATACCCGCCGCGGCAAAAGACAAGAAGGCAAAGCAAGGCTCGGCTGTAAAAAATCTGCCAATCACGGAGTTGAGTGCGGATGAGGCAATACTCCACGCGCTGAATCGCTTGGCGTACGGTCCGCGGCCTGGGGACGTCGAGCGCGTGCGTCAGATGGGGCTAGCGAAATGGATCGACCAGCAGCTGAATCCGAATTCCATCGATGACAAAGCGCTGGAAGCGCGGCTGGAAAATTATCCGACGCTGAAGATGTCCTCCGCGAGATTAATTGAGGCGTATCCGCGGCCGAAGCAGGTGGAAAAGCAGGCTGCGAAGCGCGCGCAGGCTCAACTGGAACAGGACCAGCAGCGGCGCTCGGGCCAGGACTCGGCAGTCGCGGCAAAAGATTCGGAGGCGGCTCCGGCCGCCAGGGAAAGTCCAGCTGCCGATATGAAGGAGAATACTTCCGCAGGGCAGGCTGACGCCGGAGATGAGAATGCGCCCTCACCGATGAAGGAAGATGCGGCGCAAGAAAATCCTGGAGTAAAGCGCGCAGGGAGACGGCAATTGCCGGGCGGAGACGATCCGAACAATTTTCCGCGGGCGTTTGGCGAAAATAGCAATCGACCGCAACGCGTCGTTGCGGAACTAGCGATGGCGAAGGTGGCGCGCGCGATTTACAGCGGGCGGCAGCTTCAACAGGTGATGGATGATTTCTGGTTCAATCACTTTAATGTGTTTGCGGGGAAGGGCGAAGATCGCTGGTATTTGACTTCCTATGAGCGCGACGTGATCCAGCCGCACGCGCTGGGGAAGTTCAAAGATTTGCTGACGGAGTCGGCGAAGAGTCCTGCGATGCTCTTCTATCTGGATAATTTTTTGAGCGCCGATCCGCGCGCTGCTCAGCGGCTGGCGGCGGAGCGCGCCATGCGGCAACAGGGGCGATACGGGCGTTTCGGACGGCCGTTCCCGCCGCGTCCTCAACAAGGACAGCAGAAAAAGCAAAACGAACGCGGGCTGAATGAAAATTACGGACGCGAGCTGATGGAACTGCATACGCTCGGGGTTGATGGCGGTTACACGCAGAAGGATGTGACGGAGGTGGCGCGATGCTTTACCGGCTGGACCATCGAGAGGCCGCGGCAGAATCCAGAATTCAAGTTTGACGAGCGATTGCATGATCCTGATCCGAAGTTCGTGCTGGGAAAGAAAATTCATGCCGGCGGGATGAAGGACGGGGAGGAAGTGATCGACCTGTTAGTCCATAACCCGAGCACGGCGAAGTTCATTTCGACAAAGCTGGCGCGGCGATTTGTTTCGGATAATCCCCCGCCGGAGCTGGTCGCAAGAATGGCGCACACGTTCGAGGAGAGTGGCGGCGAAATTAAGGCCGTGATGCGGACGATGATTTATTCTCCGGAGTTTTGGTCGCGTGAGGCGTATCGCGCAAAAATCAAAACCCCGTTTGAGCTGGTCGTTTCCACGGCGCGCGCGCTGGGAACGGACGTGGACGTGCCTCAGCCGCTGGTCGGCTGGGTGGGGCGCATCGGCGAACCACTTTATCAATGTCAGCCGCCGACGGGCTACGCGGACAAGGCGGATACTTGGGTGAATACCGGTGCACTGCTCAACCGGCTGAACTTTTCGCTGGCGCTGGCGGGGAACAGGATGCGCGGGTCGCGCACGGATGTCGGCTCGCTGCTGGGAGTTGAAGCAACAGCCGATGCGAAGGCGGCGCTGGAGCGGGCTGTGCAAGTTTTCCTCGGCGGGCAAGCGGCGCCCACTACCGTGGAGACGCTTAAAAAGCAACTCGATAACCCGCAGGTGTTGCAGGCGAAGCTGGACGATCCGGTTAAACATGTGGATCTGGGAGTCGTTGCGGGGCTGGTGCTGGGAGCGCCGGAATTTCAGAGGAGATAGAAGAGAGCCGACGGCCAACAGCTTACAGTGAAGAAAAAGAGCGGAAAAAGAAGCGAAGAGTTTTGACAACGAGCCGAAACGAGGCGTTTGGGCGACGCGCTGAAGGAAGAGCGAGGTTGAAATGATTCATGCATGTTGCGAAGGTGTGAGAGGGTTGAAGTTTTCGCGGCGATATTTTTTGAAGCAGGGCGGAGTTGCCATGGTTGGCCTGAGCGCTATGCCCGCATTCCTGCAGCGGGCGGTGGCGGCGACGCCGATGCCGAACAAGAAGCAGCTTGTCGTGCTGTTTCAGCGCGGCGCGGCGGACGGTTTGAATATTGTCGTTCCTTTTGGCGAGCCAAATTACTACCGGTTGCGGCCGAGCATAGCGATTCCGCAGCCCAAGCGCGGCGGAGCCGACGCAGCGGTCGATCTGGACGGATTTTTCGGCCTGCATCCCAGCCTTGCGCCACTCGAACCTCTGTTCCACAAGAACCAACTTGCGATCGTTCATGCGGCGGGATCGCCGGATCCGACTCGCTCGCATTTCGATGCGCAGGATTTTATGGAGTCGGGCACGCCAGGCGTGAAGGCGACCGACGACGGGTGGCTCAACAGGGCTCTTGAGAATGCGCCCGAAGAGGACGCCTCGCCTTTCCGCGCGGTGGCGATGGGGCCGAACCTGCCCCGGATGCTTCGCGGAAGCGCTCCGGCAATTGCGCTGCCGGATCTAAAGCAATTCAAGGTCATGGCGCAGTCGCCCGGGTCAGGGCAAGTGGTGGAAGGCGGTTTCGAAGCCATGTACGCGCAAACGGTTGACCACGCGCTGCACGGAACGGGCGCGGAGACTTTTGAGGCGATCGATCTCTTGCGCAAAGCCGATCCCTCGAAATATCAACCGGAGAACGGCGCGCAGTATCCCTCGAGCCGTCTGGGGCAGAGCTTGCAGCAAATTGGCCAGCTGCTGAAGGCGAACATCGGAGTGGAAGTATTGTTCGTGGATTGCGGCGGCTGGGACAACCACGTGAACGAAGGCGGCGTGCAGGGCCAACTCTCCAATTTGCTAAGGGATTTAGGGCAGGGCCTCGGTGCGTTCCATCAGGACCTGGGCGACCGCATGCAGGATATTGTGTTCGTGACCATGAGCGAATTCGGCCGCACCGCGAAAGAGAACGGCAATCGCGGTACGGACCACGGACACGCGAACTGCATGTTCATCATGGGCGGGGACGTGAAGGGCGGACGAGTTTATGGCAAGTGGCCGGGACTCGATGATCACCAACTCAACGAGGGGCGCGATTTGGCGCTGACGACGGATTTTCGGAGTGTAATTGGGGAAATATTGACCAGGCACATCGGGGTGAAGGATCTTGCGCCGGTGTTTCCAGGCTTCGACAATAGCCCGCGCAAATTCGCGGGGCTTATTCGGGCGTAGTTTTTCCGCAGGACGGGCACGGCATGCCGTGCCCCTACAAACCCACCGGATTTACTTCAGTTCGCGAATCCAGATGTTGCGGTAGCGAACAGGATGATTGTGGTCCTGAAGCGCAAGCGGCAGCTTGTCCGGGCCCGCTTCGTAGGGCGGACGGACGTGATGGCCGGTTGGGCCGGTGGGTTCAACGTTGTCTTGCGTGAGGACGCCGTTGTGAAAAACGGTGACGCGCGCAGGCCGAGCCAATTTCCCCGATGCGTCGAAGCGAGGGCCGTGCCAGATGATGTCGTAGGTTTGCCATTGGCCGGGTGCGCGCGAAGCATTCACCAGCGGCGGATACTGGCCGTACACGGCGGAGGCCTGCCCGTCCGCGTACGTTTTGCTGCTGTAGGAATCGAGCACCTGGATTTCGTAGAGCCCCATCAGGAAAACGCCGCTGTTCCCTCGATCCTGATCTTCTCCCTTGGGAGGATCGGGTTCGCGGAATTCGACGTGAAGCTGACAGTCGCCGAAAGATTCCTTGGTACGCAGGTCGCCGGTCTTCGCGCCGACCTCGAAGTAGCCGTTCTCGACCTTCCATTTGGCGGGGCTGCCGTCTTTCTTTTGCACCCACTGCGACAAATCTTTGCCGTCAAAGAGCACGATGGCGTCAGAAGGCGGATTGCCCGGCGTGTCCTGCGCGCTGGCGGTGCCGGGGGTGACAACCGGCGGATTCGGACGGTTGCGGTCGTGGATTTCCCACTTGGTATCGACCTGGGCCAGCAAAAGGCTTGGACTTGTAACGATCACCACGGCGGCCAACAACGAGAGACGGCTTGTTTTCATGGTTCGGACCTCGGCTCCGATGCGCGAGGATTCTAACGCTGATTCGCTGCCAAATACACCTGGCTGTAAACAAAAAAGGGCAGCAGCTGGCTGCCCCGTTTGTTGGGTAGTGAGTTAGCGAGGAGACAGACAGGAATGTCTGTCCCGCAGCTGATGCAACTAAGCGGCGGAGCCGCGGATGCGCATACCGTAGAACGAGCGATAGACAAAGAAGAATGAGACGACGAAGAAAGCCGCTGCAAGGATGTGCGTCAAGCCGTTGCCTTGCTGGCTGGCGGTGAGTTGCACGGCGAGCTCGACAGCCAGCAGGCCGAAAAGGGTCGTGAATTTAATGACCGGGTTGAGAGCGACGGAGGAGGTGTCCTTGAAAGGATCGCCGACCGTGTCGCCTATGACCGTGGCGTCGTGGAGCGGTGTGCCTTTCTGTTTCAGTTCGACCTCAACGATTTTTTTGGCGTTGTCCCACGCGCCGCCGGCGTTGGCCATGAAAATGGCCTGGTACAAGCCGAAGATGGCGATGGAGAACAGGTAGCCGATAAAAAAGAAGGGCTCGACGAAAGCGAAGGCCAGTGTTGCGAAGAAGACGGCGATGAAAATATTGAGCATGCCCTTCTGTGCATATTGCGTGCAGATTTCGACGACTTTCTTGCTGTCGGCGACGCTGGCCGCCGCGGCTCCTTCGAGATGAATGTTGGCTTTAATGAATTCGACGGCGCGGTAAGCGCCGGTGGTTACAGCCTGTGTGCTGGCGCCCGTGAACCAGTAAATCATGGCGCCGCCGGTGACGAGGCCGAGAACGAAAGGCGCGTGGAGGAGCGAAAGATTATTGACATTTTCCGTGAGGCCATGAGTGAGGGCCATGATGATCGAGAAGATCATCGTGGTGGCGCCGACGACAGCGGTGCCGATGAGCACGGGCTTGGCGGTGGCTTTAAATGTGTTGCCCGCACCGTCGTTGGCTTCCAGCATTTCCTTGGCACGCTCGAAGTTAACGTCGATATTGTAGGCCTTCTTAAGTTCTTGCTTGATGTTGGGGACTTGTTCGATGAGCGAGAGTTCGTAGACGGATTGTGCGTTGTCGGTGACGGGCCCGTAAGAATCAACGGCAATCGTGACCGGGCCCATACCGAGGAAGCCGAACGCCACGAGTCCGAAGGCGAATACGGCCGGTGCGAGCATGAGTAGGCCGAGGTCGAGCGTGCTGATGAGGTAGCCCATCGACATCAGGAGGACCATCGCCAGGCCGATGTAATAGGCAGAGAAATTTCCAGCAACGAAGCCGGAGAGGATCCCGAGAGATGCGCCGCCTTCTTCCGCAGAAGAAACGACTTCCTTTACGTGGCGTGATTCCGTGGACGTAAACACTTTCACGAGTTCCGGAATGACCGCGCCTGCGAGCGTGCCGCAGGAGATGATCGTTGCCAGCTTCCACCATTGCGAAGTGTCGCCGCCGAGCGCGGGGATGATCTTGTAAGAGACTACGTAGGTCAGGGCGATCGAAACGATGGAAGTGATCCAGACGAGGGAGGTCAGAGGCGCTTCGTAATTCATCTCGCTCGCGTTGCCGTACTTCGCTTTGGCGATGAAGCCGTTGAGGAAGTAGGCCCCGGCGCTGGACACGAGCATCATGATGCGCATCACGAAGATCCACACGAGCAATTGCACTTGGACCTTGGGGTCCTTCACGGCGAGAAGAATAAAGGTGATCAGAGCGACGCCGGTCACGCCGTAGGTCTCAAAGCCGTCGGCGCTGGGGCCAACGGAGTCGCCCGCATTGTCGCCAGTGCAGTCCGCGATGACGCCGGGGTTGCGCGCGTCGTCTTCCTTGATCTTGAAGACGATTTTCATCAAGTCGGAGCCGATGTCCGCGATTTTCGTGAAGATGCCGCCTGCAATGCGCAACACCGCCGCGCCAAGCGATTCACCGATGGCGAATCCGATGAAGCATGGCCCCGCATAGTCGCCCGGGATAAACAGCAGGATGAAGAGCATCATCAGCAGCTCCACGCTGATGAGCATCATGCCGATGCTCATACCGGCTTCGAGCGGCGTGTGATAGATCGGGTAGGGCTTACCGCGCAGGGCAGCAAAAGCGGTGCGCGAATTGGCGAACGTGTTCACACGGATGCCGAACCAGGCCACCCCGTAGCTGCCGGCCATGCCGATGACGCTGAAGACGAGAATGATCGGCAAGGTGACCGCGGTCGGATGCACCGGAGCGAGGACGCCGAAGTAAAGGATGATGACCACGGCGATGAAGAGCCACAGGAAGACAAGGAATTTGCCCTGCGTGAAGAGGTAGGTCTTGCAAGTCTCGTAGATAAGCTCGGAAATGTCGCGCATGGACTTGTGAACGGGCATGCCTTTCAGGCGGCTGTAAATGGCCAGCCCGAAAATGAGCCCAAACACACAAAAGACGATGCCGAAAAGAAGCAGCTTGTGGCCATCGATCCCGAGAAAACTTACTTGCGAAAGATCAGGCACCTTCAAGCCAGCTTCACCACCGGCTTCCTGAGCAGAAGCTGTCGTGCCCGTGAGATGGGCCAGGAACGCTCCCGCGGCACTCCATTTGGCGAATCTACGTCCCAAGGACCAGGCACTTGCAAGCCAGGTGCGCATTAAAAATCCTCCATGTAGGAAAATCAGATTCAGGGTCAACCGCCGCCCTGCACACTCGTTTCCGGCACACCATTTCAATCAAACGCCTCTTGTTTAGCGCCGAGGGAGTACCCTGCCGGATTTTAAAAGGCTCCCACCTCTAGACGGGACAGAAACTTGGCTTTTGTGCTACCCCGGCCGGACCGGGATTGCTTGCACGCGCAACCAACCTATCTCCCAGCAGAAAAACGCCGGGCAGTTCCTGTTGGGCCCGAGCAAGGGCGTACACAAAACGTTGATTTATAACATTTAGCGGAGGGGCGGGTCAAACTGCTTGGAAGTCGGAGTAGAACCCCTCGGCAGACGTACAATCGGCGTCTTGGAATGGCCCGCAGTGGCAAAGTTTGGAGGTTAACAGGACGGTACCGGGGCGAAGAACCGTGCGACAAACAATTGCAAAGCGATGGTAACATGCGTGGCTTGCAAGAGAAGGAATCATCCCGGTTTAGACGGGGGGCCTTGAGCATGGATTTTTCCCAGGCAGCGGCATCTCAAATGGCTGCCATAATTGCGGCGCGCTTCAATGGAGAGCGCGTTGAAGCCGATTCGGTCCACCCTATGCCGCCCGCGCTGCTGAACGTTCGAGCGCAGAGCCGCCACGATCAGTCCGCGGGACACGCGTGAGAAATCATTTCTTTATTACCGGTACGGACGCCGGCGTCGGGAAGACGACGCTCTCGGCGTTGCTGTGCGCGGCGCTGGACGCGGTCTACTGGAAGCCGATCCAGACGGGGACGCTTGAGGGCTCAGACCGCGTGACAGTGATGCGGCTTGCGGGTATCGGGACGGACCGCACGCTGGACGAAGTGTACAAATTTGTACCGCCGGTTTCGCCGGATTTGGCCGCACGGTGGGCGGGTGTGGAGATCGATCTAGGACGGATCAATCTCCCTGCCAGCTTGCTGAACGATTGGCTGATCGTCGAGGGATTGGGCGGCGTGCTCGTCCCCATCAATCAAAAGCAGTTCATGCTGGACATGATGGTCAAGTTTAAGCTGCCAGTCATACTTGCGTCTCGCAGCGGCGCCGGAACAATCAATCACACGCTTCTGACGCTCGCGGCTCTGCATGCAGCTGAATTGCCGGTTCACGGCGTGGTTTTGATCGGCGACCAAAACCGCGAGAATCGCGAAACCATCGAGCGGTTTGGACACGTCAGGGTGATCGGTGAGATACCGCGCCTTCCGAATCTTCACCGGACCGCGTTGATGCAGGTCTTCATGAACCATTTCGATCGCGCCGCGTTTTCTCAATGATTAAGAATGATGGTCCTGTCCCTGCTCTAGCACAATTGAGCTGTCTGCTAGACTGATCGACTGAATCAGGGAGCAGCCATCCCATTCTGTCGTAGGCGGAAAAAGCTGCGGGCCTGCAAGAAGAAAACGACTGAAAGCGAGAGCTGCGATTGACCTTGAATCTAAGTGGGTGGAAGCAAAGGGTAGTGGCCTTCGCGAGTGGACTCGGCGCCCCTGGGCTTTTCCTGATTTCTTTCTTGGATTCCTCGGTCCTCTCTTTTCCCATCATTAACGATTTGTTGCTCATCGAGCTCTCCATGCAGCACCCTGCAAGAATGCCGCTCTACGCTTTGATGGCCGCGTCAGGCTCCGTGCTAGGCTGCGTCTTGCTTTACTTCCTGGCGCGCTTGGGCGGGGAGGCTTATTTTCATCGGAAAGCCGGAGCGCGAGCGATTGCGATTCGCCATTGGGTTGAACGAAATGGTTTCGGCGGGATGTTGGTGGCCGCCCTTTTGCCGCCGCCGACGCCCTTCAAAGTATTCGTATTTGCTGCCGGCGTATTTGAGGCGCCCCTGTTTGGTTTTGCGTCGGCGATAACGCTTGCCCGGCTATTTCGCTATTTTGGCGTGGGCTATCTCGCCGTTCGCTACGGTGCCGATGCGATGCCTTATCTCGTCGCACACAAACTGCAAGTAGCCGTTCTGGTGATTGGGCTTGTCGCTGTGAGTTACGCGCTTTCGCGATGGATCCTGCGGCATAGGCCGCATCATGATGAGCAAAAATGAAGCGAGAGAAGCGTCACTTGTGGATATCCTTAGCCCAAACTAACTCCTGAGAAGCAACCTTGCTGTTCGCGTCGACCTCGATGGAGGCGGCAACTTCATATTTGGTGTCACCCGCTGCGGCGTAACGCAAATCACGCAAAATGACGATGTAGCCCGTTTGGGTTTTTTCCATGCTGGCCTTGGGAATCTGTGCGGTTGCGAGAAATCGCCGGGCCGCGGTCGTGTTTCGGGCGGCTTCTAGCGCCGGCGAAGTTTCCGGTTTGAAGAGACGCAAGCTGGAGTCTGGGTCGAAATCGCTTGCGGAGGCGGCATTGACGTCGATTTCGTTTAGCGCGCTTTCGGTTTCTGCCACGCCATGCCAGACGAATAGAGAGAGGGATTCCGGGTAGGCCCACGCGCGCCGCAGCGTCTCGCCGTGAAATGTCCGCGATCCCATCAGGGCCAGCACATTGGAGTGCAGGGTTGCGCGTGCGCCGGCATAAACGAGTACCAGAGCGAGGCCGACGATGGCGCCGGTCTGGCCGCGTGGCTTTTTTGTTTTGGCGCCGATTTCAGAGCCGACGAGACCAAGCAATTCGGGAAGAGCGATCGCGGCGATGAGGATCGTGAGAATCCATGGATCGATGCCAGGGAGCCAGTCAGCCGCAAACCGCTTGGAGCTGAATGGCCAGAGGAGCATCACGCCGTCGGGTTGGCACGCGTCCATGCCGATGTGGACCAAGGCGGCAGAGAGCGGCGCTAAGAATAGTGCTAGGACTATCCCGCGCAGAACAGGCTTGCGCATTGTGCGTAGGTTATTGGGAATCGCTGCGCCCTTCGGTATCGAGACCTCAAAACCCAGCCCTCCCCAAAAGATGCCTGCGAAGAGAATTGCAGGAATGACCGCCGAAATAAGAACGGCTGTCACCAACGAATGAGTGTAAGTACGATTCCAGGTGAGGAAAGCCGATGGGCCGAAGTAACTGCTGAACCAGTCGATGTTTGCAATCGTTCCGGCAACAACGGCGCCGACCGTTGCAAGCTTGCCTGCGCGGGGGAAAAAACCTCGCGCGACGGCCAGCGATGCCAGTCCATGAGTGACGATGTCCACGGTTATGACTTGGCGGTTGTTCGCGATGCCGCAGCGAGCGCGTTTTGCGGCACAAGCAGCTTCAGAGCGCGCGGCACGATTTTGAACTCGATGGGTAGACGAGCGAGCGGCTCGCCGTCCATCTGCGCGTAAATTGGATCTTCGCCAAGGGGTTCGCAGACTATGCTGTCCGCTTTCCAGAACTCGACGCCTTCGGTGCCGCGAAGCTTGCCCATCCAGAGCGTGGGCAGATAACTGAGGTAACGCAAACCGCTTTGCGTGGTGAGAGTCATCAACTCGAACTGATCTTCATAGAGGTCGGCGTCGGTGGTGATCTTGAAGGGACCGCCATAGTGCTTTGTGCGCCCGACGACAAGGAGCGAGGCATCGACTTGCTTGCCTGCGGCGGTAACGCGAAAGCGCTGGAATTTGTAGCGGAAGGCTTCGCGCGCGCCCTGCCACCAGTAGGCCATGATGCCAACGCGCGCTTTGAGTTCGAGATCGATGGAATAGACGATCATGCCGTCGGGTCCGGCGCCGGCGACGCTAAGAAAGTATTTTTTCTTCGCGGGCTCGTTGAGCGGCGTGGCAAGTCCCAGCGGAATATCGCGCACTAATCCGCGAACGAGCCTTTCCGCCGCGCTGGGGATGTCCCAGGGGAGATTTAGCTCTTTCGCAAGCACATTCGCGGTTCCTCCGGGAAGAAGCGCGAGCGGGACGCGATGTCCATTTGATTGGCCTGCAAGTCCATTCACGACCTCGTTCAGCGTGCCATCGCCTCCGCAGGCGATGACTAGATGCCGTCTTTCCAAGTTTGCACGCTGGGCGAGCTCCGTGGCATGGCCGGCTTTCGTGGTTTCGGCGAGGTCCGTTTGAATACCGCCGGCAGCAAAAATGCGGCGCGCTTCATCGAGCATGGTTCGGCGGCCATGCCCGCCGTTCCCGGCGTTGGGGTTGTGAATCAGCAGCGCGTTATGGATTTCCGGGGTCATCCGCAGTTTGGGCTTGGGTCCGGGTCGTTTCTTGCCTTACTCATTCTATATAATGTCAGGCGAAATTGAGCTATCCCTTCTGCCGAGGGTTTCATGGCCAAAGCCGCGCCTGCTTCCATCAAGAAAGAGATTGAAAGGCTTCGCGCGAAGCTTCGCCACCACGAATATCGCTATTACGTCCTCGATGATCCGGAAATATCGGACGCGGCTTACGACAAGCTGATGCAGAAATTGCAATCGCTCGAAGCTGCCCATCCAGAGCTGATAACACAGGATTCGCCGACCGTCCGCGTGGGGGGCGCTCCCCGCGAAGGTTTTCAGACCGTGCGCCACGCACGGGCGATGCTCAGCCTCGACAACGCGTTTTCCTACGATGCGCTGCGGGATTTCGACCGGCGCGTGCGGGAAGGCATCGGCCGGGAAAAAATTGAGTACATCGCCGAGCACAAGTTTGACGGCCTGAGCATTTCGCTGCAGTACCAGGATGGCGTGCTTGTGCGCGGCGTGACGCGCGGCGATGGAACAACCGGCGAGGACGTCACCCCCAATGTGAAAACGATTCGTTCGATACCGCTTCAGGTGGAAGCGGCAGTTTTGAAGAAGACAAAACTTCCCAGCGCGTTTGAAGTGCGCGGGGAGGTCCTGATGACGCGCAAAGCGTTTGAAGCGTTGAACCGGCAGCAGGAACAGTCCGGCGGGAAGATCTTTGTGAACGCGCGCAATTCGGCCGCAGGCGCTGTGCGCGTCCTCGACCCGTCGATCACCGCGGCGCGCCGGCTGGATTTTTTCGCGTACTACCTGTTCGTGGACGGTAAAGTGCCGTTTGCCAAGCATTCCGAGAGCCTGGGAGCACTTAAGCAATTGCGCTTCCGCGCTTCCGATGACTGGAAATTGTGCAACGGAATCGAAGCGGTCACCGCATACTGCGATGATTGGGACGCGAAGCGGGAAAAACTGCCATACGAAATCGACGGCGTGGTGATCAAGGTCAACTCCACGGCCATCCAGAATGAATTGGGTTTTACCGCAAAAGCCCCGCGCTGGGCCATTGCTTACAAATATCCCGCGCGTCAGGAGACCACGGTCGTCAACGACATCATTGTGCAGGTGGGCCGCACGGGCGCGCTGACGCCCGTCGCTGTGCTCGAGCCGGTGCAAGTCGGAGGCGTCACTGTCAGCCGTTCCACCCTCCACAATATGGATGAAGTTGAACGGCTCGGCCTGCAGATTGGCGATACCGTGCTGATCGAGCGCGCTGGCGAAGTGATCCCGCATGTCCTGAAAGTGGTCAAGGAAGGGAAGAACCGCAAGCCCTTTCGCATGCCGAAGCATTGCCCCGAATGTGGCAGCACGATTCACAAGTCCGAGGACGAGGTGGCCTATCGCTGCGTAAATGCCGCGTGCCCGGCCAAGCGGAAAGAGTCTTTGCTGCATTATGCGAGCCGGCACGCGATGAATATTGACGGACTCGGCGACAAGATCGTCGATCAGCTTGTGGACAAAGGCCTGGTGAAGGATGTGGCCGATCTCTATGCGCTGAAAGAAGATCAGGTGGCTGACCTTGAGCGCATGGCGGAAAAATCTGCGCAGAATTTGCTTGCGGAAATTGAAGGCAGCAAGAAAAACAGTTTGGCGCGTCTTATTTATGCGCTGGGCATTCGCTTCGTCGGGGAACGCACTGGCCAATTGCTCGCGGAACATTTCTCTTCACTCGAAGAATTGGCAACGGCAGACGAAGAGCAACTCGTTGCGGTGAACGAAGTCGGTCCGAAAGTTGCCGCTGCAATTGTCGAATTCTTCTCCGAACCAGCCAATCGCCAGCTCATCAAGAAACTTCACAAGGCGGGCGTGCATCCCACCGCGGAAAAGCGCGAGGTAAAAAGCGACAAACTTGGCGGCAAGTCCTTCGTCTTCACAGGCGGCCTGGCCAATCGCAGCCGCGAAGAAGCCGGCGAACTTGTCCAGCAGCACGGTGGCAAAGTCTCCGGCTCGGTGAGCAAGAAGACGGACTACGTAGTTGTTGGCACCGACCCCGGCTCAAAATACGACAAAGCAAAAGAACTCGGCGTCCCCGTCCTTACCGAATCCGAATTCGAGAAATTGCTCATGGCCAAGTAATTACGTGCCATATCCGTTAAGCAACTAGGTCCTTTAGAAGCAATACTTACAGGCCTCTCGACTTCGGCCTTAGCCATTGGCCTTTTGCATGTACCAAGCCATTTAGAATATATAACTTACCGAGGTCCCGTAACTGATGATTTTGCAGGGGATACAGTGAGCTTAAGTCTTTTAGATGCAACACTTACAAAAAACTGGGGGAGGGGGCTTGGATTCCGACTCTGCTCAGGCTGTCGAGCTATCAAGGAATGTGACCGTAGCTTGGCTCGCCGATTCACCAGCTATCAGCTATAATTTAAATTGGCGGGTGAGCCGGGTGATCGCTGGCTTGGTCATCGCAAGATGGCTGGGCGGGAGGAAAGTCCGGACACCGTCGTCGTAGGCTCGCAAGAGCCGGTGACGAAATAGGGCAACGCGCCTGGTAACGCCAGGGGTGCGGTCGTACAAACTTCAGTTTGTGCCACTGTTCACGGAAAGTGCCACAGAGAATATACCGCCGGCCGAGAGAAGCACGGTGGCATCGCGCAGGAAAACCTGCGGGACGTCTTCGAAATGCTCGCTCAGTTTGGCAAGGGTGAAAAGGTGGGGTAAGAGCCCACCGCTCCGGTGGCAACATCGGAGGCACGGAAAACCCCGCGTGGTGCAAGGCCAAATAGGAGGGGAGAGCCGGCCCGGCTCGATGAGAACGCTCGCGAAAGCAAGCGCGCTCCCTCAGCGATGGAGCAATCCATTGCAGAGAGCAACCCTCGGGTAGGCTGCTGGAGTCGCGGCGCGAGCCGCGACCTAGAGGAATGATCGCCGCGGCATGTCGTCCTTAAAAGGGCAGGCACGCCGCACAGAATCCGGCTTACAGGCTCATCCGCCAACTATTTCGTTTGTTGTGAACTTGATTTCTTCAGGCACTTCCATGTACTTTCCATTGTGATTCGCCGATTTCCAGAATCTCGCAAACCAAGTTTGCAAACTTTTCCAACATGAAGCGTGAACCTAGGGCCGCTTGGAGACTCATGTCCCAGTTGCGTTTTTTCTTGTACACAGCGTTCAGTATGGTGTTAGCGGCTTCGGCGGTTGGACCTCTCGCCGCCCAGACCGCCCCTTCCGCTTCCACTCCAAATTCTCAGCAGGCAGCGCCGCCACAAACGCCTAAAACTCCGGCGGCGCCAACGCGGGCTGACATCCTGCGCGGCGCGTACGGGCCTTATCGCGCCAACAACGATTTGCTCTTCTACCATCTCGACGTCCGCGTCGACCCAGAGAAGAAGTTTCTCAACGGAAAGAACACGATTCGCTTCAAGATGCTGAAGGACGACACGCGGATTCAACTCGATCTGCAGCAGCCTCTTCACGTCGACAAGATTTTGCTCGGCACAACCGAACTCAAGTACGAACGCGAATTCGGCGCCGTGTTCGTCGACTTCCCGAAGACACTCCGCGCCGGCCGCGTTTACGCGATTGACTTCTACTACTCCGGCAATCCTCTCGAGACTGGCCGGTTCGGCGGCATCGCTTTCCGCAAGGATCCATCCGGGCGCCACTGGATTAACACCGCCTGCGAAGGAATCGGCGCGAGTATCTGGTGGCCGAACAAGGACCAATGGCGGGATGAAGTTGAGAACATGCAAATCAGCGTCTCGATTCCGAATGATCTGGTCGACGTCTCCAACGGGAAGTTCATGGGCAAAACGGACTTGGGCGACGGCTACACGCGGTGGGATTGGCTAGTCCACTACCCCATCAACAATTACGACGTTTCACTGAACATCGGCAACTATCAGCACTTCTCCGATCACCTCGGGGGCTTGCCACTCGATTTCTATGCCCTGCCCGAAGACTTGGACAAAGCGAAAAAGCAGTTCGCGCAAGCCAAGGGCATGCTCGAGGCCTACCAGCACTATTTCGGCGAGTATCCGTTCAAGAAGGATGGCTACAAGCTGATCGAAGTGCCGTACTCCGGCATGGAGCACCAGAGCGCCGTCACCTACGGCAACCACTTCGCGAATGGCTATCTGGAGCGTGACTGGACCGGCGTCGGCGTCAGCCTGAAGTTCGATTTCATCATCATCCACGAAAGCGGGCACGAGTGGTTCGGCAACGCCGTAACGGCAGCCGACCCGTCCGACATGTGGATTCACGAGGGCTGGACGACGTACCTCGAATGCCTTTACGTCGAATACATGTTCGGCCACGACGACGCCGTCAAGTACGTCAACGGCTACAAAGCCAAGGTGAAGAACGCCGTGCCGATCATCGCCGAACGCGGCGTCAACGCCGAGCCGCCTCAAGATATGTATTTCAAAGGCGCGCTTTTTCTGAACACGTTGCGCAGCGTGGTGAATGACGATCCCCGCTGGTGGAAGCTGATTCGTGATCTCTACAAGCGCTTCAAATACAAAAACATCATGACAGAAGACATCGTGCAGTTTTTCGACCGGAAGACCGGCAAGGATATGACGCCGATCTTCAATCAGTATCTTCGCCACACGGCAATTCCAACTCTCGAACTGAAATTCAATGCAGCGGACGGCACAGTTTCGTATCGTTGGAAAGCCGATGAGCCCGGCTTTGCGATGCCCGTGCGCGTCGGAAAAAAAGACAACTGGCAACTTATCCAGGCCACGGCGGATTGGCAGACAATAAAGTCGCCGATTGCGAAGAACGAGTTCGGCGTGGCCACCGATCTCTACTACGTGAACGTCGACAAGCAGTAACCGAAAGAATTACAAACCGCAAGAATGCGTAAGCTAAATGGGCTTTGCGGATTTATACGGAATGGCAATCGTACGCGCCGGCTGCTTTCTTCTCATTAGCTCCTCGATGATTTCTGCGGGCGCACGTTTTGGTTCAACCGAAAGAAGTTGTCCGGGTCGTAGTGCGTCTTAATCCCGACTAGGCGGTCCCACCGTTCCCGATACGCCTCGGGCACGCGCTCCTGTTCGTCGCCGCTCATGAAATTCACGTACACGCCCGGCGTCATGGAGGGCCGCAACTGGGCGAACAGTCCGCGTATCCACGCAATGTTTGCGTCGTCATCTCCAGGGTCAGCCCAGTTTCCCAGCAAGTTCACAATGAACGGAGAGCTGCGATCGCCAAATGCCGTCTCCCCAGCCGGAACGCGGGCTGCCGCGCCGCCGAGATAGGAGAGCTCAATCTGGCTGACAGGGGAAGGAATTGTCGCCAGCGCTTCCACCATGCGGCGAATATTTTGATCGTCAAGAACCTTAAAGTAGCCGGACTTTGTGTAGTACCTTCGCCCGTGCGGAAATTCAGCGTCCGCCATCGTTTGCAGTGCGAGAAACGACAGCTCGCTCTTTGTTACTGCCACTGGATTGCAGAAAGAGAGTACGCGATCCATAACCGAACGCCCTTTTTCAGGGTCGCCAATCCAAACCAGACCCTGGCTCGCCGCCGTACGCCCGCGCAAGTGGGCGGGAACGTTCTCCGTATGTGGCGCAATCGTTAGCGAAATTCCCCATCGCAAATTGTCCGGTGCTTGTGGCATGAACTCTCGCCATTGCTGCACGATGGCGGGGATATCGTCGCCGAAGCACATGCCGGCGCCGAAAAGGACAGAGGAGACCGGGTGAAGGTTCACTTCGAACTCGGTCACTACGCCAAAGTTTCCCCCTCCGCCGCGCAAAGCCCAAAAAAGATCCGGATTCTCCTCGGCGCTTGCGCGGATAACCGAGCCGTCCGAGACAACGAGCGTGAAGCCCGTGACGTTGTCGCAAGACAGACCGTGCAAACGGTTCAGCCAGCCCGTTCCGCCTCCCAAGACAAGCCCGGCGGCTCCGGTGTGCGATACGACTCCCGCCGGAAAGGCCAGGCCGGCTTTTTGCGTTGACGCATCGATGTTCCCGAGGAGGCAGCCTCCTTCAAATCGCGCACGCCGGGTCTGCGCGTCAACGCGCACCGCCCTCATACGGAAAAGATCAATCACCAAACCATCGTCACAGGTGCTGAACCCGGCCAGACTATGCCCGCCGCACCGAATGGCTGTCACCACGCCCGCCGCCGCAGCGGCTCGCACTGCAATCTGCACATCCGTTACATCGGCGCAACGCGCAATCAAGCCCGGCTTGCGAGCTACCATCCCGTTCCAAATGCCCCGCGGGCCGTCATACTCGTCGTCGCCGGGCCGCAACAAGTCGCCGCGGAATTGCCGCCGAAGCGCGGAGTAAACCTCTCCGATGACCTTACACATGCGGGCTGTCTTTCTTTTTCGCCAAGACTCGTGCGGCATATTCTAGACTGCGAACGCGAAAATCAGGCAGAAAACACTCCCTTGACAGCCGCCGCAACCGGGGTATAGCGTTCGCTTTGTTCGTTTCACAAGCCTTCCTTTCCGCGTTTTCGGTTTCGATCAGGAGTAAAACTTGCAGGCCAAATCGCAGAGTGTCCTCGGGCAGGAAATCCTCGCTGAGCCACACCCGAATTTTCCAATCGATAAAATTCGTGCGTCCTTCCCGGCGCTTCATCGCGCCCCGGCATTCACCTTCTTCGACAATGCCGCGGGCGCTCAGGTTCCACAGCTTGTGATCGATGCAGTCAACCACCATCTCCTCAATTGCAACGTCCAGCGCGGTGGGCGCTACGCGAAGAGCCAGGAAGTCGATGCGACGATTGCCCGCGCGCGCCAAAGTGTCGCGGATCTCTTGAACGCGCGTGATCCCAGCGAAATTGCGTTTGGGATGAACGCCACCTCTTTCATTCGCCTGATAAGTCTCGCGATTGGACAAACGCTCGGCCAACGCAACGAAATCATTGTGACCGACATGGATCATGAGGCCAACGTCGCCACGTGGCTCGCGTTGGAGAAAGCGGGCGCAAAATTCATTTGGTGGAAGATGGGCGAGGACGGCAATCTCCACGCTGACGACTTAAAACCACTCATCTCCGCCAGAACGCGCTTGATCGCCTGCACGGTCGCCTCGAATGCCCTCGGTTCCATGGTAGACGTCGCAAGCGCCGCCAAAATTGCGCACCAGGCCGGCGCGGAAATCTTCCTCGACTGCGTTCACTATGCTCCCCACGGCCAGATAGACGTGCAAGCATGGGACTGCGACTACCTCGTCTGCTCCGGGTACAAAATCTTCGGGCCGCACATGGGATTTCTCTGGGGACGCCGCGAGCTCCTGCAAAAACTTCGCACCTTTCGCGAAGATTTCATCCCCGACGAGCCGCCGGGAAAAATTGAAGCGGGCACTTTTATCTACGAGAATGTTGCGGGCATGGATGCTGCCATTGTCTACCTGGAATCCCTCGGGAAGCGAGCAGAAGCAGACGGCAACGGCGAGAACGGAGATTCTCGGCACGCCAATCTCGCCCGCGCCATGCAGAACATCAAAGCTTACGAAGTATCTCTTTCACTCGAAATGTTGCAGGTCCTAAACAAATGCGGCGCAAAGATCTACGGCTTATCGGGAGAGGGAAGCGTTCACCAGCGCGTGCCAACGCTCTGTTTCAATTTGCCAAACATCGCCCCCGCAGAAGTCACAGAGGCCATGGCCCGCGCGGGAATCGGAATTCGCGACGGCCACATGTACGCCCCTCGCCTGATGCAGCGCCTTGGATTGCGGCAGGACAGCGGCGTCGTCCGCGCGTCTCTCGTCCACTACAACACCATGGACGAGATTCACAGCTTCGGTAACGCCTTGCTCGATCTGACCAGGCATGGGTGAAATCTCAGATTCTCTTCCAGCGCGCTCGCCACAATCCATGGGCGACGGCTCGCCTGCCACTCCGCCCGAAATCGACGAACTACGGCGCAGGCTCACTCAGCGGCAACTCACGATGCTCGCAATCGGCGGTGCCATCGGCGTCGGGCTGTTTCTAGGGAGCAGCGTAACAATCCGCCTCGCAGGCCCCGGAGTCATCGTCACCTATCTACTTGGCGCGCTCATCGCCATGATCGTCGCGTATTCGCTTGCGGAAATGGCTGTGGTGCAACCGGTGGCCGGCTCCTTCGGCGTCTACGCGCAAACCTATCTCAGTTCGTGGGCTGGTTTCTCAGTTAGAGCCACCTATGCGTTGGTGCAAATCATCGCCATCGGCGCGGAAGTAACAGCCGTCGCCATCTATTTTGCGTTTTGGTTTCCCGCGGTTCCGCAATGGGTGTGGGTGGCCGCCGTGTCGATTTGTCTTGTGGCCGTCAACACCCTCCAGGTCGGCCGTTTCGGCGAGTTCGAGTATTGGTTCGCGCTCATAAAAGTCGTAGCCATCATCGTTTTCATAATCTTAGGCGCTGCCCTCATCTTCGGTTTGGGACCTGCTCCTGCGATCGGCCTCTCCAATCTCACGGCGCATGGCGGTTTTCTCCCGTTTGGTTGGAAGGGCGTTTGGCTTGCTCTTACGCTGGCGATTACAAGCTATATGGGCGTTGAAGTCATCGCCGTCACGGCAGGCGAGGCCCAAAATCCAGCGGAATCCATTCCGCGCGCCATGCGCACGATCGTTTTCCGCCTCGTCATCTTCTACGTTCTCGCTATCTCCATTATGTTGGCGATGACGCCGTGGGATCAGACTGGCAGTGACCTCACAGGCAGTCCATTCGTCCGCGCTCTTTCGACCCTCGGCATCCCCTTCGCTGCAGGCATCATGAATTTAGTAGTGATCACCGCCGCGCTCTCGAGCTCCAACACAAATCTTTACCTCACAACGCGCATGCTTTTTTCCCTCGCCCGAGGCCGATACGCCCCGCGCTGGCTCGGACACCTTAGCGGCAACGGCGTTCCTCGCCGCGCTCTTGTCATCTCGACCGCCGGCATGGTTGCCGCCATCCTGCTCGCGATTTACGCTCCCAAGCGCGCTTTTCTGATGCTCTACGGCGTTGCCGTAGCCGGCATGTTCTTCGTCTGGATCGTGATTCTCCTCACGCATATCGCGTTTCGGCGGACGCTTGGCCCGGAGCGTGTTGCCCAACTCCCAATGCGCCTTCGCTTTTCTCCCTATTCGAATGTGTTGGGCATCGCCGCACTCTTGGGAATCGCGGCGAGCACTTTTTTCGTGGAGGGGTTGCAATACACCGTCCCGGCCTTTGCACCATTCCTTCTGCTAATTTCTCTGGCCTACTGGATGATTCGGCGAAAGGCGCGAGTACCCGCCGCAAATCCAAGTGAAGGCGAGCTCCATCCCGTGCAAGAAAAACAGTAGCCGCGAAACATTCCGCCGGACTTCCCCAACTCGTCCCGATTTAGTTTTTGTGGCAGAGTAATGAGTGATGGCCGCACCAGAAAACTCCATGGCCGCCGGCCGTGTCGCCTTCCAATATCCCAATTTTGTACTTTTTCAAATCGCGCGCTTTTGCATGGTACTGGCCATGGAAATGCAGTCGGTAGCGGTCGGCTGGCAAGTGTATGAAATCACCAAGCGCCCACTCGACCTCGGCCTCGTGGGATTAGTGCAGTTCCTGCCAGGAATTCTCTTGTTCCTGGTTTCAGGGCACGTTGCCGACCGCTATGACCGCCGAAAACTTATCGTGATCTGCTACCTCGGCTACGGAGCGTGTTTTGGATTACTTTTGCTGACTCCCCTTCAAGGAGCCAGCTCGGTGTTTTTTATTTTTGTGGTTCTCGTCTTTTTGGGCGTCGCACGCGCGTTCAATGCCCCCGTCAGTCGTGCCCTGGTTCCGCAACTTGTACCAGCAGAGGTATTTCCTAACGCGGTTGCGTGGGCCTCCACTATGTTTCAGGGCGCGGCAATTCTCGGTCCTGCGCTCGGCGGGATTATTTACGCCGCATTTCGCGGTCCGGCAGCCGTCTATGCCTTGGCGATGGCCATGGCAATTGTTGCGCTGATCTGCACGCTGAAAATGAAAACGGAGGAAAGGGCTCGTCCCCGCGAACCCGTTAACCGCGCCACGGTCTTGGCCGGTCTTCGCTACATCTGGCGCGAAAAAGTGGTTCTCGGCTCCATCTCTTTGGATTTGTTCGCCGTCTTACTTGGCGGAGCGGTGGCCCTCTTGCCAGTTTACGCGCGGGAAATTTTGCGGACAGGCCCATGGGGACTCGGTCTGCTTCGGACCGCTCCCGGAGTTGGCGCTGCTGCAATGGCCATTTTCCTCGCCCACAGGCCTTTCCGGCGCAAAGTCGGTGTGATCATGCTTTGGTGCGTGGCTGGATTTGGTCTGTTCACGATCCTCTTCGGTCTTTCCCGCAGCCTGACTCTTTCCTTGATCGCTCTATTTTTCGTCGGAGCCACCGATATGGTCAGCGTGATCGTCCGCGCCATACTGATCCAAGTCGCCACGCCCGATGAAATGCGCGGGCGCGTCAACGCCGTCGATATGGTTTTCATCGGAGCATCAAACGAGTTCGGCGAATTCGAGTCCGGCCTGACCGCGCAATGGTTGGGAACTGTACCCGCGGTCGTGCTTGGCGGCATCGGAACACTCGTCGTCACCGCGATTTGGGCGTGGCGTTTCCCGGAACTGCGGAAAGTGGAACAGGTCCATTCGCTGCCGAGCCGGCCAGCGTGACCTTCCCAAACTTGAACAACCCTCAAACTAGCCTTCGCCAATGGGCTCGGGGAGAAGTACCCAAACCAATCTGCGGACTAAGGTTTTGTTTTTACCGGCGCTGGGCTGTTGGCCGGGGCCGCTGCACTTGCCGGCGCGGCACCCTGAGCGACAATCGGGCTGGCTAATGCCGCCTTGACGGAAGCCGGTATCTTGTCCGCGTTTGCGAGCAACACACTAACCTCCCAAATCTGTGCCTCAGTCAATCGCCCTTTAAATCCCGGCATTCCAGTCAACCTAATCCCGTTTTCTACTTTCCAATAGGATTCAGACGCAGGATCATCCGTCACTCCAGTTCCATGGAAAAGTTGCGGAGGTGGCGGGTACATCCCCTGTGCAATGGTCGTCTTCGGCTGATCCGGAAGCCCATGGCATACGGCGCAGTTCTGTTTGTACACTTCCGCGCCGCTCAGATAGCTCTTCTCGTCTGCCGTCACCGTCGATTCTGGAATCTTCTCTTTTGCGATGTGCGCATTGAGGGCCATCTTCGCAAATTTCTTCTCAAATGGCATCGGCGGGTCTGTAACTGCCGCGGGCGCGCGTCCTGTTGAAAAATAGAAGTATCCGCCGCACGCGACCAGCAATATCCCCACTAAAATGCCTACCATCAGGCCTTTTACCATTTACTTTGTCTCCCACCTTTTCCACAGTCTCTGGCTGCATTTCTCCCGGCTTAAGTCATCCGGGTCCGATAGTGTAAACTTTCGTTTACCCCGCTGCCCATTAAAAAAATCTCCACATAGAGCAATCTTTTTTGGAAGTAGCTCCCACTATTTTCGCGTCTCCACGAAGCCATCCGCCGCAGAGAGAGACTTCGTAACCATTTTCTCCCAAAATCCGTCCAATATATGCATAGGCTGGTTTTTCCGGTAGGCTCTAAGGGTTGGGCGGGGATGCAAAGAGGTAGACCCGCGACCATCTTGCCCCGGCGGACTCACCCGCAATTTTGCTTTTGTCGATAGGAGAGAACGGATGGGCCATTTCAACTCCGTAGAGCTTCCAGAGCCGGGCGCGCGTGAATCTTCCGCGGCACAGCCCGCCAAGAGCCGCTGGTGGCTCTGGATCTTGATTCTCGCCGTCGTCGCCATCGGTATTTGGTATTACCGCGGAGCACACTCCACGAGCGAGGCTGGCGGCAAAGCGACCGCTGGCACCAGCGGCAAGGGAAGGGGAGGCCCAGGGTCTGGCGGCTTCACGGTTCCCGTCGTCGTTGCCCCTGCGCAAAAGGGCGACCTGCCCGTTTACCTCATCGGCCTCGGTACGGCCACAGCTTTTAACACCGTCACCGTGCGCAGCCGCGTAGATGGCCAAATCGTCAAAGTCAATTTTACCGAGGGTCAATTTGTACACCAGGGCGATGCGCTCATTGAAATCGATCCTCGTCCTTACCAGGTCTTGCTAGAGCAGGCCGAAGGTCAGCTAGCCAAAGACCAGGCTCAACTCCACGACGTGCAAGTCGATTTCGAGCGCTATCAGCTTCTCTACAACGAAGGGGTCGTCCCCAAGCAGCAGGTGGACACTCAGCAGGCCCAGGTCGGTCAATATCTAGGCGCGATTAAAGCGGACCAGGCCACCATCGACAATGCAAAATTGCAGCTTGTTTATGCCCACATCACGGCTCCCATCAGCGGACGCGTGGGATTGCGTCTCGTCGATATGGGAAACATCGTGCATTCCTCCGACACGAGCGGACTTCTCGTCATTACTCAGCTCCAGCCCATTTCCGTCATCTTCACCCTGCCGCAGGACCAGCTTCAGCAGGTCTTGGTCAAGCTCCGTGGCGGCGGGCAGCTTCCCGTCGAAGCCTATGATCGCGATGACATCACCAAGATTGCCGACGGAAAACTAGCCACTATCGACAACCAAATCGATCCCACCACTGGCACCTACAAGCTCAAATCCGTTTTCTCCAACGAGAACAACGTCCTCTTCCCTAATCAATTCGTCAACGTCCACATGCTCGTTGACACCAAGAAGAATCTGGTCATCGTTCCCGCCGCGGCCATTCAGCGCGGGCCCCAAGGCACTTACGTTTATGTTGTTTCTGGCGGTGATACCGTGAACATCCGTGTGGTCACCATCGCACAAACCACGGGCAACAATATCGGAATCAGCTCCGGACTCAATCCGGGCGATGTGATTGTCATTGACGGTCAGGACAAGCTTCAGGATGGCAGCAAAGTTCTTACCAGCACTTCTCCAACCGGCGGTGCGGGGCGAGGAGCAACTGGGCAGCCTGCCGCTCAGAGCGGAGCACAGCCCAACAATCCTGCCAAAAGTCAGCCGGGAGGAAAAGCTCGATGAGTCCGTCCCGGCCGTTCATTTTGCGGCCAGTCGCGACCACCCTTTTGATGGTCGGCGTGCTGCTGGTCGGTTTCGTCGCCTACCGGCAACTGCCCGTCTCCGCGCTTCCACAGGTCGACTATCCGACGATTCAGATTCAGACCTTCTATCCTGGCGCCAGCCCCGACGTAATGGCCTCTTCCGTCACGGCACCCCTCGAGCGCCAATTCGGACAAATCCCCGGCCTGAACCAGATGACTTCTTCGAGCTCCTTTGGCAGCTCCATCATCACGCTCCAATTCAATCTTGATCTGAACATTGACATCGCCGAGCAAGAGGTGCAGGCCTCCATCAACGGCGCTTCCAATCTTCTCCCCCAGGGCCTTCCTAATCCGCCTATCTACAGCAAAATCAATCCCGCCGACGCTCCCATCCTCACACTGTCGCTGACTTCGGACTCGTTGCCGCTCTCCAAAGTCGAAGACCTGACGGACACAACGCTTGCACAGAAAATTTCGCAACTAACAGGTGTGGGCCTCGTCAGCATCAGCGGCGGCCAGCGTCCCGCCGTGCGCATTCAGGCCAACCCCACCGCGCTCGCTTCCTATGGGCTCAGTTTGGAAGATTTGCGCACCGCGCTCAGCGCTGCCAACGTCGATCAAGCCAAAGGTACCTTCGATGGCGCCCATCAGGCCTACACCATCGGTGCAAATGACCAGCTCATCTCCAGCGACAGCTACAAACCCATCATCGTGGCTTATCGCAACGGCGCTCCGGTCCGCTTGACGGATGTCGCCACCGTTTTCGACGGCACGGAAAACACCAAACAAGCCGCCTGGGCCAACAAGAATCCGGCCGTCATTCTAAACATTCAGCGTCAGCCTGGCGCCAACATCATCGCCGTGGTTGATCGGGTGAAAAAGCTCCTTCCGCAGCTTCAGGCCTCGCTCCCCGCCTCGGTGAAGATCGACACTCTCACCGACCGCACCAGCACCATTCGTGCTTCCGTCGAAGACGTCGAATTTACGTTGGTCCTCACCATCGCCTTGGTGGTCCTGGTCATCTTCCTTTTTCTGCGTAGTCTGCGCGCCACTGTGATTCCGGCGTTGGCCGTACCCCTTTCCATCGTTGGCACGTTTGGCGTGATGTATCTTTGTGGCTTCAGCCTCAACAACCTTTCCCTCATGGCCCTTACTATCTCTACCGGTTTCGTCGTCGACGACGCCATCGTCATGATCGAAAATATCAGCCGTTACATCGAAGAAGGCGAACCGCCTCTTCAGGCCGCCCTCAAAGGATCCGAACAGATCGGCTTTACGATCATTTCGCTCACCGTTTCTCTCATCGCGGTGCTCATTCCTCTGCTTTTCATGGCCGACATTGTCGGCCGTCTCTTCCGCGAATTCGCGATCACCCTCGCCATCACTATTCTTATTTCCGCATTCGTTTCTCTCACTCTCACTCCCATGATGTGCGCCAAACTCCTTCGCCATCAGAAAGAGGAAGACCAGGGCTGGTTTTATCGCAAGTCGGAGCTCGCTTTTAACTCCATCATCGCCTACTACGGACGCACTCTGAAATTTGTGCTTGAGTATCGCAAGATCACGCTCCTCGTCACCATCGGTACGCTTATTGGCACCATCCTGCTCTATATTTACATTCCCAAAGGATTTTTTCCCGTACAGGACACCGGCATCATTCTGGGCGTTTCCGAAGGCGCGCAGAACACATCCTTCGCCTCCATGGCCACACACCAGCAGGCCCTGGCCGACGTTATTCTCAAAGATCCCGCTGTTGATAGTCTGTCTTCCTTCATCGGCATCGATGGCACCAACACCACGCTCAACAGCGGCCGCATTCAAATCAATCTGAAGCCTCTCGCGCAACGCGATGCCAATGCCTCCGATGTTATTCGCCGTCTCCAGCCCGAACTTGCCAAGGTGGACGGCATCTCCCTGTTCATGCAACCCGTTCAAGATCTCACCGTGGAAGACCGCGTCAGCCGCACCCAATTTCAATACAGCCTCGAAGATGTTGACGCCAAAGAGCTGGCCTACTGGACGCCGAGGTTCATGGACAAGCTAAGGTCCATTCCCGCGGTGCGCGACGTCGCTAGCGACCAGCTGAATCAGGGACTCTTGGCATCGCTGGTGATCGACCGGGATACCGCCTCGCGCCTCGGGGTACTCCCGGCAGCCATCGACAATACGCTTTACGACGCCTTTGGCCAGCGCCAGGTCTCCACGATTTACACGCAGCTCAATCAGTATCACGTCATCTTGGAAGTCGATCCGCAATTCCAGCAGAACCCTGACTCGCTGAAGAATATTTATGTGGCGTCCGCAAGCAACGTGCAAGCCTTCAGCGGATCGTCGGCGAATATTACAAACAACGCTCAGACAAGCGTTAGCACGACGCCCAATACGCAGGTTCCGCTCAGCGCCTTCACTCGATTTGAGCCGGGGGCGACGGCTTTAGCGTTGAACCATCAGGGACAGTTTCCGGTCGTTACGATCTCGTTCAACCTGGCTTCCGGGGCGGCCCTGGGCGACGCCGTGAATGCAATCAATGAAGCCAGGCGGGAATTGAACATGCCGCAGAGTATCCAAGCCACCTTTCAGGGCACTGCTGCAGCCTTTCTCAATTCGCTCGCCAACGAACCTATCCTTATCCTTGCGGCCCTCGTCACGGTTTACATTGTTCTCGGGGTCCTTTACGAGAGCTACATCCATCCCGTCACGATCCTCTCGACGCTGCCCTCGGCGGGCGTTGGGGCCATCCTGGCGCTGCTCCTTTTTCGAATGGAGTTCAGCGTCATTGCGCTCATCGGCATCATTCTGTTGATAGGCATCGTCAAGAAAAACGCGATCATGATGATTGACTTCGCGCTCGAAGCGGAGCGCAAGGAAGGGAAGGCTCCCCTCGACGCGATTTACGAAGCGTGCCTGCTGCGTTTTCGCCCCATCATGATGACCACCATGGCTGCGCTCCTTGGCGCCTTGCCCCTGGCCATCGGCACCGGCGTAGGTTCCGAATTACGCCGCCCTCTCGGAATCACGATCGTTGGCGGACTGATCCTCAGCCAGTTGCTCACTCTTTACACCACCCCGGTTGTCTATCTCGCATTCGATTGGCTGGCTCACCGCTTCGCTTTCCACGTCGGCAACCCCGTTCAGGAGCCCGCGCACGGGGATTAGACAATGATATCCTCTGCCAATTTCTCCGCGCCCTTCATTCGTCGGCCCGTCGCCACTACGCTCGTTACTATTGCGATCTTTCTCTCTGGAGTCGTGGCCTTCCGCGTTCTCCCTGTTGCTCCCCTCCCTCAAGTTGATTTCCCGACCATCTCTGTTGGCGCTAATCTGCCAGGTGCCAGCCCGGAAACAATGGCCTCCGCCGTGGCCACTCCGCTCGAGCGCCAGTTCGGCCGCATCGCCGGCGTTACGCAGATGACCTCCTCCAGCGGCCTCGGTTCCACCAACATCACTCTCCAATTCGATCTCAGTCGCGATATCAACGCCGCCGCGCGCGACGTTCAAGCGTCCATCAACGCTGCTCGAAGCCAGCTCCCTGCCGATCTTCCCGGCCAACCGAACTATCGCAAGGTCAATCCCGCGGACGCTCCCATTCTGATTCTCGCCTTGACCTCGGACAATATTCCCCCGGCCCAAATCTATGACGCTGCTGATTCCATCCTCGCTCAAAAACTTGCCCAGGTTGAAGGCGTCGGTCAGGTCTTCACCTGGGGAAGCGCGAGCCCAGCGGTTCGCGTGGAAGCCAATCCCTACCAGCTCAACAGCTATGGCATCAGTCTCGAGACGCTGCGCGCATCGATTCAATCGGCTAACGCCAACCTCGCTAAAGGTTCCCTGTCCGATAACCAGAAGCACTGGAATCTGACGGACACCGACCAGCTCTTCAAGGCCTACGAATACGAGTCGTTGATCATTGGTGGACATGCAGGCGCTCCGGTCCGGCTAAGGGACGTTTCGGAAGTTGTCGATTCCGTCGCGGACACCCGCAACCTGGGCCTGTCCGGTGGAAAGCGTTCCGTGCTCCTGGCCATTTTTCGCCAGCCGGCCGCTAATATGATTGAGACCGTCGATCGCATTAACGAGATCCTTCCGGTGCTCCGTGCCTCCATCTCTCCCTCCCTCCACCTGAGTGTCGCCGTCGACCGCAGCACCACCATCCGAGCTTCCGTTCACGATGTCGAAATCACTCTGCTAATTTCCATAACTCTCGTTATTCTTGTGGTCTTCGCATTCCTGCGCAGCACCTGGGCCACTATTATTCCTAGCGTCGCCGTTCCTCTTTCCCTCATCGGTACTTTCGGCATTATGTACCTCTGTGATTACAGCCTGGACAATCTTTCTCTCATGGCTTTGACCATATGTACCGGCTTTGTCGTTGACGATGCCATTGTCGTCATCGAGAACATCACTCGGCACATCGAGGGCGGCTTGAAGCCTTTTGAAGCCGCCATAAAGGGCGCCAGCGAAATCGGTTTCACCGTGCTCTCCATGAGCACCTCGCTCGTTGCCGTGTTCATCCCCATTTTGATGATGCCCGGCATCGTCGGCCGCCTTTTCCGCGAATTTGCCGTGGTCCTCAGTGTTGCGATCGGCGTTTCTCTTTTTGTTTCTCTTACCACCACGCCCATGATGTGTGCGCGCTTCCTGAAGCATGAATCCGGGCGCCACAATTGGATCTATAATTTCTTTGAGCGTGCTTTCAACTGGTTTCTACGCCTCTACGATGTCTCGCTCAAGTGGGTTCTTCGCCACCAATTGCTAATTCTTGGGATGACCTTTCTTACGGCGGCCCTCTGCGCGTATCTGTTTTTTCACGTCAATTCCGGCTTTTTTCCGCAGCAGGATACCGGCCGCATCAACGGCAGTATTCAGGGCGATCAGGACTTGTCCTTCGCTGCCATGTCTCAAAAAATGCGGGCTTTCACGGACATCGTAATGAAAGACCCCGCTGTTGATACGGTCACTTCCTTCACCGGTGGCGGCAGCGGCGGTAGTACCGCCCGTATGTTTGGTCAACTCAAGCCACTCAATGAACGGAAAATCAGCGCCGACGAGGTTATCGCTCGGATCCGCAAGGCCACCTCACAGGTTCCCGGTGCTGTTCTCTATCTCCAGGCCGTCCAGGACCTCAGCGTCGGCGGCCGCGGCAGCGCCGCTCAGTACCAATACACTCTGCAAGCCGATAATCTCGACGACCTCACCCATTGGACTCCGCTCCTTCAAAAAAGATTGGCCAAGGTCCCTGAGCTTCGCGACGTTAACTCCGACCAGCAGATGCACGGTCTCGAGACTTCCCTCGTCGTCGATCGCGACAGCGCCGGCCGTCTCGGCGTCTCCATGCAGGCGATCGACAACACCTTGAGCGACGCCTTCGGCCAGCGCCAAGTCTCAAATATCTATAAGGGTCTGAATCAGTACCATGTCATCTTGGAGGTCATGCCAACCGCGCAACAGGATCCTAGCGCTCTCAAGTCTATCTACGTTCCTGCCGCTGGCGGCAAGCTCGTGCCGCTCAGCGCCTTCTCTCACTACGAGGCTTCCAACACTGCTCTTTCCGTCAATCATCAAGGCGTCTTTCCAGCTATTACTCTCTCCTTCAATCTCGCGCCCGGCGCCTCTCTCGGCCCCGCCGTGCAGCACATCGAACAAGCCACTCTTGAGGTCGGTATGCCTCCCACGGTCCATGCCACTTTCCAGGGCACGGCGCAGGCCTTTCAAGACTCCCGCGCTTCGCAACTCTTCCTAATCATCACGGCTCTCGTTGCCGTCTACATTGTCCTCGGCATCCTCTATGAAAGCTTCATCCATCCGATCACTATTCTTTCCACCATTCCGTCTGCCGGCATCGGCGCCATTCTCGCCATTCGGCTCGCCGGCTCAGATCTGAACATGATTGCCCTTATTGGCATTATTCTCCTGATTGGCATCGTCAAGAAAAACGCGATTCTTATGATCGATTTTGCTGTACAGGTCGAGCGCGAGGAAAAAATCCCGCCGCTGGATGCCATCTACAAGGCCTGTCTGTTGCGCTTCCGGCCCATTCTCATGACCACCATGGCCGCCCTCTTCGGCGCCTTGCCTCTCGCGCTCGGCACTGGAGTCGGCTCAGAGCTTCGCCGTCCTCTCGGTATCACCATCATCGGCGGCCTCATCGTCAGTCAGATGCTAACGCTCTTCACCACGCCGATTGTTTACATCTACATGGATCGGTTACAGACTTGGTTGCAAGGTGTTCGAAAGCACGGACACGTGCCCTCTCCTGCCGGCGCTCAGGCAGATTGATCCGGCCATTAAATAAATTGTGACTGGGTTCTTTCTCGCGGCATCAAGGCGCCAGGCCTTGCCCCTTTTTATGCGTTGCCGATGAAGTATCCCGTGAAGAAGACCAGCACGCCGCCAACTATCACCTGAAACGCAGCTTGTAGGAATGGCGTATCCATATACCGGTGCCGGATATAGCTGATCACCGCCAACTCGAAGCCCACCACAATCACAGCCACCAGCGTTGCGACGTGAAAATTGGAAATCAGAAAGGGCAATGTATGCCCGATTCCGCCGGCTGTGGTCATCGCCCCCGTCACTGTGCCGCGCAGCCATGGCGAACCCCGCCCGGTCAGCGAACCATCGTCGGAAAGTCCCTCCGAAAAGGCCATCGAGATACCCGCCCCGATCGATGCCGCCAGACCAACCAGAAATGCTTCCCAGCTCTTGTGCGTGGCGAACGCCGCCGCAAATAGCGGTGCCAGCGTCGATACCGATCCGTCCATCAATCCTGCGAGTCCTGGCTGCACAATTTGCAGAAGGAT
>Ga0070693_100000011_pt1 | contig 72890 bp, 60 predicted proteins | sample KBSK1103metaG_FD_65472 | JGI IMG/M metagenome (GOLD analysis project Ga0070693, IMG submission 65472) | Corn, switchgrass and miscanthus rhizosphere microbial communities from Kellogg Biological Station, Michigan, USA - KBS K1-10-3 metaG | ecosystem: Host-associated > Plants > Roots >...
GCCGTGGCTACGTTTTCAGGGCTGTCTGGGTCGGCTGACACCGCGAACCCGAATTTTGCGCCCAGTGAAGCCGCATCCGTCTCTTCGGGCGCGACGGCTACGATTGGTTTTCCAGCCGCGAGGATCTCATACATTTTGCTTGGAACGACGACCCCTTCGAGCCCCCGCTTCACTGTGATGACATGAGCGTCGGGGGCGGCCAGCACGGAAGGAATTCTGTTCGCTGGGAAAAATGGAAGAAATCGCACGTTTTTTGCTCCGCCCGCAAGTGTTTCCACGCGCTTGCGCTGTGCCCCTTCGCCAACAAAGACGAGCCCCACGCCGGCCTCCTGCAAACCGCGCACCGCCGTGATTAATGTTTCCCACGCGCCGTAGAAACCGATATTTCCCGCGTGAACCAGTACGAATTTGCACTCGCCGCGAATCGTCCGGATGATCTCGGCGTCCAGCGCAGGTGGTGGCGCATCGGGCGGGGGGATAACCGCGCCATCGCGGACGATTTCGATGCCTGACGGATCAACGCCTTTGGCAATGATGCGTGCGCGCATATCCTCGCCAAGCACAATCACGCGCCTGGCACGGCGCAAAGCCGAGCGGTGCAATCTTTCCCAAATGCGCGCCAAAAGACCGGGCGGGACAATCGCGCCACCTAGCGCCATATCCGGATACATGTCACGTATGTTGTAAACGTACGTCTTGTTTTTTAGCAACGCAATCACGGCGCCTACGATTCCTTCGAATGGAGGGTCAGTCATCGCCAGCACGAGATCGCATCGCAGAAAAAGCGACAGTGGAATCGCCAGCGCAACATAGCTCAAATAGTTCAGGACTCGTCGCTTCATCGCTAAACGCGGATAGTCCGTCGAGCCCACGCGCGTGATTCTCACGCGCTCTGTCACTTCTGTTTGCCAAAGCCGCCAGGGGCGCCGCTCCATCGGGTCGTAAGACGGCCGGCCACAAAGCACCGTAACGTCGTGGCGCGCGGAGAGTGCTTCCACCACGGTCTGTGCCATCTTTGCTGTCGCTGAAGTGTCTGGCGGATAATAAAGATTCAAGAGCAGGATTCTCATTCGATGTGTGCTCGAGAGGTTCGGTTCACGATCTTGTGATTAGGAAGTCACCGAGGACCAGCGCATCCATTTGCGTACGTTGGAAACAGTCCAATGCTTCTTCAGGGCGGCAGACAATCGGTTCGTTGTCATTGAAAGAAGTATTTAGAACGACGGGCACTCCGGTGAGTTGTTCAAACGCTTTGATCAGGCTCCAATAACGAGGGTTGGCCTCGCGCGTCACGGTTTGCAGCCGGCCCGTTCCATCCACATGTGTTGGTGCCGGGATTGTCTCACGCTTCTCGGGCCGCACCGAGTACGCCAAGGTCATGAACGGTGACGGATGCGATTTCTCGAACCACCTACCTGTGGCTTCGGCGAGGATCGATGGAGCGAACGGCCGGAAGATTTCACGGTGCTTGATGCGCTGGTTCAGTATCTCCTTCATCTCGCCACGCCGCGGGTCCGCGACGATACTCCGGTTGCCGAGGGCTCGCGGCCCCCATTCCGCGCGGCCTTGAAACCACCCAAGAATTTTTCCATCGGCTACGATCGCGGCCGTGCGTTGCATCAAATTATCTCCAGCAAGTTCCTCGACCCGGCAACCGCTCATCCCCAATCCCTTTGCCTCAATTGCGTGCCGGATCTCATCGCGTGTATATCCCGGCCCCCAATAAGCATGATCCATCACGAACGAACGCGGCTTTCCCAAAATCTGATGCCACACATAATACGCAGCCCCGACGGCCAGCCCCCCATCGCCTGCCGCTGGCTGAACGTAAACCTGCTCAAATCCCGTCGTATCGAAAATTTTCCCATTCGCCACACAATTGAAGGCCACTCCACCCGCGAGACACACCGCCTTCAATCCTGCGCGCTCGCCAAGCTTTTTCAACATGCCGAGATAGACTTCCTCAAGCCGCAGTTGCAAAGCAGACGCGAGGTTGCGGTGCCTTTGTTCGAGTGGTTCTTCGGGATTGCGCTTGGGGCCAAGCCTCCGTTCCATCGCTTCCGAAAACAGCGTGCCGAGAGCCGGCGTCTTGTCCGCCTCCGCCCAGCTCATCTCCGGACCAGTGCGGTGATGCGTGAAATATTCCAGTCCCAACCGGAAGCCGTTCCCGTTTGTGCGCACGATGTCGCGAAGAGCGTCGAGTTGCGCCGCCTGGCCATACGCCGCCAGGCCCATGACCTTGTACTCATCGCCGAATTTCAGAAAGCCCAGGTACTGCGTGACGGCGCTGTAAAAAAGCCCCAGGGAATGAGGAAATGCGATCGCGCCGTCTATCTTCATCCGGTTCCCGTCCCCGCTTCCCCACATGGTGCTCGCGAAATCGCCCAACCCATCTGCAGAAAGTAGCGCCGCCCGTTCGAACGGTGAGACAAAGAATGCGCTTGCGAGATGCGCCTGGTGGTGTTCTACGCGATGAAACTTGGCCGCAATTTTTTCCGGATCCGTCTCGAAGGCTTGCGCCAGCGCCTGTGGTATGCCCGTAAACTTCGCCAGGACCTTCATGCGTTCGCGCGCGAACGTTGGCATGCGCATTGCGTAGAAAAGTTTCGTGCCCAGCCGCGCGTAGGGGTTGCGCGGCACGGCCACGTGGTGGATATCCTTGAGTTCCAGCCCCGCCTCTCGCAGACAATAGCGAATCGCGTGCGTGGGAAAGCCCGCGGCGTACTTCACGCGGTTGAATCGTTCTTCTTCCACAGCAGCCACAAGCCGGCCATCGCAGACAATGGCTGCCGACGCGTTCCCGTGGTAAGCGTTGATCCCAAGAATGTTCATCGGGAGAAGATTCAGTCTACATCAGGAGTCCGCGTCATGCGGCGAGGTGATGCCTGCACCACTCGTTAAGGACGTACAAAGCCCACGGGCGAGACCACGAAGTCTTGCCCTCGAGGAACGCAGCCCAAATGCCGCGTACTCCCTCCGCACGAAGTAGTGGTGAAAGCGAAGGCGCGATGTCTGCAAAACTAGCATCGAGCCGCGGTCGCAAACTTCCACGCAGCCATTCTTCCCAAGGCAACGTAAATGTCTTCTTCCCCTGCCCAAGAATTTCCTCCGGCAGCAACCCGCTCAAAGCTTCCAGCAGGAGCGCCTTCTGCGTCCCAGGACGGTCGCGTGCTGCATCGGGAAGGGCGTTTACAAATTCGACGAGCGGCGTATCGAGCAGAGGCACACGCACCTCCAGCGAACGAGCCATGCTTACCGAATCGGTGTCGCGCAACAGCGTACTAGCCATGTAGCACCGCATTTCGAGCCAAGCGGTCGCGGCCACCGGCTCCAGATTCCCCGCTTCGCCCGCTGTGCGATTCAGCCATCCAAGCCAAGTAGGTTCGAGAGTGACGCCGTCGGCGCCCACGGTACTCGGACGGAAGCGCGGCTCCATCAATCGCTCAAGCTGGCCTGGCGGAAACAGCGCGCGTGTGTAGAAGTAGGGATGTGGGAGGATGTCAGGATCTCTCCACGCGGCAACGGCTTTGCCCGCGGCATCGCGCGACATTCGCGTTCCGAGAATGCTCGCCATTAGTGGTGCGGCAGCACGCCGCAACGGCCACGGCACGAACCACGCCATTCGAGTGAGTCGCTGAAGAAGCGCCGTGTTGCCAAAGCTCGCATAACCTGCGAAGAGTTCGTCTCCCCCCAACCCCGAGAGGGCCACTTTGAGCCCTGCCTCGCGAGCCGCCCAGGACACGCAGTAGGTATTGATCCCGTCCATCGTAGGCTGGTCGAGGCCGGCAACCGCTTCGTCGATCCGCGCAAGCATCGCCGCTCCGTCAAGAGGCACTTCCGTGTGTCTTGTGCCGCACCGCTCGGCGATTTTGCGCGCCAGCGGGGCTTCGTCGTACAAAGTTCCCGGGAACGACAGCGTGAAGCTGCGGATTCCCGCCTGCGCGCGGGCCGCAAGCGCGGCGATGGCCCCGGAATCAAGCCCGCCGGACAGAAACAGTCCCACCGGCACGTCCGCAATCAAATGCGCGCGCACGGCATCTTCCAGCAATGGGCGCAACCGCTTCGCGGCTGAATGCATATCCTTGGGTTTGCGCGGATCGCGCGCGGCAGAACTCGTCTGTGGATCCCACCAGGGACGCGCCCTCGGCACACGCCGCCTCTCCGGAACATACAGCAGCATGCGATGGCCCGGTGGAAGGGAAAAAACTCCTTCGAGCAGCGTAACGGGCTCCGATGCGCTCCCGAAAAGCAGGTAAGAGGTGAGCGCGTCCTGCGAAATCTGTTTCGGCACGATACCGCTTGCCAGCAGAGCACGAACTTCCGAGGCAAACGCAAAACCCTCCGCTGTTTGAGTGTAATAGAGCGGTTTGATGCCCAGAGGGTCTCGCGCCAGGAAGAGCAGAGGAGCCGTCGCAAACCGGCCGCGCAAATCGAGCAACGCAAACGCAAACATGCCGCGGAACTCGGTCAGGCACTCTTCGCCCCATTCTTCCCACGCATGCACGAAAATTTCCGTATCGGATTGTGTTGCGAAGCGGTGTCCAAGCAGCGTCAAGCGCTCTCGAAGTTCCCGATAATTATAAAGTTCACCGTTGTAGATGACCGCGACATCCCGGGTTTCGTTCCAGAGAGGCTGATGGCCACCGGCAAGATCAATGATGCTGAGGCGGCGGATGCCCAGGGCCAGCCCCGGTGCACGGGGCTCTCCTGTCAGGAATCCTTCGTCGTCAGGACCGCGGTGCCGCAATGCTGCTGCCATGGCGCGCACGCGCAGCTCGGCATCCTTGCTGCGCGATGCAAACGCGACACCGCAAATGCCGCACACGCTACTGTTTGATCTCCGGGGTCGAGAAGAAGGCGGCTCCAGCACGCATGGTGTGCTTGCGCAGGTGGAAGCGGGAAATTTGCAATCGGTTGTCCGCGTACCACGCAAGCACCACGCGTAGCAGCAAGAAGACGAGCATTGCTGTCACGCTTAGGACCAGGTAAAAGAAAGACTCTCGCTCGAGGAGCAGGCTCCAATCGATGCCTTGCTCCAAGCCAGGTGCGATTGCGCTCAACAACCGCCGAAGGCCAGACCCAACGTATGGCACCCGCGACAACCGCACGTGAGCAATATGATCGTAGGTGTAATCGCGCGGATAATTCGGAATAGCGCTGACCGCCTGCGCAAAAACCGCAGGATCCTGCAAGTCCTTGAGCGTCAAATAGTGGCCCGCCGCATCCTTCATGATGACCCGGTACGTTGGATCGACGATGATCCACTGCTCGCCGAGCAAGACTTCGGCCACGACGTGCTTAGTATTGCGGTCTGGAGTCAGCAGAAGGAGGCGGCGCGCTCGAATTTTTGAACTTCGCGCAAGATTCAAGAAGGCATTGGTGGCCGTGCCACAAACGTTCAACAGTTGGCGGTACGTAAGTGTTATCTCTGGATCGCGCTTCGCGAGTGCGTCTGGATTCGCCGTGCTGGCCCTCGAGGGTTCAGCGCGCATCCAGTCCAAGATGGCTTGGAGCCTATGTTGCTCGGGCAAGCTGTTGGGCACAATGGCGTCCGAAAAACCGTCGAGATATCGGCGTACAGAGTATTCGCGGACTCCCGCATACATCGAAGACACCACGGCGATGGCGAGCAACAGGTTCACTCCCCGCCACACCACACGGAAGATAAGCGTCCTCTTCATCAGCAATCCAATCATTCCAGTGCTTCAAATTTTGCACTGTCGCGTCTCTCGATTGCAAGCTTGTAATAGAGCGTTTCCATCTCACCAACAGGCTCTTCCCAACCCAATCGCGCCGTCACTTCACCGCATCCGGCGGCGAAGCGTGCGCGCACCTGTGGATCGCAAATCACAGACTTGATCGCTGCAGCCAACGCCCCCGCTTCATGCGGCACCACCAGCCCCGCGACATCCGCCAAAAGCGGAGCGATGCCACACTGCTCCGTCACGACAACCGGCGTGCCTGCCGCAGCGGACTCCGCCGCGGTATTCCCAAAATTCTCATTCTGCGAGGGCAGTACGAACACCTCGGCATCGCGATACGCCGCCCATTTTGCTTCGCCGAAAATCGGCCCGGCGAATCGCACCTGCGAAATTAATCCAAGTTGCTCCGCCATCTGCGTGAGCCGCACCTTCATGCCGCCTTCGTCAGGTCCCGCAAACACCAGCCGCATGCTCTTCCCTTCCGCCTGTTTGGAAAGCAAAGCAAATGCCTCCAGAAGCAAATTCGGGCTCTTCTTTTTGGACAAACGTCCGAGAAAGAGAATGACCTTCTCTTCTTTGGTGATGCCCAGCCCGTGACGAAAGCCGCCGCGCTCTGGCCAAGACTCCGGCGCCTCGACTCCATTCCTACGCAGCGCGATCCTTTCCCGTGCAACTCCTCCGCTCGCCAGCTCCTCAACCTCTTGCTCTGACGTCGCGATAATTGCGCTCGCTTGCTCGAACATTCGCCGCCCGAATAGCGCGTGATAAATCCGTTTCAGCCGCAGGTTTCGCACAATCGGCACAAACATTCCGATTGGCTCCAGCACGTACGGAATCTTCCGCTTCACACAAGCGGCCGCGACCGCCGGCCCGAGAAGATCGTAGAGCCCAAAGATGTGCGCCAAATCAAAATTTTGCAGCCGTGCCTCGCAGAAGCTTTTCACCGCTGGATTCCAGCTCACCGAGCGGTACTTCAGCCACGTCCTCAGATAAGTTGTCGTCACGCCGCTATCCACGCAGCTCCACCCGAACGGAGTCTGCTCCCCTCCGAATGCCTCCGTCGCGCCGGAGCTCTTCACTGTGCCCATGCGTGCCCGGACGCCCCAGTCGACAGTCAGCACCGTCACCTCATGCCCATGCCTGGCAAGTCCACGTGCCAGTGCTCGCACCTTCACTGGCGGGCCGCCGAATTCCAGGAAGGGCGCGTAGGTTTGTGTGACGCTCAGGATTCGCATTGTTCGCGGAGGATTTTCTTTAGAGACTTGGCGAAAACGGTGAACCGGAATTCGCGTTCCACGCGCTGCCTTCCGCGCGCTCCCATTTTTTGCGCCATCGCCGGGTCCGAGAGCAGCGTCTCGATGGACGTCGCGAGCTGCGCCGCATCGCCGTGCGGCACCAGGTAACCCGTCACGCCATCCTCAATAACTTCGGGCGCGCCGCCATGCGCCCCGCCGATCACCGGTTTGCCGCGCGCCATCGCTTCCAGATAGACAAGTCCGAAACCCTCGCCACGGCTCGGCAGGGCAAACATCTCGCACGCCTCGTAGCAGGCTTCAAGTTCCTCGAAACGCAACCCGCTAAGAAAATGCACGTGACGATTCACGCCGTTCTGCTCCGCCAGGTCTTCCAGCCAGGCCCGGTCGTTGCCTTCACCCACGGCCAGCAGCTGCAGCTCCGGCCAACGCGTCAGTAACCGCGGCAGGGCCGTGATCAGCGTGTCCATCCCTTTGTACCTCTCGTTTGCCAGCCATCGGCCCACCGTCAGGATCACCCGCCCCTCAGGGTACCCATGAGGCATCTTCCCCTGAGGCGCATTCGCGGGAATCGCTTCAAATTCCGGATCGAGCGCCCAAGGCAGCACACGAATTCTCTCCCGCCGCACCTGCTGCTCGGCCACATGATTCGCCGTATCTTTGCTTGGCGCGAGCACTACATTGGCCCGTCGGAGCGCCAGCCGTCTCAGCACAGAAAGCGGTTCCCACACCTCCACGCCGTGCGTGCAAACAATCGTCCTGAGCCGCGGCGCAACGGTTCTCAAGGCCTGCGCCACAGGTCCCAGATTCGGGTGCCCCACCAGAACTACCTTCCCGTGACGTGTTGCCGCGCGAATCGCCGTCGCCATGAACCGCGGTTTGCTGCGCTCACATCCCGTAAAGACGAATTCCTTGCCACCCACAGCCATGCGGTGCAGTTCCGGGGTGTCGTTCAGGCTCAGCAGCCGGCACTCCATGTGGCGGCTGGCCGCGAATTCGCTCAGCACGGCCGCCAGGTGTCGGCTCGCCCGCTGCACCCCACCCGTCCCCTCTAGTTCTGTAAAGAGTCCAATGAGCACGCGCCGAGTCTGCCTTGTGTCGGAACGTAAGGCAAGTACTCCAGGAGTTTAGCTAAGCCATTCCTGCCTGGAAATCTCCCCCACCTACCCGGTGTTAGATTCGTGAAGATTAGCCATGTTGGAGTTCAGTGCGGTTCGCCGTGCTTCTCGCAGGTGCAGATTCCCTTACACCGAATGATGCTCGATTCCGCCGAGTGCAGTTGTCTCCACATAAGGATTTCGGTTGATGTTTGTGGTAAACTCCGTGCACCCCCTTCCACACAGTAGTGAACGCCGGTGCTTTTTCCCATGAAGACCATCTTCCCCACACTATTTTGTTTTGTGGTGTTCGCTAGTCCTGTTTCGGCGCAATGGCCAGTGCCGGCCGCAAGGGGCAAATCCATTGACGTGAGTCTGGGATTCTCATATGTGAGTCGTCCAGGGGGTTTTTCCAACCGAGTTGGCTTAAGCGGCGCGGATGCCAGCTTCACGATCGGTTATTCTCGCCTGGGTCTCAAAGTCGATTTGGGCTATGCGCGGGCCTCCAATTTCGAGGGCACTGGGCGTCACACGGATGTTCTTACTTACATGGCTGGTCCCGTGTTCCACCCCACCGTGCATCGTAATTTTGCTACATCCATTCACGCCCTGGGCGGGGCTGCCAGGGTCAGTGGTCCTGTTCCCCTTACGGGGGGCGGATTCCTTCTCGGGGGATGGGCGACGTACTTCGCCTGGATGGCAGGCGGCGGAGTTGATTACTCGGTGACAGATTCCATATCCATGCGCACTGGTCTGGACTATATAAGAACTTCCTATTTCGACCCTTCGCTGAGGCTTCGCGGGCAAAGCAATTTTAGGACAACCGCGACGGTGGTCTATTACTTCGCAAAGTCGTCGCGGGCGCGCTCGCGGCGGTAAATCCCTTAGACAGAGATCGGCCCGAAATTCGCAAGTGTGCGAAATGGGGCAGCACAGCTTTTGCCTCGACGAGATGATGGGAGCATGCTGCATAAGAAATCTAAAAAGCCCAAGAAGGCAAAGAATACTAAGAAAGAACAGAGCGATTCGATACGTGCCAGGGTCAAGAACGAGATGGCGAGGCCGCGCATGGCCAGGTCCGCAAGAATAGCGGAACGGAATCTAGATCTGGCGCGGGTTCCAGAGCGGCCAAGTACCACCATGCCCGGAACTGTCGAAAAGATCATCGAGTCTCCACGTCGGCACCAACCGGAATAGGCGCAGATTGCGGTTGGCAGGGCCAACCGCCGGTACGGGGATCTCCGTATTGAAAATTCGTTAACCGATGAAAACGGCGATGATGTGAGGCTCAAAAAGGGCGCTCACGTCGATGTTACTGTCGCAGCTGAAGGCAAGACGTGAGCCGCGAAAATTGTGAAAGAGCGCTAAGCGGCCCGGGGTGAGGGAACCGGAGTGGTCTTTAGTGGTTGGAACTGATGGGATCTTCATCGGCGCGTCCCTTAGTGGGCAGAATCATTGCTGTGGCCGTCCACATCAATGTTTGCGGCTGCGCCCGAGAGGCGCGAACCCAGAAGCACTCCATTGACTCTAGAACGCCCCAAGCGAACATCTCCAGTTGCCCGATTTCTGATTCGTGATGCGCGATGCCTGACACCGAACCACATATGCTAGCGACCCACGGACCTCGCCTGCGGAGCTACGACAATGCCTGACGAACAGTGGATAAAAACACTTGAAGACGGCAGAACAGTGAAATTCATCTACCAAGAACTGCCGGAAGATGGGGCGTTTCTCACCGCCCAGCTTGCTGGGAATAAGGTCGTCTATTCGGTCGTATTGACCAAGGCAGGAAATCCGCTCAACCATGAAGACGTTGAAATTCATTTCAAGGACGAGCTTGAAAAGAAGTAATGACACGGCTTGTGACACCATCAGCGAGTCAATCGTTTCCAGATGGACTGCCATGCATCCAGCAAAACTTCTTGACTAGCAAGATAGAGTTGCGTTATAGGTGTCTTTGTGGTGTCTATATGCGGACATCCCCAACTTCCAAAAAGAGCAAGCCCGCTCTAAAACCGACGCGGAACCCCGCTTTCGATGCCCAAGCTTTCCTCGATTCCGCCGGTGTGGCCAGAAAGGTCAAAGAGCTTAAGAGCGCAGAGATCATCTACGCTCAAGGTGATTCCGCGCAGAGCGTGCTGTACTTACAAAGCGGCGGTGTGAAGCTCACCGTCATCAATGAGGTCGGCAAAGAGGCGGTCGTGGCGATTCTCGCGCCGGGCGACTTCTTTGGCGAGGGCTGTCTGGCAGGTCAGCCCGTTCGCATGGGTACAGCAACCGCGATTACGCCCACCACTGTACTCGTCATTGAGAAGAGTGAGATGTTCAAGGTGCTTCACGAGGAGCATGCCCTCTCCGACCGGTTCATCAAGTTCATGCTGGCACGGAACATCCGGATCGAGGAGGACTTGGTCGATCAGCTGTTCAATTCGAGCGAGAAGCGGCTGGCCCGAACTCTCTTGTTGCTTGCCCGTTACGGCAAGGAAGACCAGCCTCACGGAGTACTTCCCAAGATGTCGCAAGAAACGCTGGCGGAGATGGTTGGCACGACGCGCTCACGGGTCAATTTCTTCATGAACAAGTTCAGGAAATTGGGCTTCATCAGGTACAACGGTGGGCTACAAATCAACACTTCTCTCCTGAGCGTGGTGCTGCACGAATAAGCACCAGCATTCGCCCTTATCGGAAATCCGGCTTATCGGGCCCCGTCTGAGGGGCCAGTTCAGCCATATTTTCTGGATACATGCCCGAAGTTTTTCAGGTTATCGAGTGCGATCGAGATTTGCTCACGCCCTCAAGTCCGTACTCCAAAGAGCGAAGTCGGCGCGTCGACCGCCAGCCTGGGGTTCCTATACCTCTTCAATCTCTAATGGACCATTCCTTCCGGCATGCCAGCCCTAAACAACTCCACGGCCTGCTCGGCCTCAACCGGACGGCTGAAATAATAGCCTTGTCCCTCGCTGCATCCATGCCGCTGTAGGAAATTCAGCTGCTCGCGAGTTTCCACTCCTTCCGCAATTACCCGCTGATTCAGGCTCCTGCCAATATTAATCATGGCGCTCACAATCTTGGCGTCTCCCGGGTCCGCCGTAATCTCCTGGACGAATGATTGATGGAGTTTCAGCGCATCCGATGGGAAGCGCCGCAGATAGGTAAAGCTGGAATAACCGGTGCCAAAGTCGTCGATGGCAAGCTGCACGCCCATGGCTTTCAGCTTAACCAGCGTGACCACAGCAGCCTCCGCGTCACGCATCAGCACGCTCTCTGTCAGCTCCAGCTCTAGATTCTGAGGAGCCACCCCCGTTGCAATCAACGCCGTCCGGACTCCTGACAGAAAATCTTTGGCACCGAATTCGGCCGCGGACACGTTCACCGCCATAGGCACAACTCCCAGTCCCGCATCGCTCCACGCCCGCGCCTGTTTGCATGCTTCCAGCAGCACCCACTGTCCGATAGGTAAAATCAGCCCGCACTCTTCCGCGACGGGCACGAACTGCGCGGGATACACCATTCCACGATGCGGGTGTAGCCAGCGTAGCAGCGCTTCCGCCCCCGTGATCTCACCTGTCTGAAGATTGATTTTAGGCTGGTAGTGGAGCAAAAATTCGTTTCGCCCTAGCGCACAGCGCAAATCCGCTTCGAGCGATTGCCGTTCCGCAAGCCGCGCGTGCATTTCGCGGCGGAAGAACTGATAGTTATTCCGGCCATGTTGCTTGGCTTCGTACATGGCGTTGTCCGCCCTATTTATCAAGCCTTCCGCATCTTGCCCGTCGCTGGGGTAGGTACTGACCCCGATGCTCACGTTGATATCAAGATTTTTATTATCGATACTATGCGGCGCCGTTAACGCCCTGAGGATTTTTCGCGCACTGAAGGCGGCGTCTTCCGCATGCTCGACTTGGGAGAGGAGTACCACGAATTCGTCCCCGCCTAACCGGCTTACCGTGTCCGACCGCCGGATACAGGCCATCAACCGCCTCGCTACCGACTGCAGCAGTTTGTCGCCAACATCGTGGCCCAGGGAGTCGTTGATCTTTTTGAAGTGATCCAAATCGACAAACATCACTGCAAGTTGCTTGCCCTGGCGTTCCGCCAGGGTAATCGCTTGCGTCAGCCGGTCGTTGAACAGCACCCGGTTTGGCAAATCGGTCAGGACATCGTGTTGCGCAGAGTGCGACATTTCGAGCGCCTTCGCGCGGGCCTCGCTTACGTCGTGGAAAGCCACAACTGCCCCGGTTATGTTCCCATCCTGGGCACGGATAACCGTCACTTTACTTTCAATTGCAAATTCGATTCCGTCCCGTCGCACCAGCATGCAGTTTTTGCAGGTGGCCGTTGCTTTCGCGGTCTCAGCTTCTTGCATTGCGATCCCCACGGCGTTGTCAATCGCCGCGCCGGTGACGCCATCGATGAATCGGAGCACGTCCGCAACGGGACGGTCCTGAGCTTCGTCCCGCTTCCACCCGGTCAGCTCTTCCGCGATTCGGTTTAGATATGTGACGTTGCCATGCAGATCCGTGCGCAGTACCGCCTCTTCGATCGAATCGAGTGTCACGTTGGCGGCTGCATTTTCCAACATCATTGCTTCTGCCGCGCGGCCATCCATCATTGTGCGCACCTCTGCCTTAACCGGCAGCCGCCGGCGTAATAGTCGACCATGTAGTTTCGGGCCTCGCCCTGTATAGCTTGCGGGGCCATTTCTTCTGTATCGGCCGCGCTCAGGATCAAGTACGGCACGCGGGGAGCCGCCACATAAGCCTTGTCAGCTGTCTCGACGTCGTGGCTATCGGGTAATATCAGGTCAAGCAACACGGCCCCGACCCCGCCTCTACGCGACCTCTCAATCCCGCCGGAAACTTCGGTCACCCACTCCACGCGGAATCGTTTGTTCGTTGCCGAACCCAATTCTTCTAAGATTCTCGTCGCATCGTTTGGCGCAGCTTCGATTAGCAAAACGCACTCGTCCCTATCCTTGATTTTCGCCAGTTTCGCAGGTCTAAGCTCCAGGCTTGGCATGAGGATTAATCCGTTCAAAACACTAGTTACTTACCCTTGGCCGTCTTCGCGGCAGTCGCTGCCATGAAGCGCAGCATCTGCTCCTTCAACTGCGCATCCACCTCGTCCGCAATCGTCACTACGTCGGGAAGCAGTGCGCTGAATTCCAAATTCTTCACGTTTTTGTGCAGTGTCGAAAAAATTGTGACTTGCAGTAAACGAGACTCTTCGACCGCCATCGCTACCGTGTAGCCTTGTTTGCGCCGCAAATCCCCGTGTTCGGCCGCAGCCTTCGAAATCGGAGCTTTCGTCCCTGCGTCCAGACGCAACCGCGCAATCACATCATGTAGAAGGCGAGGAAGATGGCCGGTGCGTTCTTCAAAGTTCAACGGGATACACTTCAGGTCTGGCTCATGCTCGACTCGAGCAAGCCAATCCACAATTACAGCTTGGAGTTCACGTTCGAGAATGTCCGCCACACTCTCAATCGAGGCAGTATCCCCATTCTCTCTGGGGCCCGTCACAAACTCTGCAGCTTTGCTCATTACATCCTCCCTTGGTCACGACTCTGGTTTATCTATCTTGCTGACCGGTGTTGCTAACCATCTCGGCTACAAAATTTGTCAGATCGTGTCGCTGTCAATTCCACTGATCGATGGTCCAATAAGACAGTCTGCAAAACTGTGCAAAAGGAGTCGTCCGTCCGTCTATTAGGATTCTTTGATGCCCCAAGAGTAATGACCTAGATAGCACAGCGAGAGGAAGCCGGAATAGTTCTCTTGGATATTCCACACCCAGACCGATTCGGTATCAAGATTCAAGGAGCCTGGAGGGCAATGCAAAAGATCGCTGTTCCGCTTTCCATGGAACGCATGGCCAGCTAATCGGAAATCTGACGTTCGCGGCGAAACTTGAGTTGGTGGGACGCGGAAGATGAGGTTTCCGTCGAAATGTCTGCAAAGTTGAACCGATTTGGAAACAGCGCTCTGAAAAGTTGGAAATCCAAGAGCCAGCTTCTCTTGGCCGAAAAATGCGCTGCGACGAAAATGGACCTAACTGCCCTGGTCTCGATGCGGCATTTCTGCCAAAAGGTTTTGTTCTATGTTCGGCCGAGGGGCGAGCGCGCATCAGGCTAATCGGAAATTGCCTCGCTACCCAGAAGCGTCACGAGTTCACCAAAGCGGTCGAGATAAATATCCGCGGGGTACGCGCCCCGGTCGTGCACTCCAAATCCGTAGTTCACCGCCGCAGCCAGCGTCCCCGCGTTGCGCGCAGTTTGCACATCTACTTCGGAATCGCCTATCAGAAGCGCCTCCCGCGGTTCGGCGTCCAGATCTCTCAGAATCCTCGTTGCGCCCTGCGGATCGGGCTTCTTCGTTTCGAAACTGTTTCCCCCATAGATCACTCGAAAATATTTCGAAAGCCCCATTTGCTCCAAAATCCGCACGCTGATTCGCACCGGCTTGTTCGTCAAAACCGCCATCGGCATGCGCGCCAATTGTTCCAGCGTCTCCGCGACGCCCGGGTACGCCTGCGTCGTGTCCATTTTGTGATGCTCGTAATAGCTTAGGAAAAATTGCAGCGCGTGTTGTCTTTCTTCCTCACTGCACCCATCCCCAAGCGCCCTGGCGACGAGCTGCGGCGCGCCATGTCCGATGTAGCCGGAGATCGTCGCCGCTGCCAGCTGTTTGCGGCCTAACTCGCTCAGCATTGCGTTGACGGAATGAATCAAATCCTGTTTCGAATCGATCAGCGTGCCGTCCAGGTCAAAAATTAGGGCGCGCACCGAGCTCAACTTCGAGTCAGCCATGAATCTCCCATTTTACCTATGTTTGCCGCTGGTCTCAGCATTCCTTGGGCAATTTTTAACCCATTATGAATTCTGCTTTAAAGACGAATAAAGGGTTCTATCCTTCTCAGAATCGCCTTCACTTCACGTAAAATAGAGAGCTTGTCGCGCAGCACAAAACATTACCGGAGACCACATGGCTCAGGTTCACCCCTTCCAGGCGTTTCGCTACAATCCTCAGCGTGTTGCCTTCGAACGCGTCTTGACCCAGCCTTACGACAAAATTTCTCCCGCCATGCAGGACAACTACTATGCCGCCGATCCGCATAGCCTGATCTCCGTCGAAAAAGGCCGCACTTACCCGGACGATTCCCCGCAGAACAATGTCTACACGCGCGCAGGCACTTCATTTGAGAGCTGGATCCGCGAAAACGTCGTTGTGCAAGACCCCGTCCCTTCTTTCTACGCCTACTCCCAGCAATACAGCGTGCCCGGGACCGGCGAGAAGCGGGTTCGCCGCGGCTTCATCGGCGCCGGCAAACTCGAAGACTACTCCGCGGGCGTCGTCTTTCGCCACGAGCATACACTCTCTGGTCCAAAGGCCGATCGCCTCGAGCTTCTCCGCCATACGCGCACGCACACCGGCCAGCTTTTCATGCTGTACTCGGACCCCCAGCAGCGCATCGACGCGATCCTGAAGGAAGCGGAATCGGCAGCTCCCACAACGGAGCTGCGCGATGAATACGGCGTTGTTCACCGCCTGTGGGTAATCGCTGATCCTGGCCGCACTGCTGCCATCAAGCGCTCAATGGAAGAACAAAAGCTCGTCATCGCCGACGGCCACCATAGGTACGAAACCGCGCTGACCTACCGCAATGAGCGCCGTCTCCATGCGGGCGGCCTTCATCCATCGGCGCCGTATGCGCAGGCCCCCTACGATTTTGCAATGATGACATTCGTGAACACCTGCAGCGAGGGCCTCACAATTCTCCCAACACACCGGCTGGCCGCAAATCTTCACGATTTTTCCTGGGGCGAGGCGCGCCGCTATCTCGAGCCGTGGTTCGAGGCCAAGGTATTTCCCTTTTCAGACGACGGGCAAAAAGCCAAGGCCCAAAATGAATTTCTCGCCCATCTTCAGCACTCGCGCCCACAACGAGCCATCGGCGTCTACCCCGCCGCGGAACCCGGCAAACGCGCTAACTATATTTTAACGCCACGTCGCGGGGCCGACCTCTCGCAGCTCCTGCACGGCGTTTCGCCTCTACAACGAGAGTTGGATGTTGTCCTGCTCCACGATGGGATTCTCGAGCCCGCGTTCGGCATCACGCTGCAAGCCGTCACCGCCGAGAGAAATCTCGCTTATGAGCGGGAGGCTTCCGCCGCCCTCGATGCCGTCGATCGCGGCTCCGCGCAAATCGCGTTTCTCCTCAATCCCGTGGATGTCGATCAAGTGATGCGCATCGCCACCGCAGGAGAAGTCATGCCGCAAAAATCCACGGACTTTTATCCCAAACTACTGAGCGGCATCACCATGTACCGAGTGGAGGCGTGAAGGCAATCAGAAAGGACAGAAGACAGAACCTGCCCAACTGCCGATCATGCTAAAGAAAAAGGGCATGCAGACGCATGCCCTCCAACAAAAAACCTTTCTTCGCGCCGCAGTCCAGTTTACTTTGCGAAGCTGGACACTGCTTCCGCCTCGGTGTTGTACACGTCAAACACCGTCAGCAGTTTGGTGATCTGCAGCACTTCCTGAAACTTGGCGCCTAGGTGAGCCAGCTTCAACGCCGCGCCCTGGGACTTAGCGCTATGATGCGCGGCCACCAGAGTGCCCAGGCCCGCGCTGTCGATAAACGTAATGTTCGCCATGTTCAGCACGACTTTCTTTTTTCCCTCGGCGATCAGGCTTTTCACTTTTTCACGCAGCGCGTTGCTCTCTTCGCCAAGCACGATGCGGCCATCCAGCGCCACCACGGCTACGCCATCCACTTCCCGGTTCGTCATCTTCAAGGCCACTTTGTTTTCCTCCTCATCGGATAGCAGTTCCGGCGGCAACCCGGGCCGGGACCACAAAGCTTATCAATAATAGTCCGCACACGACATGTAATATCCGCAGACCGGGCAAATCAACTTGCAACGCCGTGATTCCAGACGCTGCGAGCATACCGGACAATAGCGCGAAGCATCTTCCCCCGCGGCCCCCACCGATCCTTCCACTTTCCCTGGCGAGGCCCGCTCCACCGAAACCTCGGCCCGCTCCCGCTCAACCGGGGCAAGTTCCTGTTTCGCGGCACTTTTCACGGCCCGACTCTTATAGCACATCCCCACACAACAATGGTAGCGCCAGCCCCGCCCCGTCCTTCCGGCCTCCCCCGTGCTTGCTGCATTTTGCTATTCTTTACTCTCGATCCACCCTTCATCCAATGCCTCCAACCACTCCCGATGTCCGCGGCCTGAATCTTGATCCCCAAACCCGCTGTCTCCATTACCACTCTCCGCTCGACATCATCGCTATCAAAATGCGATGCTGCGGCCTCTACTACGCCTGCAAAGACTGCCATAACGCCCTCGCCAACCATCCCATCGAGCCCTGGCCGCAATCCGAATGGCACCACCAAGCCATCCTCTGCGGTGCCTGCCGCGCCGAACTCACCATCTCAGCCTACCACCAATCCAACTCCCGCTGCCCCACCTGCCACGCCCCCTTCAACCCCGCCTGCCGCAATCACCACCATTTCTATTTCGCGGTCCCTTCACAATCCTCCGGCTAATTTTAATCCAAATACCTACGCGCGCCAGCCCTCGGCTGGCGGCTAGCCGCGCCTCAATACTTGAAAGACCTACAATCTGAGATGTTGTTGCATGCAACTCGCGGGGGGGCCTTGACAGTGGCGGGGAGTGGGCCTAGGCTGCGCTGTTTGTCGCGCCCTGCAAGATGGGCAGCACACAGGAGAGCGCATGAAGAGAGCGCGGAGATATGCAGCAGCGATCGTCATAATGATTGCGCTGACGGCAGCGGAGGTGGCGCGGGCGGCGGAGCACTATGAAGTTGTGGTCGAGCGGAACGTGCCGGCGAAGATGCGCGACGGCGTGACGTTGCGGGCGGACATATACCGGCCGAAAGCAGAAGGGAAATTTCCAGTGCTTCTGGTTCGCACGCCTTACGACAAAACGGGCGAGACGAATTTCGGAATGAAGGGAGCGGCGCGGGGGTATGTGGTGATTGCGCAGGACGTGCGCGGGCGGTTCACGTCCGATGGCGAATGGTACACCTTCAAGAACGAATCGCAGGATGGCTACGACACGGTGGAATGGGCCGCGGCGCTTACCTATTCAAATGGAAAAGTGGGAATGTTCGGTGGATCGTACGTCGGGGCGACGCAGTTTTTGGCGGCAATTGCCAAGCCGCCGCATCTGGCCGGGATTTGCCCGACGGTGACGGCGTCGAACTATCACGACGGGTGGACGTATCAGGGCGGGGCATTTGAACAGTGGTTCAACGAATCGTGGGGAACGGGATTGGCGATGAATACGATGCGGCGGCGCGTGGAAGAGAGCAATGCTCTTGCAGGAATGAAGACTTTGCCGCTGGCGGATTTTGCCGTGCTCGAAACGCCTTCCGCGGCGGGAATTGCGCCGTACTTCAAGGATTGGCTGGCGCATCCGGATTACGACGGCTATTGGAAGCAGTGGTCGATCGAGGATCATTACGCAAATATTCAAGTGCCGGTGCTGAGTTTTGCGGCTTGGTATGACATTTTTCTGGGCGGATCGTTGAAGAATTATCAGAAATTGAAGACGGAAGCCGGGACGGACGCGGCGAAACACGGCCAACGGCTGGTGGTTTACGTGGGTGGACATGCGGGCGGTTCGAACAACAGAAAAGTTGGAGCGGTGGATTTCGGGGAAAAGCTGCCGATCGACCAGGATGAGTTGACACTTCGGTGGTACGACTCAATTTTTAAGGGCGTGGTGAATGGAGTGGAGCACGAGAAGCCAGTGAAGATATTTGTGATGGGGAAAAATGAGTGGCGTGATGAGGATGATTGGCCTTTGGCGCGCGCGAAGAGCACGAAGTATTACCTGCATTCGGCGAACGGTGGGGCGGGTGGGCTAGGAGGAAACGGAACGCTGAGCACAGCGGCGCCTGCGGAAGAAAAGGCCGACCAGTATGTTTATGATCCGAGCGACGCGGTACCTACGATTGGCGGGCCCCTTTGTTGTGGCGCGTTGCCGACGGGAATCGGGCCGGAAGATCAGCGACCTGCGGAAGGCCGGGCGGATGTGCTGGTGTTCACGACACCGGTTTTTGAAAAGGATTTCGAGGTGACGGGGCCGGTGACGTTGGATTTGTATGTAAGCAGCTCCGCGGTGGACACGGACTTCACGGGAATGCTGGTGGATGTTTGGCCGAATGGATTTGCGCAAAATTTGACGAGCGGGATATTGCGGATGCGTTACCGGAATTCGCAGGAGAAACAGGAGCTGGCGAATCCGGGCGAGACGTATCACGTGACGGTGGACTTGTGGGCGACGAGCAATGTTTTTTTGGCGGGTCACAAATTGCGGCTGGAGGTTTCGAGCAGCAACTTTCCGCGGTTCGACAGGAACCTGAATACGGGCGAGATTCAAGCGCGGGGGACGCGGATGATTAAAGCGACCAACGTGATCTACCACGATAAAGCGCACCCTTCCGCCCTGGTTCTACCAGTGGTGCCATAGAGACGCGCGGAGCTAGCGGCAGGCATCCCGGAAACCGCCGGACCCCTCTGACTTGACACTCCGAATGGGCAGGTCTACACTACGGAGTTTTTAGATGGCCCCGAAAGCAGACAGAGGGGCGGGACTCCCATGGACAAGAAAAGACTCGATTACTACAGAAAGAAACTGGTGACGCGGCGCGAGGAGCTGATGAAGACTATCGCGCGCACGCAGGAAGAGGGGCGAACCGCGGACGAAGACCCGACGGTGGACCTCGCCGACAAAGCAGCGAATTCCTACACCAAGGAATTCCTCTTTGGCATGACCAATACGGACCGCACGATCCTGAACATGATCGATGCGGCACTCAAGCGCATTCAGACCGATGATTACGGAGTCTGCGCAAACTGTCAGGAAGAGATGCAGCAGAAACGGCTCGAAGCGGTACCCTGGGCCAAGCACTGCCTCTCCTGCCAGGAGAAGATGGAACAAGGTCTGCTGTAACCCCGAGGTATACAGGCAGGATGAGCGGCCAGCCTGAGAAGGCTGGCCCTATAAGTTTAGGGCACGCCTCGTCCTGAAATTACCTTAGCGTACATTCTCTCTTTCCTTATAAGACCCGGAAGAGTAGATTTCTCCCTGGTGACGCGAGAACTATCTGCCACGCAACCGGCTTGGAGCGTGCGGAGGGGTGTGCGTGGATGGTTGGCGGAAGCCAGCGATGCGATCGTGAGCGTGTTTTTCCCTGCGGGGTGCCGGATCTGCGACATGCTGCTAACGCGAGCGAGCCGGGTGCCAATTTGTGAGGAGTGCCTGGCGTCATTCGAAGCGCCTCCGGAGAAAAAGTGTGAAATATGCGGGCAGCCGCTTGCGGGGATGACAGCGGCAGAGGCAGAACAGTTGGTTTGCCGCGCATGCCAGCAGAAGACCTATGCCTTTGATCGGGCGAGAAGCTTCGGCATATATGACGGACCGCTCGTGCGGGCAATCCTCTTGTTGAAATGGGAGCGGATCGAACCGCTGGGGTCGTGGTTCGCGCAGAGATTGGCGGAGATAGCAGAACGGGAAGGTGAGCTGCTGGCCGGCGACGTAGTTGTGCCTGTGCCGCTACACCGCGACCGCGAGCGGGAGCGCGGATATAACCAAGCTGGGCTTATATCCAAACCTCTGGCCCGCAGGCTGAACCTGCCCCATAAATCTGTGCTGCTGATGAGAACACGGCCTCGTCCGAACAAGCTGGTGCTTAGTTTAGAGGAGCGCTGGGAGTCCGTTCGTGGCGCTTTTGCCACACGTCCAGGCAGGCAGGTTGACAATAAGCGCGTCGTACTGGTAGATGATGTAATGACCACTGGGGCGACGCTTGATGCGTGCGCACGGGCGCTGCTGGAGTCGGGAGCCAAGTCGGTTATAGGACTTACGGTAGCTCGAGCTGCGAGAAACCCCCTGCCGGCCCCGAGAAGTGGTACCCTGTAACTTAAGGTAGCGCGATGAGCGCAAACCGGCCAAAGTCGGTCGATTTCCGGGGGCGGTATGCCCCTGAAGCTGGCGATGCTCCTGCGCCCGGGTCCGCGGATCCCGCGGACAGTAGATCCCACAACCCGAAAATGCCGAGGCGTGCATCGCTGATGCATGAACCTGTGCTGGTATTGAATGCGACCTACGAGCCCATCAACGTGACGGCCGTGCGCCGCGCGATGGTGCTACTTCTGAAGGGGGTGGCTCAGGCCGAAGAAATGCATAGCGCGGAAGTGCACTCGGCGGCGCATGCCCATAAAGTCCCGTCGGTGATTCGGCTGCTGGCGTACCGGCACATTCCGCAGCAAAGCCGGGCGCTTTCGCGGAAAAACATTTTGCTGAGAGACCGAAACACTTGCCAATTCTGCGGTAGAATTTTCCCCAGCTCGGAGCTGACGCTGGACCATGTTGTGCCCAGGTCGCGCGGCGGACGTTCTTCCTGGGAAAATCTGGTGGCATGCTGCTACCGCTGCAATAACAGCAAGGGTGACCGGACACCGGAAGAGGCCGGGCTAAAACTGGCGCGGCGGCCGCGGCCGTTCACGCTCCATACCTCACGGCAGTTGATGCGGCTCATCGGACACCGCGACGAACGGTGGCGTAAGTATCTGTTTTACTAAGCATTTTCGGCGAAATCGGGAACTGCAAAATATTTTGAAAATGTGGAAACCTTTTTCGCTGCCATGCATCTAAATTAATAACTAACCACTTCGAGGACACACCCCGGGAAGCGGCTAAGGCTCAACGCCTTAGCTGCTTCTCTCCTTTTGGGGCCGTTTTTTCGCTAATATTTTTCTATTACCTGTTTCCAGGTGATTTTGCGGGGCCAGCTCCGGAGAAACTTTGCAACGCCGCTTCTTCGTCCGGAAACTCCGGGAACACCTGATAAAGCCGGGTGACTTTCAAAACATCCTCGACGCTGTGGGATAATCCAACAACCTTCATTTCGCCACCGCTCTTGAGCACCATCACATAGATGCGCGCCAGTTCGCCAATTCCGGAGCTGTCGAGATAGTGGAGTTCGCTCAGATTGAGGACAATCTGCTTGCGGCCTTCGCCGAGAAGGCGAGAGACGTTTTCGCGGAGAACGCCGACTTCGAAAAAAGTGAGACGGCCGCGAACATCAATTAAAGAAGCGTGAGCCGAATGCCGGATGGTCGCGGAAAAATCCAATATGCGCTCCTGATGGTTGGTACGGATTATTCTACTTTGCCGCGGCGATCCGGAACAGGACATTTCGCCGGAAAGAAAATAGCGCAAATGACCTCTGGAAAATAGAGAATCGTTGACCGAGGACGGCGGCTGACGCCTATTGCCGCATGACGACGCGTAGGCCTCGGCGCCAGCTTTCCGCCAGGCCAACGCGCGTGCTTTCCAGTTCGGGCGGCAGAAAACGCAAGAGGATATCCGTGGCCGGGTGGAATCGAAGCGCCGGAGCGACGAGATAGACGAGCGGCGGAGCGGCCTGAAGTTCAATTCCTGGGAAATATCCGTGGCGAGCAAAATCGCATTGTTCCAGATGACGGCGAATACGAAGCCAATAGCCGCCGGCTTGTAGCGGAAGATGAATGTGCTCGCTGGCTTTTAGTTCGAGAATGGCGAGACGACCGGAGCGAGTGACGGCAAGCACATCGAGAATGCCATGCTCGCCGCCAGCGTGCGCGAAGACTTGCGAATAAACAAAACGCGGATCGAGAGCCGCATCGATTCGGGTGACGTCTTCGCGGATCAGAGCTTCGAGCCAGCGCTCCGGCTGCGCGCGGTAAAAGGCATGATGCGACTCGCTGGCGAACGGGTGACGATGAACGTCGAGTTGCTGAAGCAGCCTCTTGAGAGCGGGTAGCGAGGATGATGTAAGTTCCTCGCGGGAATCGGGACAGCCGAAGAAAATGCGTCCATTGTCCCAGCGCGCAAATGCTAAGCCACGAAAACGCAATACGACCTCGCGCGACTGTGCAACTGGATGCACGGTGACTGCGCGCGGCGACAGGGCCACGACCGGATGGAGTGCGGAATGCGAACGATCGAGCAGCGCTTGAGATTCGCGATGGGGAACCAGCCAAGTCTCTTGATTTCCCTCGCGGCGCGGATCGATCTTTTCGAGCGTTTCGCGGACTGGATCCCGCTCATAGAGTTCAAGGGATAAATCTGGTTTCAGAGCGGCGGCACGAGGTATCACATGGCGCGCCTCTCCTTTCGGCAGAATAAGCCGAAGCGCAATGACGGCGCCGTGCCGGAATGAGTTTCGCGAGCGATACAGCCACAGCAGTCCAAAAGTCAGGCTGCTTTCCGCAGTATCAGCGGACTCACCATCTGGAACAGCAAGGACGGCGACATAAGAAGAACCGCGGCGGAGAAGTCCGCGCACATAGTTGCCGGAAATAGAGTGTTCGAGGTCAGGCGCTGACGTCAGAGACTGGAGGGATTCATCGGGAAAGCGTTCCGCCAGGAGATGCCCAAGACCGGCGCAAAACTCTTCGCGAGATAGATCGCGGAGGTTGCGCTCGTATTCCATGCGAATAAATTCGAGGCGGCCAGGCTTTGCGCGGCCGAACCGTTCGACGGCAAGCGCTAACCGCTGGTCGGAGTGGTCTGTGATGGCAAGCACTCGGCGCGTTAGATTGTAGTTTTCGGACCACAGATGCAAGAGAGGTTTCTCCGCGGCGCCGCGCACTTCCCACGAGAGCCCGGAGAATGGCGCAACGCGCCCGCCATTCTCGCGAATCTCGATGGCGCCGTTAGCGGTGAATTCCTTGAGACATGCCAGCAATTCGGCGGAAAGGTCCACGCTGGAGATTATAAATGAAATACTTAGCTCTTGAACTATTCTTTGTTGGAAGCAAAGAGAATTCCCGAGACGCGGACCACGGGCTTCTGGATGTTCCAGGAAGAAGGGATGTGCTCGAACGCAACCTCAAAGTCGCGGCGCTCGCCCGGAGCAAATGGAGCCGCCTGCGAGGAGAACATAGCGCGGGATTCGCGCAGAACGACTTGGCCAAGCTCGTCTGAGAATTCGACAGTGAGCTCGACGTTGGAGAGTGTCAAGTTGCCTCCATTTGTCAGGCGGCCCGCGAGCATGGTGACCTCCTGATGCAGAAAATTTTCAGCTCGGCTGAGTGTCAGGTCTTCTATCTGAATCTTCGGTGCATATGCTTGTTCAGGGGCGCCAAACGGGAGATGTGATTCGCGCGTGAGAGAAGAGGACCGGCGCTCCTCGCCGGGCCACATCACAATGATCAGGGCGATAGCGATCGTTGCCGCCCCCATCCACACGATCCAGGAGCGGCCGCTGGTCGGTTGCGGCTGATCCGGAGTTTCGATCTGAAGAGATTCAGGCATGTATTGCACTCAGGGAATGATGCTGGCCCGGATGCCGCCGCGCGTCAAGGCGGCAGGAGAGAAAAGTGAGCCAGCTTACCATCCGACGCTCACCGGCCCGCGATTAGCGACCGACGACGAGCCGATGAATTAGAGGTTCCGGAAGCTGTGCGGTGCGCATCCGTTCCTGTACCGCGGAAATGTCATAGGGAACGCGCCAAAATTCGACGATTTGGTGCTCGATATCGGCGATGGCGAAGCCCGCGCGGGGATCACCGTCGCGCGGCTGGCCGATGGAGCCGGGATTTAGCAAATAGCGTCGCGGGTGTTCGATGCGGAGGGCGGCGAACGCTTCCGAAGGGCGCGGTCGAATCTGCAGCACTTCAAGATTGGAGTCCTGATAAGAAAATCCGCCCTGATGATGGGTATGTCCGAAAAAAGTGACTTCTGCCGTGGAATCCAGTAAGCCATCGAGAGCTTGTGCGGGAGTGAAGACATATTCGTCCTCATCTTGAAACGCGCCATGGACCAAAACGATTCCGTCAGTGGCGAGCGGTCCCTGAGGGAGGCCGGAAAGCCAGGAGAGGTCTTCCGCGTTCAGCCGCGAACGAGTCCAATCCACGGCGGCTTTCGCAACTGGATTGAAATCGGTGGTATCCATCAGGCCTGTGACCGCTTTGTCGTGATTGCCGCGAATGGTCTCCGTCCCAAGTTCGCGAAGCCGAGCGACGACCTCATGCGGGTCGGGCCCGTAGCCCACGACGTCGCCGAGACACACGGACACGTCCCACCGCCCTGCGGCCGCATCAAGCGCAGCGGCGAGGGCCGTGGCGTTTGCGTGAAGATCGCTTAGAACTAGAATGCGCATTCACACCATCCGCAAAATGCCATTGAGTATAGATGAAGCCGGGAGCTGATGCACCATGCACCAGCGGTCGGACGGAAAAAATGGGATGCGACGTGTGAGAAATGAGAAAGTCTCGAAGAAATTTCGACTATTTATAAGTAGTTTAGAAAATAACATCATAAAACCAGAACAGGAAAAAACTAGTAACAAAAAATGAAAAGAATTAAATAAAAAAATCGGATGGCGGACGAAACATTCGCAATGGCCGGCTCGTCTATACATGTGCAGCCGGAAGAGCTGCGCAGGCAAGCCAAAGGGATCAAAAGAAAAACCCCGCGGTGGCAGCCGCGGGGCGATGACACGCAGTCTTTCCGGCCGTTAGTCCAGGAAGAACGAGGTGTCTTGCGGGTGAGACTACTCGCCTAGAACACGCGTGTCAACTCTCTGTTCAGCTTGCGGCGGCAGAAATGCGGCTGACTCGATTCTGAAGGAAAGGATGTTGACACGCATGAAATTCAATTCGATTCTCCGCAGTGCAGCCTTGGTCGCGGCGCTCGCTTGCACCGTACCACTCCTCGCAAAACCAGTCAGCAAGACCTTCAACATTGCCCAGTCGGCAAAGATCGGCAAAGCTGATCTGCAAGCAGGTGCATACCGCCTGCTGATAGACGGAAACAAGGCCACGGTGCAAAAAGGAAACCAGGTACTGGCGGAAGCCGAAGGACGCTGGGAAGACCGCACAACGAAATCTTCTAATGATTCCGTGCTTATCGGCGAAAACGGCCAAGTGAAGGAAGTCCGTTTTTCGGGAAAAACTCGCGTTTTCGTATTTAGTGAGTAGGTGAGGAGTGTTTGTAACTCCGTTCGGATGGACGAGAGGGGGGCTACTCTCGATGGCAGCCTCCCTACTCGTAATTTCCAAGTTTCAGATCTTTAAATGGCAGGAACGCCTGAAGCGACTGTTGCGAAGACTTACCGATCTGTTAGCATATTGCAGCCATCCTCAAGAAGTTGTTCTCTCATTCCGAAATCTCCTTTAACTACAGTCAGCGAATCAGCATGCAATCTCCATAGCTGTAAAACCGGTAACCCGACTGAACAGCATGGCGGTAGGCCGTGAGCACTTTTTCGCGCTCAGAAAACGCGCAAACCAGCGCGAGCAGAGTCGAGCGCGGCAGATGGAAATTCGTGAGCAGAGCGTCCACCACGCGGAATTGAAATCCCGGAAAGATGAATAGTTGGGCATCGGCTTTGCCGGATAGCAGTAATTCGGCGGAGCCTGATTCCGCGGCGCGAATCGCTGCGGATTCAAGCGCGCGGACGACCGTGGTGCCAATGGCAAGAATAGGACGGCCTGCGGCTCGCGCTTCTAGGATGAGCCGGGCTGTTTGAACGGGAATTTCGTAGGACTCGGCGTGCATCACGTGCTCTTCCAACAGTTCACTGTGGACTGGTTGAAACGTGCTCAGGCCCACGTCGAGCGTCAGTTCGCAGATTTTCGCGCCGCGCGCGCGTATTCTATCCAGAATTTCCGGAGTGAAATGTAGTCCCGCAGTGGGGGCGGCAATGGCGCCGGGATTCTTCGCAAATACCGTCTGATAGCGCTCGCGGTCTCCGGGCTCATCGGCGCGACGGATGTACGGCGGAAGCGGAATATGGCCGAGGCGTTCGAGATGATCCGCGACGCTGCGTGTGTCACGTGAAACAAAGCGCAGAGTACGCTGGCCGAGTTCGCCGCGGGAGACTACCTCGGCTTCCAGTTCCCCCTCCCCAAACAAGACTCGTTCACCCGATTGCATCTTCCGGCCAGGACGGACAAGCGCCTCCCACGTTTGAGGATCGAGTTGGCGGGTGAGGAACACTTCCACCTTGCCCGTCAGGTGCTCGCGGCAGGTGGTGCGAGAAGGCGGCTGAGCATGTACTCCGGCACGGCGGCCGAAAAAGCGAGCCGGAATGACCCTAGTATTATTAAGCACGATGAGCTCGCCGCCGCGCAGCACGTCCGGAAGATCTGCGAAGAGCCGGTCCTCTAACGTACCTTTGGCGCGGGAAAGGAGTAGGAGCCGGGAAGCATCCCGGCGGTTGAGCGGCCGTTGAGCGATTTGGCGTTGTGGCAGAATGTAATTGAGGTCGTCGAGCAGCATCGAGAAGAAGTCTAGCAGCATCTGCAGCAGGTAGTTGACTGGAAACATCAGAGAGGGTTTCGAGACCGAAATCGGTAAATGTATCGCTATTGCGCATAATCGCTGAAGGATTCTTATTCTCTATGTTTATGTAAATAAAATCTTTATACTCTCTCTGGCCGGCGCAAAATTATACTTGACATAGATACACTCATATAATATTATTCTGTTGCAGTGAATTATGCAATCCAGGAGCAGGAGAAACAAAAATGAAAGCAACATTCAACCGTTGGGAACCTTTCCGTGGGGCCTCCACCCTGCAGGAACAAGTGAATCGTTTATTCGGTAACGCACTGGAGCGTTCGGCTGAGGAATCGAACCTCACGAGCTGGGCGCCGGCGGCCGACATTTATGAGACCGAGCATGAGCTGGTCGTAAAGGCCGATGTGCCGGAAGTGGATCCGAACGATCTGGACATTCGTGTGGAAAATAACATTCTGACCATTCGCGGTGAGCGCAAGTTCGAGAAGAAGGTGAACGAAGAGAATTATCTGCGCGTGGAGCGCGCGTATGGAACGTTTAGCCGGAGCTTCTCGCTTGCCAATACCGTGAACTCGGAAGCGATCAAGGCCGATTATCAAAACGGCGTGCTGACTCTGACGATTCCAAAGCGTGAAGAAGCAAAGCCGAAGCAGATCAAAGTAAATGTGGGTACGCCGGCAGTGGCTAAGGCCGCTGGGGCGAAGTAAGCCAGCAGCAAGGCTGTCATATGAGAGAGGGGCTGGCCGGTGCGGCAGCCCTCTTTTTTCCTGCGGAAGGGCCGAGAAGAAAAGTACAACATGCTGCGATTTGACAAGATGACGCTGAAAGCGCAAGAAGCGCTGCAACATGCGAACGACGTGGCGGCGCGCCACGAGAATCAACAGATTGAGCCTGTACATTTACTCGATGCATTGGTGTCGCAGACGGATGGGGTGGTGCCTCCCCTGCTGGCGCGACTGGGCATTCGAAGCGAAGCGTTTAGTCAGGAGATCGAGCGCGAGATCGCGCGGTTGCCGAAAGTACAGGGCTTTGCGCAGCAACATATCGGCAAGCCGTTGAACAACGTTCTGGAGCGGGCATTCGACGAAGCGGAGCGGTTCAAGGACGAGTACGTTTCAACAGAGCACCTTTTTCTCGCCCTGGCCGGCGAGGAGCGCGACCCGGCAGGGCAGTTGCTCAAGCGTCAAGGCGCTTCGCATGAGGCGATCCTACAAGCGCTGACTGGCGTGCGCGGAACGCAGCGCGTGACGTCGCAGAATCCGGAGGGGACATACGCTTCGCTGGAGAAATACGCGCGGGACCTGACGGATTTGGCGCGGCGCGGGAAGCTTGATCCGGTGATTGGCCGCGATGAAGAGATTCGCAGAGTGATGCAGATTCTGGCGCGGCGCACAAAAAACAATCCTGTACTCATCGGCGAGCCGGGTGTGGGAAAAACGGCCATCGTCGAAGGCCTGGCGCAGCGCATCGTTTCTGGAGACGTGCCGGACGTGCTGAAAACTAAGCGGCTTGTGGCGCTGGATTTGGCAGCGCTCGTGGCAGGCGCGAAATTCCGCGGGGAATTTGAAGACCGCTTGAAGGCGGTTTTGAAGGAAATTACGGAAGCGGAAGGGCAGATCATTCTGTTCATCGACGAACTGCACACCCTGGTAGGCGCGGGCGCGGCGGAAGGTGCGATGGACGCTTCCAACATGTTGAAGCCGGCCTTGGCTCGAGGCGAACTGCGCGCGATTGGCGCGACTACGCTGAATGAATACAAGAAGTACATCGAGAAAGATCCGGCGCTGGAGCGTCGATTTCAGCCGGTGCTGGTAAGTGAGCCGACGGTGGAAGACACAATTGCGATCCTGCGCGGCCTGAAGGAGCGCTACGAAGTTCATCACGGCGTGCGAATCAAGGACGCTGCAATTTTGGCAGCCGCAACTTTGTCGCACCGCTACATTTCCGACCGTTTTCTGCCGGACAAAGCGATCGACTTGATCGACGAGTCGGCGGCGAGCCTGCGCATGCAGATCGATTCTCTGCCTGTTGAGATCGACGAGATCGAGCGCCGCATCCTGCAACTGGAGATTGAGCGGCAGTCTCTGTTGAAAGAAAAAGATGCGCATTCGAAAGAGCGGCGCAACCAAATCGAAAAAGAACTTGCGAAATTGAAAGAGGACTCCAGCGCGCGGAAGACCCGTTGGCAAGCGGAAAAGGAAGCGATCGGAAAAATCCGTACGCTCAAGGAGCAAATCGAGCAGCTCAAAACCGAGGAGCAGAAATACGAGCGTGCGGGCGAGCTAGCCAAAGTCGCGGAAATTCGTTATGGCAAGATCGCCGCTGCGGAACACGATTTGAAGAAGGCGGAGGAGAGGTTTGCATCGATCCAAAAAGATGCTCCGATTCTGAAGGAAGAGGTGGACGAAGAAGACATAGCGAAATTGGTGAGCAAATGGACCGGAATTCCGGCGGGACGTCTGCTGGAAGGCGAAGCACAAAAACTCGTGCACATGGAAGAACGGCTGCGTCAGCGCGTAATTGGACAGGACGAGGCGCTGGGACGCGTGGCCAACGCCGTGCGCCGGAGCCGCGCCGGATTGTCCGATGCGAAGCGGCCCATTGGCTCCTTTATTTTCCTTGGGCCCACGGGCGTAGGGAAAACGGAACTGGCACGCGCGCTGGCGGAATTTCTCTTCGACGATGAAAAACTTATGATACGCATCGACATGAGCGAATACATGGAGAAGCACAGTGTGTCGAGGCTGATCGGCGCTCCTCCAGGCTATGTCGGCTACGAAGAAGGCGGACAGCTCACGGAGCAAGTGCGCAGGCACCCTTATTCGGTAATCCTGTTCGACGAAATTGAAAAGGCGCACCCAGATGTCTTCAACATTCTGTTGCAGATTCTCGAAGACGGCCGCTTGACCGATGGAAAGGGCCGCACGGTGGATTTCCGCAACACCGTGATGGTCATGACCAGCAACGTGGGATCGACGGCTATCTTCGAACTTTCCAACAAGGACCCCGAACTCGCCCGAAAAGAAGCAATGGAGGCGTTGCGCGCGGCATTCCGTCCGGAGTTCATCAACCGTATCGATGAAATTGTGATTTTCAACCCGTTGGGCAAGGAGCAGCTTGGCCGCATTGTGGGGCTGCTGCTCAAAAGCGTCGAAAAACTGCTCGCGGAACGGCAAATCACTTTGGAACTCACCGGTGCTGCGGAACAATTGCTGCTGCGAGAGGGTTATGACCCGGCGTACGGGGCGCGGCCGCTGCGGCGAACCATCCAGCGTCTGATTCAGGATCCTCTGGCGATGCAGATTCTGGAAGGCAAAGTGCTCCCAGGTGACCACATTCGAGTGGATCGCGACGGGCAGAAAAACGCAATGCGTTTCGAGCGCCTGAAAGCGAAACAACCTGCGGCAGCCGCTAGAATCTAATAGAGTGGGTGGGGAATCCTGGAAGGAGAACTCCTCTCGCTCAGTTTCCACGTTCCGACAAGTTTTGTCTTCTTGTGCGTATAGTGCAGTGAAGGGACAACATGAGAGTTCTTCGAACGACATTTCTTCTGGTAGTGCTGACGCTCTTCTTGACGATGGTGGGGGCTTACTTGGGCGGGCGAAATGGCATGACCATTGCGTTGGGAATTGCAGTTTGTACCAACGCGTTCGCTTATTTCTTTTCCGATAAAATCGCGCTCAAGTCGAGCGGCGCCCAGCCGGTTACGCGAGAGCAATTGCCGCGGCTCTACGCAGTGATGGAGCGATTGGCTGCCAAAGCGAATATACCTGTGCCAAAGCTCTACGTTGTGCCGGAGCAAGCGCCGAATGCCTTCGCCACTGGTAGGAATCCGCATCACGCGTCTGTTGCGGTGACGCAAGGCCTGCTGGAGTTGATGAATGACGACGAGTTGGAAGGGGTCATCGCTCACGAGCTATCCCATGTGCGCAACTACGATATATTGATCAGCTCCATCGCGGCCACGCTCGCAGGGGCCATCACCTGGATCGCGCATTGGGGCCTTTGGTTTGGAGGGGGCGACCGCGAAGACCGAAGGGGCGGCGGCGTAGTCGTAGACTTGGCGCTAATGATCCTCGCACCGCTAGCCGCGATGCTGTTGCAGCTAGCCCTCTCGCGCCAACGAGAGTTTGCCGCGGACGCGACTGGTGCCCGCATGGTCGGCAACCAGTTCGGGCTTATGAGCGCCTTGCAAAAACTTGGCGCATACAATAATCGGATCCCGACGACGGCCATTTCACAGTCCACGTCATCGCTATGCATTGTGAAACCACGCTTCGGCAGAGGCTCGGTGACCTCACTCTTCAGCACTCACCCACCTCTCGAGGCCCGGATCGAGGCTTTGCGAGAGATGTCCGTAGTCCCCAATCGCTGAGCCCGCGGGAACTGCGTCTTCGCACAAATGTTGCAATGGCTGCGTAATCTTTCCCTCAATGATTCATAGCGTTTGAGCATGCATTGCGCACAGACCATGCAATTCATTGATATTACAGCATTTACAATCTCGCTTGTTTTCCTAGGTTTGGTGAATCAAATGCATTGAAGATAGCTGAGCCGGATGTCGGCGCGGGGCCACGGGGGAACCGCAGTCATGAGTTGTCGAGACACTATCCATTTGATTTGTTGGTATTTAGAGGGAAGACTGTCGCCGCCTGTGGTGAATGAGATTAAGCGGCACCTCGAGTCCTGCTCCGATTGCCACATGGTCTTGGACGCGGCGATGAGCACGCTGGATCGCTATTTTACTCCGGCGAAGGGCTCCGATGAAGAGCACGCTCCCCAAGCTGCCTGACTTTCTTACAATAACACTTTATCCTGCAATAGCTTATCGACAACCGTTCCGATCTGCGCGGCAACTTGTTTTTTTGGGGTTGCTACAGCGTTACGCGCTTTCGCGGTGACCTCCCTGCAGCAAAATTTACCGAAGACGAAACGACCGCGTAATCTTTACTAGTACTAGTACGTATAAATCCTGCCTCCACAACCTCCTATCTTGCCGACAAGCATATGTATTCACTTGGGTTAAGGACGGTAGCCCTAGTTCTAGAGATTTGGCGTGAGGTGTGCTCCCTTTCTAGCCGCAGGGGGCAAAAACCCCAGAGGAGAGGAAGTTTATGAGCGAGTATCAGGAACCCTTGAATCACACCACAAGCGGAACACCACGCTGGGTGGGACTTGCAGTGGCTGTGTTGGGTGGAGTTTCGTTGCTCGGTCTAGGAGTGGGATGGAGCGCCTTAAGTCACGCGAACAGCGTCGAGCAATCTACCCAGGCTTCGGTGAAGCAAGCCAATGATGTGCTAAGCCAGAGGCTGGCCAAAGAAGATGAAATCAATCAGGCATTGCAGAGCGACCTGAAGGTAGTTACGGACAAGCTAAATTTGACGCAGGGTCAACTGATTGCCGCGCGTAAGCAGAATAAGACAGCGACGGCAGCGGTAGACCAGAAGGTGAACGGTTTGGCGACGTCCGTCAAGGCCGAACTAGCCACCAAGGCGAACGCAGAGGACCTGAATAAGCTGAACGGCGACGTTACAGGCGTGAAGGGCGACTTGGACGCCACGAAAAACAGCATACAAATGGCCCGCAGCGAGATGGGCACTCTCATCGCGCGGAATCACGACGAAATCGATCAGCTCCGCCGGATGGGGCAGCGCGATTACTTTGAATTTACCGTAACGCGCAAAGGCGGTTCACAGAAGGTGGGCACCATCCAGGTCCAACTGAGAGACACGAACACAAAGAAGAACCAGTTCACGATGAACGTGCTGGCAGACGACAAGAGCTTCGAAAAGAAGAACCGGTCCGTGAACGAGCCGATTTTCTTCTACACCGGAGGAACACGGGCAGCGCTGGAGTTGGTTGTTAACAAAGTCTCGAAGACCTCGGCGTCTGGCTATCTAAGCATCCCGAAAACCCCAGAGACGACAGCGGCCAGCACCAACTCCAGTTCGGGACAATAAAACGGTTCGCAATTAGGAGCCAGCTGTGAAATCTTGAAGGAGGGTTCGAAAGAACCCTCCTTCTTTCTTTTGCAAGGACGTCTTTTCATCGGTTCGACTACGTGGGAGGTGAGGGAACTCTATGGACGGCGGACTCTGGATGTGACAAGCTACTGACAACCTGGCCAACCATCTAATGCACTGGATTTTTCTGAGGGGGGAAAGCAATGAAAATACGATTTGCAGCAGTAATGGCAGCAACGCTCTTCGCGGCAGCACTGACTATGGCTGCGGACGGCACATGGACCGGCTATATTTCCGACAGCAAATGCGGCGCAAAGGGCGCAAACGATAAAGCGGGCGAGTGCACCACAAAATGCGTCAAGGAAGGCGAAAAATACGTGTTCGTCGATGACGTGGGCCAGAAAGTCTACGTTGTGGACGCACAGGACAAAGTGGCCGCACACGCAGGCCATCACGTTACTGTGACGGGTACGGTAGAGGGCGACACGCTCAAACTTAAGAGCATCGAGATGGCGCCGGCAAAAAGCAACTAAGGAGTCCTCAATCTGCATTTTTTCCGACGGGCGGGGCTTCGGCTCCGCCCGTTTTGCTTTTTTGCCCGTTTTGCTTTTTGAAAGAACGACAGATTCCGCTACGATACAACCTAACCTATGGCAACAACCTTACTGCACGCCGGAAGAGTACTGACCCCGACGGCCGAAATTATCGACGCCGGCATTCTGATCCGCGAGGGAGTGATCGAGGAACTCGGACCACGCGAGGGAATGCGGCTGCCAGACGGGGCTGTCGAATTCCCCGCAACGGACAAGATCGCGGTTCCCGGCTTTGTGGATGTCCATATTCATGGCGCAGGCGGGCGCGACGTGATGGAAGGCAGCCCGGAAGCACTCGCCGGGGTGACAAAAACGGTAGCACGGCATGGCACGACCGCTTTCGTCGCTACGACGGTGACGGCGAGTCCCGAGGACACAATACGTAGCGTGGAAGGGATCGCGCACTACATTTCGCAACAACACGAAACGGACGACGCGCGGGCCGAAGTGCTGGGGATACATTTTGAAGGCCCATTCCTCAGCCCAGCGAGGCGAGGAGTGCATCCGCCCGAGTGGCTGAAGCTGCCGTCAGCAGAGTTTCTCGAAAAATTCCTGAAGGCGGCAGCAGGCAACGCACGGATATTGACGCTTGCGCCCGAACTGCTCGGAGCCATGCCGTGCATCGACGCGGCCCGAAATGCGGGATTGGTGGTGGCGGCAGGCCATACGGATGCCACCTATGAGCAGACGCGTGCGGCGATTGCACACGGGGTCCGTCACGCAGTACATGTGTACAACGCCATGCGCCCCTTTTCCCACCGCGACAGCGGCGTGATTGGCGCTGTGCTTACATCGCCGGAGGTGACCGCGGAGTTGATTGCAGACGGCGTTCACGTGGAAGAAACGGCAATGAAGGTGCTCCTGCAGGCAAAGGGACCCGAGCGCATGATCCTCATCAGCGACGGCATCTCGGCCACGGGTATGCCCGACGGAAATTACATGCTCGGAAAACTGGAAGTGATGGTGAGCGGCGGAATTTGCCGCAACTCGGAAGGAAAGTTGGCAGGCAGCACACTAACGCTGGACAGAGCACTTCGAAACATCATCGCACTCGGTATACCGCTGGCGGACGCCGTGCGCATGTTGACCTTGAACCCCGCGACACTTCTGGGAATCGAATTTAAGAAAGGCTCATTGCGCACCGGAGCCGATGCCGATATCGTTCTGTTGGATCAAGCATTGCAACTGACGAATGTTTGGGTTCGCGGCGCGGTAGTGGAATAGAACCAGCCAAGCGGAGCAGAATGGCGCGGAACCCTCATCAAACACAAGCAATTATGAGATTATACGGAACTGACGTTGCTGGGGCGCGCAGTTGGTTTGCTGCCCAACTTCCGTGCACCGCGCGAGCATGGTTTGCTAACTGCTGAGCGAAAGCTCCCCATTCGGCCCAGCGAGAGTCGCGCGAAGTTGTGCTTTTGCTCCCTCTACGATTCCCACATCGAGACCAAGAAGTGCTGCTGATTTTTCGAGTTTTTCCGGATCCGGCGTCGCTAGTTCGAAGCGGACAATTTTGCATCCGGAGGGTGCGTCAACGGAGGGATGGATGGTACCAGCGCTCCACTCGATGAAGAACGGGAGCAAGCTGTCGCGATCATCTTTGAGATTGAGCGTTTTCCATTCGAGGAGGTGGCCGTCGGGGCGTTTGCGCGAGCCGGGATTCGGACCATCGAAAGCGAGCTTTGCATTGCGTACACGACCTGCGAATTGATTTAGATCGCCCGGATGGGCAGCCCAGCCGACGAGGCGTGGCGCGGCAAGCTTTTGGAGGCCGTAGTGATCGGATGCGGCCGATTGCTTGGGATCCGGAGCGATGATTTCCAAATAGTGCTTTTCGCCGAGCGAGAGCAGAGCGTTGCGCGTTCCGCGTCCGGGATGGACGCCGCCGAACGCTGCGCGAACGCCGGTGTGTTCTTCGACGAAGCCGATGCCGCGATCGAGATCGCTGCAGCCAAGAAGAATGTGATCGAGCAATGTGGGCACCTCATCGGCCCCAGAAGAAGCGAATGACGAGGTGAGAGCGAGTCCGGACAATGCGAGAAAATATCTGCGAGACACCATACCGACATCACGCTGAGCGCCGGCTGAGGCGGCTGAGATGCATGACTTGAATATGACTATCCCTCCGCCGTGGTGGGATCAATCATGCGGCGGATGGCGGAAATGCGATTGGCGGGGAAACCGCCTTGCGCAGCATGGTCGCGGACGGCCTGCTCATTCGGCGCGATATAAACGCAGTAGATCTTGTCGTCAGTGACGTAGCTCTCGACCCACTGCACTCCCGGCAGCGTGCGAATCACGCTACAGGATTTTTGCGAGATGCCGTGAAGGTCCGCGGGGGAGAGTTTGCCGGCTCCTGGGATTTCGCGTTCAATAAGAAACTTCGGCACGAGTATTTTCCTCCGTGAAAGAGCTACGACGTTAACCGGGATTCTACTTCTTTTTGGAGCGCATCAACAACTTCGGCGAGTGGCTTGGGACCGAGGTCGCCCCTGCTGCGATGGCGGACGGAGACGGTGCCGGCTTCGGCTTCTTTTGCCCCAACGATGAGCATGTAAGGAATTTTTTGGAGCTGGGCGTCACGGATTTTTGCCGGGAGCTTTTCGTTGCGGTCGTCAAGATGGACACGAATGTTATGGCGCTTGAGAGTTTCGGTGACGTGCTTGGCGTAATCAGCGACTTTTTCGCTGACGGGGCAGATTTGGACTTGGACCGGCGCGAGCCACAGCGGGAATGCGCCGGCGTAATGCTCGATCAAGATGCCGAAGAAGCGCTCGACGGAACCCAGTAGCGCGCGGTGGACCATGAGGGGCTGATGCTTGGCGCCGTCTTCGGCAACGTATTCCAGACCAAAACGCGCCGGCAAATTGAAATCGAACTGGACGGTGGTGAGTTGCCAGGGCCGGCCGATGGCGTCGATGAGCTTGATGTCGATTTTGGGTCCGTAAAATGCAGCTTCGCCGGTAATGGTTTTATAAGGAATGTTCAAGCGCTTCATGGTTTCGGCAAGCGCGGCGGTGGCGCGATGCCAGTCTTCCGGTTTGCCGGCATAATTTTCCGGGTGTGATGAGTCCCAATCGGAAAGTTCCACTTCGAATTTGTCGAAGCCAAAATTCTTCATGACGGCAAACGCGAAGTCGACGCAGGCTTCGACTTCGGCTTCGATTTGCGATGGCATGCAAAAAATGTGGGCGTCGTCCTGAGTAAAGCCGCGCACACGGAGGAGGCCGTGGAGCACGCCGCTGCGCTCGTAACGATAGACGGTGCCAAGCTCGGCAAGGCGCACGGGCAAATCACGATAGCTGTGCAACTTTGATTTGTAAATGAGAATGTGGCCTGGACAATTCATGGGCTTGAGTTGGTAATCGGCTTTTTCGACTTCCATCGGGCCGAACATGCTGTCTTTGTAAAACCCGGTGTGGCCGCTGGTTTTCCAGAGGTCCAGGCGCATGATGTGCGGCGTGTAGACGAGGTCGTAGCCGCGTTTGAGAAGTTCCTCGCGGAGCCAGTCCTCGACAATTTTCCGGATAAGGCCGCCCCTGGGGTGCCAAAAGATGAGGCCAGGGCCGGCTTCTTCCTGGATGCTGAAGAGTTCTAGTTCGACGCCGAGTTTGCGGTGATCGCGGCGTTTGGCTTCTTCGAGGCGATGGAGATATTCGTCGAGGTCTTTTTGCGTGAAGAAGCACGCTGCGTAAATGCGCTGGAGCTGCGGATTGCCTTCCTGGCCCTTCCAGTAAGCACCGGCGACACTCATAAGCTTGAACGCGGTGATGCGCTTGGTGGAAGGGATGTGCGGGCCGCGGCAGAAGTCGAGAAATTTTCCGGTGGTATAAAACGAGACCATCAGCTCATTGGCTTTTTCTTCGACTAGTTCGCACTTAAAAATCTGATTGGTCTTTTTATAGAGCTCGAGGGCTTCCGGCTTGGGGATGAGCTTGCGCTCGTTCGGCAGATCTTGGGCGGCGAGCTCGTGCATCTTTTTTTCAATTTTGGCGAGATCTTCCTGGGTGAACGGCTCATCGCGGAGGAATTCGTAGAAGAATCCTGTGTCGATGGGCGGGCCAATGCCGAGCTTGACGTTGGGGTAGAGCTCCATCACCGCGGCGGCAAGCAAATGCGCTGCGGAGTGCCGGAAGACGAAGAGCGCGTCGGGATCCTTTTCAGTAAGGATCTGGAGCTTGACGTTTTCTTCAAGCGGGCGGCGTAGGTCGATCAATTCGCCTTGATCAGGGGCGTTGGGCAAAGGAGTGCCGTTGGTGGCGACAACGCGCGCGACTAGAGCAGCGTCGGCCAGTCGTGGCGAAATCTTGCGCGCAATATCCGCCGGAGTCGTGCCCTTCGGCACCTCTTGAACCTTGCCGTCCGGCAATGTGACTTGCACCTGCTCCATGATTCGTTCACCTGGAAGGAGAAACTCTAAGCTTATCGGCGCGTTCTGTTTGGGTCAAGGCGGATGACTGTATTACGCGGAGCAGAATTTGAAGTGAGCTTGCATTATTACTTCATCTAAATTCAATTGTGACACACCAGCCTGCTGGGTGATTCCCGGCAATTCGAGATAGAATTCCTCGATGCACTCATCGTTCGAACTGACTCGACTATCTGCGTTTAGCATCTCGTTCTTGCAAAAACGGCAACAACGGCCGAAGTCCAATGGCACGCGCGCTGTGAAAAGACTCAGTTGGCTGCCGATGCTTTGCATCTTTTTCGCTGAGTTTGTTGCGCCGATCACCTCGGCGCAAGCGCCTAAGCAGATTCTGCAAGCCGATGCGCGCTACAAAGTGGACATACTTCTCGTCGTCGCGCATCCGGATGATGAAGGAGCCGCAACACCGTATCTCGCTCGGGCCATCGACGAAGGCAAGCTCGTCGCCGTAATTTACGGCACGCGAGGCAGCAGCGGCGAGAACCAATCCGGAGCAGAGCAGGCGCCGGCCCTTGGCGAGATCCGCGAAATCGAAGCACGCCGCGCACTTGCCATGCTGGGCGTTGACAAGGTGTGGTTTCTAGGTGGAAAAGACACGGCATCCCAAGACGTTTTGCAATCCCTGGCGAACTGGGGCCACGGTGCGGCGCTCGAAAACTTGGTGAGGCTGGTGCGATTGACCCGGCCCGAAGTGATCCTGACGTTTTTGCCAGGAACATTTATCGGCGAGGATCACGGCGACCATCAGGCTGCGGGCGTGCTCGCGACGGAGGCATTCGATCTTGCGGGCGATCCCGCAGTGTTTCCCGAGCAAGTCGCTGCGCCCATGCGACGATTGGAACCCTATCTCGAAAATCTGCGACCTTGGCAGACAAAGAAGATCTATTACTTTGCTGATGCTGACAGGGAAGAGATATTTCGCGATAAAGGCCCGAGCTATTCCGTCAAGGAGGTATCGAGATCTTCGAAGCAGCCTTACTGGCGAGCAGCATTGGAGTCTTTTCGCGCGCATGAAACGCAGGCGAAAGGTTTTCTCGATTCACTCGGCAAGATGGACGAAGCGCAAATCGAGAAGATGGCCACCTCTGATTTCTGGAGCAATGGGATAAGTTTCGTCCTCGGCAAGTCCTTGATGGGAGGCCGCGTTACGGGCGACATTTTTGAGAGCATTACGCCGGGGGCAATTGCCTTTGCAAGGCCGAATGTTTCAATTGAGCCTCAACGGCCCGAACTCTCCGTGGAGCTCGCAGGTCCTTGGAACTTTTATTCCGGATTTCGCCGCGAACACGGGCTCGCACACTTGCCGCATCCCGAACCACCGGAAATCGCGCTTCAGGAAGGCACGGAACTAGTAATTCCCTTGTGGTTGCGCAATCAGAGTTCGGCCGCGCAGGAGATCAGCCTCCGCGTGAATCTGCCGTCGGGTTGGACCGTAGCTAGTGGAGAAGGCAAATTCACGGTTGCGGCAAAGCAGACTGCGGCTGCGCGAATGGAAGTGAAACTACCCTTGATTGGCGAAGGATCGAAAACGGAGGCCCAGGAAGTCAGCGTGCACGCCGAATCCAAGGGACGGGAAATCGGCGACGTCAAACTCCGCGTGGAATTGCGCAAACGCGCTCTGCCGGAATAGGTGGCGTCAGGCTTTTTTGGCGCGAGCGGCTTCGAGAGCTTCCCATGCCGATTCCGGCAGCATGAGCAGGTCATTGAACTCCCCCGCGCCGCGCAGCCATTGGCCGCCGTCGATGACCACGCACTCGCCGTTAATGTACTCGGCCATATCGCTCAAGAGAAACGAGGCGAGGTTCGCCAGTTCCTCGTGACGACCGAAGCGCTTCATCGGGTGTTTGTCCTTGGCGTGGTCCTCAAACTGTTTTGAGGGCATGAGACGCGACCACGCGCCTTCTGTGGGAAATGGCCCCGGCGCGATGGCGTTCAGGCGGATATGATATTTGGCCCACTCGACTGCCAACGATCTCGTCATCGCGAGCACGCCTGCCTTCGCACACGCCGAAGGCACGACGAAGCCGGAACCGCTGTTGGCGGCGGCATACGTGGTTACGATGTTCAGGACGTTTCCGCCGAGCTTCTGCGCTATCCATCGCTTGGCGAATGCCTGCGTGCAATGAAACGAACCGTTGAGCACGATGCTCACGACGGTGTTAAAGGCGTTGGGGGAGAGTTTCTCTGTGCGTGCGATAAAATTGCCAGCGGCGTTGTTGACGACCGTATCGATGCGGTCAAACTGCTGCTCGGCCTTTTCCGCCGCGGCTTCTACCGCTCCGTAGTTACGCACATCACAGGTGGTGAACGCCGCCGAGCCTCCCGCGCGGTGAATCTCGGCACAAACTTCCTTGAGTGGTTCTTCACGGCGGCCGACGAGGTACATCCGAGCGCCAAGCTCGGCAAAGCGCAAGGCCATCGACCGGCCCAAACCGGTTCCTCCACCAGTAAGGAAGATAGCCCGGCCTTTTAAAAAGTCCTCTTGAAACACACGGCACCCCTTTTGAGCTTATTCGCCGGTTCGGGACAGTCCGGAACTGCAATTCTAGTGCATGAGAGTCCCAGAGCGGCGAAATTTGCGTAACGCTTCGGCGAACCCTAATTCGGTTTTAGCTCCGCTGGAATCGGCCGGCCCATGACTTTCGCGTATTCCGCGGCGAAGAGCGGGCTCTCTGGATATTCTTCAGTCAATTCGTGCAAGAGCTTCTTCGCCAAGACGTCCTGTTTTTCGCGCCGCGCTGCCAGCGCCAGAAGGACTTTCGCAAATGGCTCGAGGTAGCGGCCTTTCTCGGCCGTTTTTGCAACCAGCTCCATACCAAGCTTCTTGTCGCCATGAATACCGCCAAACCACAAAACCATACGAACGCCCCCGGAGAGGCACCCGATGATGTAGTCCGCCGAGCCCGGCGCGACCCAGGCATCATTCGCATCGGGGCGCTCAGCCAGCAGGAGCTTGGCGTGCTCGTTGGCTTCCTTCATTCTTTTGAGGCCTTCGACGTGCTTTCTTTCAAGGATACTGTCAGCGTTCGATTCCATGCCGGCGGCCAGAGTCAATGCAAAGAGAGCAGCAGCGTCATGCTTGTCCTTGGAGAGACGACCCTTGGCTAGCTTGCGGGTTTGCTCCAACTCGGCGCCGAAGTTCTTCATGCGTTCGGGATCGGGTTTGCCCTCGATTCCTCGCAGGAACTTCTTGTCATCCATAAAGAATTCGCTCGTCATAACGCCTTGGCGGTAGAACTCCTCAAACAGATAGCTGGCCGCCTCAGCCACAAAACCAAACGGATCGGCGGGGTGCTCAGCGGTCCAGACGGAAAACTTTTCCCGGGCTTCCGGGTACTGCTGCACATAGAGCAAGCGGAAGCCCTCCTTCAGCTCCGGGACCTCCGTGAACGCGGAATCGCTGCCATCTGTGGCAGTTTGCGCGCCTGACACGGCAGGGGTGAGCAAGACAACTAGAACAAGGGTTGGAATCCGACTGGAAAATCTCAATCGTTTTTTCAGAAAACCCCCGGCAAAAACCTCGGTTTACCGGCCATCGTGGCGCGATACTCCGGATTGGCCAGGAGTACGCGCTCCTCGGTCGAGAGCCGCTGGGAAAGTACGGCAACATGTGCGAGCGAGCCAACGATGGCGGTAATCCATGCCGTGTGGATCAGCGGCAGCGCCAGCATCTCCGCAAAGACCGCAGCGTAGTTAGGATGGCGAACGTAGCGGAACGGACCTGAGCAGATGACGCCGAGGCGGGTGGAATCCATCACTTGGACGTTCCAATGATTCCCGAGCGTGCGAATAACCCACCAGCGCACGACATTCGCGGCCAGGAAAATCGCAAACATGACGGCAGCTAGTATGGGGATAAACGGACGCCGAAGGAGAACCACTTCCAGCGCTGCGGCGAGCAGGACCGCGGTGTGCAGCGCGACCATCCAGCGAAACCTGGGCTCGTCTACCTTTGCGGCCCCGCGCGCGATCATCTCCTGCTGATGGCGGCGCGAAATTTGCAGCTCCACAATGCGTAGCAGAGCCACGGCCACCAGCAGGCCGAGAAACGCGATGACGCTCAGGTCCATTGCAGCAGTAGAAATTCGGCGCTGAATCCCGGGCCAAAGGCGGCCGCCAGCGCATATTCGCCGGATTTGAGAGGTCGCTTCTCCAACCATTCCTGCAAGATGAAGAGAATCGTCGCGCTGGAGAGGTTGCCGACGTTGCTGAGAATATCCCAGGAGGGTTGGGTGTCACACTTGCAGAGCCCCAATTCCTTCTCAACATTACTCAGCAAACGCGCGCCGCCGGGATGCAGAATCCATCCTTTGATGTCTTCCTGCTTGCGGCCATGGCGTTCCAGAAATCCATCGACGAGGCCGCGAATCTCTGCCCCGATCATTTCAGGCACATCCTTCGCAAGCAAAATATGAAATCCCGAATCGCGCAAGTCGAAGCCCATGGCACCCAGGGAGTCGGGGAAAGTGTAGGTCTCTGAAACGAGAATCTTAGGCCCCTTGTGTTCTTTTCCCGTCACCAAGACCGCTGCTGCACCGTCGCCGAACAGAATCGAGGAGATCAAATTTGCCTGGGAGATGTCCTTGCGCTGAAAGGTGAGCGAAGGCAGCTCGACGGCGATAATCAGAACATTTCTCCCAGGGTGGGCCTTTAGATAATCCGCGGCACGACCGAGGGCCATGGCTCCTGCGGCGCAGCCGAGCTCCGTGAAGGGCATCCGGCGCACGTTTGAGCGAAAACCCATGAGATTGATGAGGTGCGCATCCAGGGAAGGGATCATGAAGCCGGTACAGGAGACGGTGATGATCAGATCGACTTCGTCGGGGCGGAGAGCGGCTCGCCTTAAACATTCTTCTGCCGCTTGCCGGCCGAGCTTGATCGCGTGCTCCATGTATTCCTGATTAGTTTTGGAAAGGGGCCGCGGCTCGACGGTATACTCGATGGGAAAAATAGAGTAACGCTGGTGAACCTGAGCGTTGTCAACGATGGACATCATTGCTTCAAGGCGGCGACCCGGAATGTCGAAGACGCGCCCCATGTAATACTTCACGTCCTCGCGCGTGATGGTATACGGCGGAAGCGCCGTGGCCGTTGCGGCAATCGTGCACTGCGAGTTTGAGGCCCCATTCGAGGGTCCATTATTCACGGATTCCACCTTTGGTTCTGCGTGAAAGCTCCGCCTGAGAGTACTACCAGTTTGCTAAGCCATTTTGTCACAACGGTTCAGCAGCGGATGGCACATGAGCGCTAGACTTTACAACATTCCCCGCGCGGCGAACAGTTTGAATTGAGGCACCTTGCCCGCCCGCATGGTCCAGCGACGTTCACCTCCAATTTATCCTTGTGTCGCCTCTTTGTAAAATCCTGAACCCGGTTTGGGGTATGCTTTTGCGCATCATGAGGTCTTCAAAGCACTCTCGAGGCATACGTTCGCAACAGCTCAATTTTCTCTCGGGGTCACTCCTGCTTGGCTTGGCTGCGATCTTCGTGTTCGCGGCCATTGCTCTGGCGCGGGGTCAAGCGCCGCCCCTGCTCGTGATGATTTCCGTGGACGGCATGCGTCCGGATTACGTCACAGAGGCCGCGGCGCACGGCGCGAAGGTGCCGAACTTGCGGCGCTTTCTCAAGGAAGGAGCCTACGCTGAAGGCGTGGTGGGCGTCGTGCCTACAGTAACTTACCCGAGCCACACGACTCTGGTTACAGGCGTGTGGCCTGCGAAGCACGGGATCTTCGCTAACACGACATTTGATCCGCTCCAAAAGAACCAAGGAGGTTGGTATTGGTACACAGAAGACATTCTCGCGCCCACACTCTGGGATATTGCTGCGGCGGCCGGGCGTACAACCGCGAGCATTCAATGGCCGGTAACGGTGGGCGCGCACATTACCTGGAACATCCCTGAATTCTGGCGCGCGAGCACGCCTGACGATGCCAAGCTGCTGCGCGCAGTTTCGACGGCTGGCTTGCTCGAAGAGGCCAGGGCTGAACTCGGCGAATACCGCGGAGGGATCGATACGTCGGCGCAAGGAGACGTAAACCGAGGGCAGTACACGGAGTGGATTCTCGAAAAAAAGCATCCTTCGTTCTTGACGCTTCATCTCAGCTCGCTCGATCATATCGAACACGAGACGGGTCCGTTCAGTCTCGAGGACATTGCCGTACTCGAAAGTATCGATGCCACTATAGGGAAAATACGCGCGACTGCGGAGACGCTTGCTCCGGGCCGGGCATATATCGCTGTCGTTTCCGACCACGGATTTGTTCGAACGGATGCGCAATTGAACTTGTTCCCCTTGTTTCGCGAAGCGAAGCTGATCACCGTCAATGAGATAGGAAAGATTACGGATTGGAAGGCGATCCCGTGGGTAACCGGAGGGTCGGCAGCGATTGTGCTGAAAGCTCCGGACGACACCGTGATCCTGTCACAAGTTCGAGAACTGCTTTCCAAAGTTGCGAGCGAGCCGGCGAACGGCGTCGATCGCATCCTGGACGCGGAGGAACTCCATAAGCGCGGCGGCTATCCTCCCGCATCCTTTTTTGTCGGCCTCAAGCCCGGGTGGAAAACGGGCTCGACACTCGATGGCCCCTTGCTTTCCAAAATGAAAGTCGGCGGCACTCACGGAGCGATGCCGGACCTCTCCGACCTGCACGCATCGTTCTTTCTTGTTGGCCCAGGCGTTCCCGCGGGCAGATCGCTGGGTTTGATCGATATGCGCGACGTGGCGCCCACGTTAGCGCACGAAATGGGATTATCGCTGCCGTCTGCGGACGGTAAAATCTTTCTCCCCTAGTTGCAAGTTGTGTTCCGTGCGCCATTGCTCTGGCACTTCCCAGACTTATCGCAGGCCGACGAGCCCTTTTACCGAATCGATGAGTTTCGCGGAGTCGTAGCCGACGCCGTCCTTAAAGACGAGTTCGACTTTCTCGATGTCCTTGATATTCGCGGACGGATCACCTTGCAGCACGACAATGTCGGCAGCTTTACCCACCGCAAGCGTGCCGATTTTATCCAGCTCGCCGAGAAATTGAGCGCCATTTGCGGTTGCGATGTGAATGGCTTCCACGGGCGTGAAGCCCGCCTCGACGAGCAGTTCGGCTTCGCGCTGGTCTCCGAAGCCGGCAATCACGCCTCCGTATCCCGTCGGATCGAGACCTGCCAGAAGCAACCCGCCCTGCTTTGCAAATTCGTGTTCGAACTCCAATTCCTTTTTGAAGATGGCTGCCGCATCGGAAGTTGCGGCGTTATCGGATATTCGTGCGCGCCTCGTCAGATAGGCAAGCCGCGCTTCAGAGGTCATTGCATCGAGGACGCGGCTGTCGAGCGGTGCGCGTCCCGGCACGGAAGTCTCGAAGACAGGCAGCGTGGAAGTGACCGAGACGTGATGCGCCACCAGATCGTGAATCATATCTTGCATCGGCTTGCTCGCGATGTCGACGGAGAGCAGCGCCTTTGAGGCGGCTTGCGGATTGGGGCAGACGCCAGGCTTCTTGTCGGGAAGGAATTCGGTATCCACAAAAATGCCGTGCTCCAGGTCGTCGATGCCGAGGGCAGCCGCTTCGCGAAAACCGATCGAGCAAAGATGGCCGGTGACTTTGATGCCGTGAGCGTGCGCAGCTTTGACGGCCGCAGCCAGCTCGTCCGGCGTGATGTTCATGTACGCCTTGAACGAGGTAGCGCCGCGCGCGATCCAGAATTCGACCATCTGCCGCGCATCTTCGGCGTCCTTCAGCTGATGCATTTGCAACGCGAACGCGCCCTGTCCTTCAAGGTAAGGACCAGTGACGTGGATTTTCGGGCCGGCAAGTCTGCCCGCATCGATCGCTTGCTTGAGCTCGATGTCAGCGTAGGGTTCGAGACTGCCCGTTGTGCGAATCGAAGTGACGCCGCCCGCAAGATAAAGGCGCGGAAAACTCGAAGCATGTTCGGGATAAAGCGGCAGACCGCCGCCGGGAGAAGGGTAGAACATGTGATCGTGCATGCCGACGAGGCCGGGAATCACTGTGCGGCCGGAGAGATCGAGGACCTTAGCGCCATCGGGAACTGTTGCAGTGGCGGAATCGCCGAGCGCGGCGATTTTGCCGTCGGCGATGACCAGCGTTTGATCCGCTCGAGGAGCGGCGCCGGTGCCATCCACGACGCGTACATGCGTCAGAGCGATCACCGGCGCGTCTTCCTTCACGAAGGCGCTCACTGCGGGCGAAAGCTTTGGCTTCGCTTGGCACCAGCAGAGAGACGGCAAGAGCAGGAAACACAAGGCATGCAGGAGAATTTTTCGCATCAAACTACCTCGCACAGAGGAATGTAGCAACGCGTTGCAGTCTATTCACAGGACCGCATGAACACAAGAGGTGCTTGGCACAAGCCGCGCGACCTGGTTTGTGATAGATTTTTCGTCTTTCGAGGTGACCTATGCTCAACTGCTTCAAACACTCTAGTGGTACGGCGCTCGTGGGCGTGCTTTTCGCTGCGATGTCTTGCGCCGCGCAGCAGACGCCCGCCCCGGCAACGTCAGAAGGCGACTTTGTCGTTCACAATTTTCAGTTCCATTCCGGTGAGTCTCTGCCCGAATTGCGGCTGCATTACACAACGCTCGGCAAACCCTCGAAGGATGCGGCGGGACATACGACCAACGCCGTGCTCATCCTTCACGGAACCGGCGGCGCTGGGAATCAGTTTCTCCAGCCGCAATTTGCAGGCGTCTTGTTTGGCCCAGGCCAGCTGCTCGATGCGGCGCGCTACTACATTGTTCTTCCCGACGGAATCGGCCATGGAAAGTCGTCCAAGCCCAGCGACGGCATGCACGTTCACTTCCCGCAATACGATTACGACGACATGGTCGCCTTGCACTATCGGCTCGTGAGTGAAGGTCTCGGAGTCAATCACCTTCGGCTTGTGATGGGCACTTCGATGGGTTGCATGCACTCCTTTGTCTGGGGCGAGACGTATCCCGATTTCATGGACGCGCTCATGCCGCTGGCGTGCTTGCCCGTGCAGATCGCCGGGCGCAACCGCGTTTGGCGCAAAATGGTAATGGATGCGATTCGCGAGGACCCGGACTGGAAGGGCGGCGAATATAAGGAAGAACCCAAGCAGGCTTTGCGGACGGCGCTGGATTTCCTGCTAATCGCAGGGAGTGCGCCGATCCCCATGCAGAAAACTCTGCCGACGCGCGACGCTGCGGACGAGTATCTCGACGACTATTTCCGCACGCGCTTTAACAGCCTCGATGCGAACGATCTGTTGTACCAGGTGAACGCGTCGCGCAATTACGATCCCTCTCCGCAACTCGGCAAGATCAAGGCCCCGGTGATATACATCAATTCCGGCGATGACTTCATCAATCCGCCAGAGCTGGGCATCGCCGAGCGTGAAATCAAGAAAGTAAAAAACGCAAGGTTCGTGCTGATCCCCGCCAGCGAGAATACGCACGGACACGGCACGCACACGTGGGCGGAAATCTGGAAGCAGTACATGGCGGAATTGCTCGAGAAGTCAGCCCGCTAGAAACCGCGCAAGTGAAATTGTTAGCGCGTGGCTTCGTGGCTGGCGCGAATCTCCTGCCAGCGGCGCGGGCGCTTGTTGGCCTGTAAAACCTTTTTTCGAAGGCGGATCGATTTCGGCGTGATTTCTACGAATTCGTCGTCGGCGATAAATTCAATCGCCTGTTCGAGGCTGAGCTCGCGGTGCGGAATCAACCGGATGGCTTCATCCGCGCTGGAGGAGCGCATGTTCGTCTGTTTCTTTTCCTTGGTGACGTTCACTTCCATGTCTTGCTCGCGCGAATTTTCCCCGATGACCATTCCTTCGTAGACTTCGATGGCAGGGCCAATGAACAATTCGCCGCGTTCTTGGAGGTTCCATAGCGCGAAAGCCGTCGATGGCCCGGGACGGTCCGCGACGAGTGCACCCGTGGGGCGCAACGCCATTTCTCCTGCATAGTCTGTCCAGCCGTCGAAAATCGAGTGAATCAACGCGGTGCCGCGTGTGTCCGTCAGCAACTGGCTGCGCAGGCCGATCAGCCCGCGTGAAGGAATCTTGAAGTCCATGCGCACACGGCCGGAGTTGTGATTGCTCATTTTGAGCATTTCTCCGCGTCGGCTCCCCAATGTTTCCAAAATGATGCCAATGAAACTCTCGGGGACGTCGATCACTAAACGCTCGAGCGGCTCGAGCTTCCGGCCATTTTCGGTACGCACCACGATTTCCGGTTTGCCAACCATCAGCTCGAAGCCCTCGCGCCGCATGGTTTCAATGAGAATCGCAAGCTGAAGTTCGCCCCGCCCCAGCACGCGGAACGATTCCGGCGTGTCCGTATCTTCCACGCGAATCGATACGTTCGTCAGCAACTCCTTCTGCAAGCGGTCGCGCAGATCGCGCGACGTCAGATAGCTGCCTTCCTTTCCGGAAAGCGGGCTGCTGTTCACCGTAAAAATCATGGCGAGCGTCGGCTCGTCGATCAGCAGAGGTTCGAGAGGTTGTGGTGTTGTGAGATCCGTAATGCTCTCGCCGATCTGAATCCCTTCCACGCCAGCGATGGCGACAAGATCGCCCGCTCCAACTGCTTCCGCTTCATCGCGCTCCAAGCCTCGGAACGTGTATAGCTTCGTGATCCGCGTGGACAGAAGCTTTCCGTCCAGCTTGCTGATGCCGACATCCTCGCCGCGCCTCAGCGTGCCATTGAACACGCGGCCAATCGCGATGCGTCCGAGAAAATCGCTGTAGTCGAGATTCATAACCTGAATTTGCAGCACGCCGTCCGGATCGCCCGGCGGCGCAGGAATGCTCTTCACGATGGTTTCAAACAAGGGCAGCAGGTCCTTCGAGTTATCCCCCAGCTGCAGGTGCGCTACGCCATCGCGCGCATTGGTGTAGACCACTGGGAAATCGAGCTGGTCTTCGGTGGCGTCCAGGTCGATAAACAGGTCGTAGATTTCGTCGAGGACTTCTTTTGTGCGCGCATCGGTGCGGTCGATCTTGTTCAGCACAATCACCGGCGGGAGCTTGGCGGCCAAAGCTTTCTGAAGAACGTAGCGCGTTTGCGGCAGCGGACCCTCGCTGGCGTCGACCAGCAGTACAACTCCATCAACCATTCTTAGCGCGCGCTCGACTTCGCCGCCAAAATCGCTGTGGCCGGGCGTGTCGACAATGTTGATCTTTGTGTCGTGGAAAAAGAGCGCCGTGTTTTTCGCGAGAATCGTAATGCCGCGTTCGCGCTCCAGGTCGTTGGAATCCATGACGCGCTCGACGAGCGCTTCGTTGGCGCGAAAAATCCCGCTCTGCCGCAGCATGGCGTCGACCAGCGTCGTTTTGCCGTGGTCTACGTGCGCGATAATGGCGATATTGCGAATATTTTGGCTCATGATTTCTGCGTCTGTCTGCGGACTACTCTTCTGGCAGTCACTGCAAAGACAAAAATAGCTGCTGAAACAACCAGCAGCCCGGACGAATCTCCTTTGTTCTCAGGTGCGGTCGAGCAACCTATAGTTTAGCAGAGGGTGCCGCTGTTCCACGCTAAATTTCGTGTACTATCCTCTTCCAGGTCGTTTCGCCGCTGGTTGCAGTCGATTCATCGGGGGGATTTCCATGCGAATAGCGCGTTTGTTGTGGAAGGGCAGAGTCTACCTTTGGGTAATCGCCATACTGCTACTTTTTCTGCTCACCGGCCATGCCCAAACGCCCAATCCGCCGGATTATTCCCTGCTCTTTGAGAAGGCAGATGTCATGATCCCCGCACGCGACGGCGTCAAACTCCACACACAAATCTACGCGCCGAAACATTCCACCGAACCGCTTCCCATCGTCATCGAGCGGACCCCCTACGGACTAAAAGAGGACGACAAAGGCTACAGCCGCATCCTCTCGCGCTATGCCGAGATGATTCCCGACGACTACATCTTCGTCTTTCAGGATATTCGCGGCCGCTATGGTTCTGAAGGAACCTTCGTGATGCAACGCCCCGTTCGCGATCCAAAAAATCCGAAAGCCATCGACGAGGGCACGGATACCTACGACACCATCGACTGGCTGGTAAAAAACATCCGGCAAAACAACGGCCGCGTGGGGCTTGTCGGCATCTCGTACGGCGGCTGGCTTACGGTCATGGGGATGCTCGAGCCGCATCCCGCGCTCAAAGCCGTTTCCGAGCAAGCTTCCCCCGCGGATATGTTTCTCGGCGACGATTTTCATCACAATGGCGCATTCCGGCTCAGCTACGGCTTCGAATATTCCGCAATGATGGAGACCGGGAAAACGAATTTTAAGTTTGATTTCGACCGGTTCGATACCTACGAGTGGTATTTGCGCCTCGGCGCGCTCTCCAATGTGAACAAAAACCATCTCCACGGTACGTTGCCCACCTGGAACGATTTCGTCGCACATCCGAATTACGACGCCTTCTGGAAACAACAGGCGATGCCCTATCTCCTGACCAAACCAAAAGTTCCGAATCTCAACGTAGCCGGTTGGTGGGATCAGGAAGACTCCTACGGCCCAATGAAGATCTACGAAATCCTCGAGAAGAATGATCCCGATCATTTGAATTATCTCGTGGCCGGACCCTGGAATCACGGCGGCTGGGGCCATGGCGCGGGCAGCTCACTGGGCGCGATTCCATTCGGCAGCGACACCTCGCTCTATTTCCGCCAAAAAATTGAAGCGCCTTGGTTTGCCTACTGGCTCAAGAACAAAGGCAGCCTACCGCTCAAGGAAGCGCTTTTATTTCAAACCGGCAGCGACAAATGGGTGCAATTTGATTCGTGGCCGCCGCGATCTGCAGCGGCTCGCGAACTTTATTTCCAAGAAGACGGCAAGCTTTCTTTCGACCCACCGAAATCGGCCACCCAGCAATCGTTCGATAGTTATGTCAGCGACCCCGCGCATCCTGTCCCTTACCGCCATCGTCCCATTGATATGACCTATCCCGAGGACCATCCCGGCGGCTGGTATACCTGGCTCCTAGAGGACCAGCGCTTCGTGGACCATCGCCCCGACGTGCTGACCTGGCAGACCGATGAACTTACGAAGGACATGACTTTGGCCGGCCAAGTCACCGCGAAACTGTTTGCATCGACGACGGGAAGCGACTCCGACTGGATCGTGAAGCTGATCGACGTCTATCCGGAAAAATATCCTGACGATTGGAAACTCTCCGGCTACGAGCTGATGATTGCAAACGAAGTTTTCCGCGGCCGGTTCCGCAAGTCCTTTGAGAGGCCTGAACCAATCACGCCGGACGCCATTACACCTTTCTCCATCGATCTGCACACTGCGAATCACGTTTTCAAGAAGGGCCATCGCCTCATGGTTCAAGTGCAAAGCACCTGGTTCCCCATCATTGACCGCAATCCGCAAAAATTTGTCCCCAATATTTTTGAAGCGAAGGAGTCCGACTTTCAGAAGGCCACTCAGCGCATCTACCGTTCGAAGGAGTTTTCTTCGGGCGTCGTGCTCTCGGTTCTTCCGGCCACCGCGGACCATTAAAGATTTTTCATTCGCGAATAGACTTTGTCGCGAGAATGGCCGGTGAATCTCTTGTGATATCCTCGCCATCTCTGAAAAAACGCCGCTTATTCGCTATGTTTCAAGGGGAGTCTCCATGCATTTCATGCGCAAAGCAGCCGGCGCCGCAGCTTTCCTGGTCGTAGCCGGGCTTGTATCCGTGCCGTTTTTTGGCGTCGCTCAGCAGCGCCAAGGCCTGGACTATTCGGCGCTCTTCGACAAGATGGAAGTGATGATTCCCATGCGCGACGGCGCAAAGCTGCACACCGAGGTCTACACGCCAAAAAACGCCACAGCGCCATTGCCGATTCTCATGAATCGAACTCCGTACGGAATCTCCAGCCCTGACAAGGGCATCAGCAACTTGATCCACCGGTATGCCGATATGGTTCCCGAGGGCTACATCTTCGCGTTTCAAGATATTCGTGGCCGCTATGGCTCTGAAGGCAAGTTCGTCATGCTTCGCCCCCTGCACCAGCCGAGGGACGCGAACGGCGTCGACGAAAGCACGGACACCTACGACACTATCGATTGGCTCGTGAAAAATGTCCCCAACAACAATGGACGCGTCGGTCTCGACGGCATTTCTTATGACGGCTTTCTCGTAACCATGGGCATGATCAATCCCCATCCCGCGCTCAAGGCCGCCTCCGAACAAGCCTGCATGGGCGACACCTGGCTCGGCGACGATTTCTTCCACAACGGCGCCTTTCGCCTGAGCTACGCTTTTGAATACACGGCGCTGCTCGAGTCTTCCAACGAGAACTTCAGTTTTTCCTTCGATCGCTTCGACGTTTACGACTTTTATCTCCGCCTCGGCGCGCTCTCGAATGCGAATGCCGAGTATTTTCATGGAAAATTGCCGACGTGGAACGAGTTCGTCGCTCACGCAAGTTATGACGATTTCTGGAAGCGCCACGCGGTCGCTTATGGCTTGAAGCAGCCCACCGTTCCAAATCTAAACGTCGCCGGCTGGTGGGACCAGGAGGATTTTTACGGCCCCATCGCGACCTACGCGCGGCTGGAGAAATCCGATTCGAAACATCTCAATTACCTTGTTGCGGGACCGTGGAATCATGGCGGCTGGGGCGGCGGCCCGGGCAAGTCGCTCGGCGAGATTCCCTTTGGCAGTGACACGGCCGTTTATTTTCGCCAGAAAATTGAAGTTCCCTGGTTTGAATACTGGCTCAAAGACAAAGGCACGCTGCCGCTAAAGGAAGCGTTGCTCTTCCAAACGGGGAGCGATAACTGGGTTCACTTTGATTCCTGGCCTCCGCGCGAAGCGCAAACCCGAAACCTCTATTTCCGCGAAGATGGTAAACTCGCTTTCGATGCGCCCCAGACAGATTCCGCGGACGCTTCCGACAGTTACATCAGCGATCCCGCGCATCCCGTGCCCTATCGCCATCGCCCCATTGACATGACCTATCCCGACGATCATCCCGGGAGTTGGTACACCTGGCTGGTGCAGGACCAGCGCTTCGTCGACGAGCGTCCCGATGTATTGACGTGGCAAACGGAGGATCTAGTGGAGGACGTCACACTCGCGGGTCAGGTCACCGCAAAGCTCTTCGCTTCCACAACCGGCAGCGACAGCGATTGGGTTGTGAAATTGATCGACGTTTACCCGCAGAAAAATCCCAACAACTGGAGACTTTCCGGCTACGAGTTGATGATCTCCGACGAAATTTTCCGCGGCCGCTACTACAAATCATTCGAAAAGCCCGAGCCGCTCAAGCCGGGCGAAGTGACTCCATTCACGATCGATCTGCACTCGGCAGATCACGTCTTCAAGAAAGGCCACCGCATCATGGTCCAGGTGCAGAGCACCTGGTTTCCGCTCTACGACCGCAACCCGCAAAGGTTCGTTCCCAACATTTTCGAGGCCAAAGCCTCCGACTACCAGAAGGCGACGCAGCACATTTATCGGTCCAAGCGATTCCCGTCGAGCGTTGAAATCATGACTCTGCCGCAATCTGCCGCGAGCAGCGGAAATTAGAGAGCTGCGGGTTCCCGGCAGCCAGGAATAGTCAGCACAGTCAGTTCGCAACTAGGCAAAATTGTTGATCGATATCGAGAAGGCAGACGCGGGACCAAATTGGAAGGATCGCTCTATGTTGTACTTGTGTTGTCCTGACGAAATAACCGTCCCATTTGCGGACACCTGTTCATATCCGGTCAATGTCTATCTATATTTCCGTAACATACGGAAAATTTGATTTTTATCAAGCCTGCACAAACCCCTACAATAGCCTTTTTTCGCTTATTCTTCCTCCGACGTTGGTCGAATGGCAAAAAAGGAAACTTCCTTATAGAAATTTCGTATTCCAAGTAAACACCCGGACGATTTCTGCGTCTAATGTCTATATAGGATGGGGTGTATGACTCCGAACTTTATCCCAACAATGGAAACCGGGGTGGACGAACGTTCAAACCTCGCGCATCCTTCAGGCCCTCGTTTTATGCGTTTTGGTCCATTTCAGGTCGACCAGCAGCGCCAAGAAGTAACCAAGTATGGCTCGCGTCTAAAGCTCCAGGGAAAGGTGTATCAAGTCCTCGTAGCGCTACTCGAAAAGCCGGGTGAGGTCGTCACCCGCGAGGAATTGCGGCAGCGACTCTGGCCCGCCGACACGCATGTCAACTACGACGCCAACGTAAACACGACGGTAAACAAACTCCGCCAAGTATTGGGCGATTCCACGGATAAACCTCTGTACGTCGAGACGATTCCGCGAAAAGGCTATTGTCTGAGAGTGCCATCCGAAGGCTCCGATGTCCCTGGCGCACCGCTGGCAGCCGAGGCCGCCAGCGAAACCGCCTCTTCCCTTGCATCAGCGCCCTTGGCCACTGAGCCGCCCGCGCAGCGTTCCGGGTTCTGGGTCCCGTTTGGCGTGGTTGGACTGATCCTGGCAGGAATGCTTCTCGGTGCCGGCATCACCATCACGACTCTCATGATTTCGCATTTCGCGCAAGTCTTGCGTTGGCCATAGAGCGTCGCGCTGAACTTATTTTCGTGGGAAACGCGGCAGCTGCGTTCGGCCTGCTCAAATGCGCCGATGCCCTCGGTTACTTCTGTTTCTGCGCGACTGCCGTTTCCTCTGAATGAAACTCCGTCCACGGCCCAGCTTTCATGTCGCGCAAATAAGGCGCCTGCCAGGCATACTCCGGATGCGCCGCAAGAAACGGCTTTGCCAGGAAGTCTTCTCCGCAGGGATGTCCAACCCGCGCCACCATCTTCATTTCTTTTGTCATTGTCGAATCCGTCGCTTTGGCTTGCACCGCGCCTCCTGGAAAATAAGGCGCCCATCCCCAGACATCGACGCCCCGCGGCGAGGAATCTACGTGTCCGCAAAGTGTTCGCTCGTTCGTCTCCGGCTTCTGATGATAGCTGTCGACGTGATCGCCGAGCATCTTCTCGGCCAGATTCACGTCGAGTTTGCCCTTGTTCTCCTTCAACAATTGCTCCCATCGCACGCGTCGCGCGTTAGGAGAAGTCTCCAGATTGTTCGCTTCGAATTGCGGCGCATCTTCCCGAATGACTTTCGCGTCGCGCGCCCAGTTCGAACCCGCGAACGCGCCGTCTTTCGTCCGCCACAGCTTGTAAGCCTTCAGCCCCAGCTCGAACTGCGCGATCTCTCCGGTTTTACTGTCGCCGAGGAGCCAGTCGTTCGCGTATCCTCCATTGTTTCCATCGAGCATGATCTTCGTGTACTCATCAATCGAGCCCGCATACTGCAGCGCTTTCCTCGCCCTCACGAATTCAGCTTTCCCGTTGGGATCCCAACCTTCAAATTGCGTAATCGTCGTCTCCGTCACCATCAGTCCGTCGCTGTTGACCCCAAAATCGTCGTCGCTCGCGATCACTCCCGGAAATCCATCCATCAAGATCCGGTGGCCGGATTTCGGCGCAATATCAAACACGATGCGCCACCGCTCGCCGTTTGCATAGTTTGTCCAGTTATTGTGGGCCATCACGATCTGCCCGTTTTTCGTCCAGCTTCCCGTCGCCACAAACGCGCTGCAATTTCCTGGACTCTTCAAGTTGGGTGCGTGCGCCGCTTTCTGTTGCTTGTTGTACCAGGGCACGTAATAGTCCGGCAGCTCTTCAAACGCGTTCATCGCCACGATGTCATCCACGTCGAGCTTTGAGTTTGTCCGCGCGCGCAAGCCATCGACGATTCCTTGCAGCTCCTGCTGAAACTCTGTGTCGATCTTGGGCCATAGCATTTCGCGTGCGGCTGTCCGGAAAAACGTCCAGTCGCGTTGTGTCTCGTGCATCATTCCGGCGCTCACCGCCGCGAACGCATCCTCGATTTCCGGCCCTAGCAAATAGCCATGTTGAAATCCGACGCTTGCTGGATCGCCCTCGAGATGCACGTAGATCCAGCCGCCGTCTTCAAACCGATGCGTACCCGTGAGCCTCGGATCGTTCGCGCCAGTTTTCCTCTGCCCCGCCGCGATTGTCTCGTTCAAAGTGCCTTTGCTAGCCGCGACATCCGCCCCGTTGCCGCCCAGCCACCACAGCCCCGCTCCTCCTAAAAGGACCACAAGAATCGCCGCCGTCCGCCTCATCGAACTCGTTCCCGCTTCTGCTCCCATTGAGTCTCCTACTTCCCTGCGCCCTCTCGGCGCGTAAATATCATTCCCAGCGTGCGTCCCGCATCCAGCTTGAATCCGCTTATCGACTGACTCGAATCTCTCTCAAAATAAATTTTGATCGGCGTTTTGCTCAGCGAAAATTCGTCCGTTTTGGTGGCGACAAAAGAATCGGGCGATATCGTGCTCGTGTGAAAGGATCCGCTGCCGTCAAGTAGGCCCACAACCTTCAGCTTGCCTTCCACAATTGCCAGCCGATACGTCACGCCTAATTCGCTGCTCCAGTAATCCCCTGCATACGCGCCAAGTTGTTCAGCAGTCTGCGAAACCTCTTTTTTCACGGTGGGTTTCAGGTCCTCGGCTTTTTTCTCTTCTCTCGGCTTCATCAAGCCGCTCAAATATACGTCCGCGACCTGGTGCGCGCGCCTCGAAGGATTCGCATCTGCCCGGTTGCATAGACATGCCACGGAAAAGTGCTGCTCCGGAAAACGCAAGAGCTCCGCTCGATACCCGCCCCACGCGCCGCCGTGGCTCACGGTATGCAATCCGCGGTAATCCGCGATAAACAATCCTTTCGCGTAGTCGAGCACTTTGCCGCCGTTCAGCTTGCCCTGTTCCTGAATTTCTGCCAGGAATCCCTTTCCGCCCACTTGCCCGCTATAGAAATTCGCATCCCATTTCAGCAAATCTTCCACCGAAGTATGCACCGCCCCGTCGCCCGTTTGTTCGAAATAAGAAACATCCAGCGTGTAACCACCCCTGTTTTCTCTTGGATCGTAGGCCGCCGCTCGATTGGCAATTAGCGTCGCGTGATCGTCGCGATACTGTGTATGGGTCATCCCCAGCGGACTAAAAATATTTTCCGCCGCGAACTCACGGAGCGTCTTTCCGCTCACACGCTTCACGATGATGGACAACAGAAAATAGCCCGTGTTGCTATATAGCCAGTCGCTCCCCGGCGCAAAGTTCAGGGCCTTCTGCCGCACAATGATCTGCAACGCATCTTCGTCTGTCGTCACGCTGTCTGTGTTGATGCCCGCGAGCTCCATCAGAGTCAGGTAGTCGCGCAGCCCGCTCGTGTGATTCAAAAGATTCAGAATGCTGATCTTCTGCCCGTAGTCCGGCAGCTCTGGAATGTATTTCCGCACCTCGTCATTGACCGAGAGTTTTCCATCTTTTTCGAGCAGCAGAATGCTGGCCGCCGTGAATTGCTTGGATGTCGAGCCGATGTCGAAGACAGTCTGCGGCGTGATCGGTACATCTTCCTCGATGTTCGCAAGGCCGTATCCTTTGCTGTAGCTGATTCTGCCATCTCTGTACACCGCGACCGCGCATCCCGGCGAACCGGCTTTTGTATAGTCCGCAAACACCTCGTCCACGGCCGCAGCCGTCTTGTCCTGCGGGCCGCTCGCGCCCAGCGCGCTGAGCGTTCCTATCACCAATCCGCACGCAGCGATACCGCTCCCAGCCTTCCGCAGACCACTCATGCAATGGCCTCCTTGCCGGTTCTTGCGCGCCGAGTCTATCTTCTTCGCTCGCGAGCTTCAATCCTTCGCATGCTTCTCGTGTAAACTTGCCTTTCCATAATGCTTACAGCCATCACCCGCTCCGTCAGTCCCGCCATCGTAAATTGCGAACTAAGTTTCATCCCGCGCCAGCCCATTAATCTCGAAATCGCCCGTGCGCAGCATCTCGCCTACGAACAGCTTCTCGAAAAACTCGGCGCTCGTGTCGTTTCCCTCCCCGCGGAGCCGGATCTTCCCGACTCCATGTTCGTCGAGGATCCCGCCATCGTTCTCGATGAGCTCGCCCTCATCTTTCCCCTCGGCACTGAGTCCCGCCGCCCGGAAGCCGTTTCCCTGGCCCAAGCCGTTTCCAAATTTCGGAGACTTGAACACGTCACCTTGCCTGGCACGCTCGAGGGCGGCGACGTCCTCCGCATCGGCCGAAAACTTTTCGTCGGCCTATCCAAGCGCAGCAACGCCGCAGGCATCCGCCAGCTTGCCGCCATTCTCGTGCCGTATCGTTACGAGGTCATCGCCGTTCCCGTGACCGGCTGCCTGCATCTCAAATCCGCCGTTACCTGCCTCGGCCGCGATACGCTTCTCGCCAACCGCGCGTGGTTCGATCCAGCGCCATTCTCCGGCTACCACTGGATCGACGTCGACCCCGCAGAACCACACGCCGCCAATGCCTTGGCCCTTGTAAACACAATCATTTTTCCTGCGTCCTTCCCTCGCACACGCGCGCGTATCGAAGCCGCGGGCTTCCACGTCACGCCACTCGACATCTCCGAACTTCAAAAGGCCGAGTCCGGCCTCACCTGCTCCAGTCTGATCTTCGAATCCGATACCTCAGCCGATAGAGAGGAGCCTAAATGAAACCAATTTACGTTGTGCTTGCTGCTTTGCTATTAAGCCTAGCGATTGGCTGTAGAGGCGTTGGGATTGCGTTCTCAGATCAGAATTCGGAGCCCTTGGTTCCAGAGGTGGGTGACGGCTGGCTGATGTTTGACTTGCAGCCGCTGCGGCAAAGTGGTGCTTTTCAGAGATACGACTGCGCTTTCGAGGCCGAAGGGAAAACGGCTCGTTTTCAGTTCGAAGTGAATTCCGGCGGGACTTCGGGAGATCCCCCGATTGCATTCGGGTCGGGCAAGTTTATTGCTGTCGCCGGGTCGGACTCTTCTGTTTTTCTTCGCAAGCTTCAGAAGGTGCTTGAGGCGAAGATTCTTCCGGTGCAAGCGAAACGCGTTGCTGAACTTCCTTTCACAGCCGCAATTCTTGGCACAAACCAAAGTCACTCCAAGGATGGCGGTTTCTTTACCAAGCCGCCGGGACATTGGACAGCAATGAAAATCTTCGTGGGAAATCACGATGACTCCGCGGAAGTGTTCCTCAATTTCAACGCTGCTCTTCACAAAGGAGAATTCTCAATCAAAGACCCCGACTACGGCGACGACATCCTCAAAGAACTCGCCAAAGTTCTTTAGATTCTGCTCGCTGTAATCCCGTCCTTGTACCAATTAACCTTTCTGCGCACGGCCTCTTGTGCTATTCTATCTGCGGTATGCTTTCCATCGCGACGAAGCGAATTACCACTTCCACGTCTATGTCGACGACCTCGACTAAGGCGAAGAAGACTATTTTCGCTTCCGGCGCGTGGAGAAACAGCTAGCAAGCTAGAAAAAGTTTCCAACCCACCGCCAGAAGCGAACCTGGCGGTGGGTTTTTCTTTTAGACCCCGCCAGAGACGCTCCCGCGGAACCCAGGAGCGGACGTCATGAGTCCCGAACACGTGCAGGAAGAAGTGGCCGCTGAAGGCGGCTTAGTTGACCGCTTTGCGGTCACGAATGAAGAAGACCGCTTGGCGGTCACCAGCGAAAAAGTTCGCTTGGCGGTTGCAAACACAGAGAGCCTCGACCAGCCCCGCAAAAAGGTCGTCGCTCTGAAATTCGGCGGCAGCTCCTTGCAAGGAGCCGAGCGCATGTTGAACGCCGCCAATCTCGTCCGCGCGGCAGTCCAGGCCTCGAACGTCATCGTCATTGTCTCCGCGATGAAGGGCGTCACGGATCGGCTTCTCTCCCTCTCTCGCCTCCTCGCCCAAGGCAAGCATTCCCACGCTCGCAATGAAGCCGAAGGTGTCATTCATCTCCACCTCGACGTGTTGCAGGATCTTCAGCTCGGCGAAGAACGGCAGGATCGCGTTCGCCTCGTTCTTCAGCTCCTCGGTCGTGACCTGCTGCACGAAGTTCCACTAGATGGTTATGTCCCATGCTCTGCCGAACTCGCCGACCGCCTCGCGTCCTTTGGCGAACGATTCAGTGCCCGTCTCTTCGCTGCTGCTCTTGAAAAGTCCGGCGTCGCTTCTGTTCCCGTCTCCTCCTCCGATTTTGTCCTCACTTGCGACACCTTTCGCGACGCCAAACCTCATCTTGAGGAAACCAAAAAGCGCGGCCGCACTATACTCCTTCCGCTGCTCGAAGACAGCCTCGTTCCCGTCGTCACTGGCTTCATCGGCGCAACTCCCGACGGCCGTATCACCACGCTTGGCCGCAACAGCTCCGATTTTTCCGGTGCTATCATTGCGCACGTGGTGGACGCCGAAGAGCTCGTCATCTGGACCGACGTCGATGGGGTTTATACTGCCAATCCGCATGTTTCTTCCGCGGCTAAACTTCTTCACGACTTGAGCTATGATGAGGCGCACGCCCTGGCTGCCGGCGGCGCAAAAGTACTTCATCCTCGTGTTTTGCCGCTCGCCGCGGAAACGGAAATGACCATCTGGATTCGCAACACATTCAAGCCGCACGTTCGAGGGACGCGCATCGGCCTCCCTCAGACCTCAACTGGCCGCGCGCAGTTCGGAGGTGCAGCATGAGCACACAACCCTCCGAGAATCGCGAGAAAGACGCAGTGGCACGGCGATCGGAAAGTTCCTTCCCAGGGAACGCTGGAAAGAAATGGCGCGCGGGCGTTTTGGGCGCGACAGGCCTTGTGGGGCAGCGCTTAGTAAGTCTTCTCGCTGGTCATCCCTGGTTCAAGCTTACGGAAGTTGCCGCCTCCGAACGCTCTTCAGGCAGGACTTACTCCGAAGCCGTTCGCTGGCACCTCGACGGACCCATCCCGGACACCGCCCGTGGCCTCGTCGTAAAAGGCCTCGATCCCAGCCTCGAGTGCGACTTCGTTTTTTCCGCGCTCGATTCGAGCGTCGCTGGTTCCGCTGAAGAGGACTTCGCCCGCTCTGGCTATCCCGTCGTCAGCAACTCCAAGAATCACCGCATGGATCCCGACGTTCCCCTGCTCATCCCGGAAGTAAACGCCCCGCATCTCGACGCCATCCGCACGCAGCAGAAAAACCATGGTTACAACGGCGGTTTCATCGTCACCAACCCGAATTGTTCCACCGCTGGCTTGGTCCTCGTCCTGAAGCCGCTCGCTGACGCCTTCGGTCTCGAAAAGGTCTTCGCGGTCACGCTCCAGGCCGTCTCCGGCGCGGGCTATCCCGGCGTGGCCTCCATGGATATCCACGCCAACGTCATCCCTTTCATCAGCGGAGAAGAAGAAAAAATGGAGTCCGAGCCGCAAAAGCTGCTCGGCAAATGGGATGGCTCTCGCTTCGTCGACGCCGGCCTGGGCTTGAGTGCCCACTGCAATCGCGTTCCCGTTCTCGAAGGCCACCTCGAATGCATCTCTGTTAGCTTGAAAAAAATTGCTTCGTTGAAGGAAGTCGGCGAAGTGCTGCGCAACTTTACAGTAGACTCCGAGCTCGCCTCACTGCCTTCGGCCATCCGTCAGCCCATCCTTGTCCTTGAGGACGACGACCGCCCGCAGCCGCGACGCGACGTTCACGCCGGAAACGGCATGGCCGTCGTCGTCGGCCGCATCCGCGAATGCCCGCTTCTTGACGTAAAACTCACCCTGCTCTCGCACAATCTCGTCCGCGGAGCCGCAGGCGCCGCCCTCCTCAACGCCGAACTCCTCGCCGCCCGCGGCTTTCTCCATCACCGCGTTCACGCCCAAGGTGAGAATCAGCTCTCCGAGCCAGTCACTCGATAAACTAGGTCACGATTTCGACTTTAATATCTTTTCCTGACGCGTGCTGCTGTAGAAGGCCCGTCATTTCTTCTCCCCAGCGCCGCAATGTTTCCGCGCCACTAAACGAAATGATGATCGCAATCACCTGCTTCGTCGCCTCCGTCACCATCGTCCGCTCCGAATCGCTCGTCGGACTCCCGTGGGGCCCAATCTCGTCGCAAAACACCGGCAATCCCTCCAAATTCAAATCGTATTTCCCAATTCCCCTATACGTTTCCCCCGCGCGCCCCGCCCGGAACACAATTTCGCCTTCCACGTTTGCCGAATCATAGAGCCCCACCGGCAACCGGCTCTCCACACTCACTAGGTTGATCACGTCCACCACATTGTTGATCCGCGGCAGCCCTTTCCCCGCAATCACCCTTCGCAAAAGCGCCTCCGCCGACCCGCGATATCTCGCAGGGTCCTTGCCCAGCGCCTTGTACGCCGCCCGCGTCGCGATAATGGTCGCCGACTCCAACACCGCCTTCGGTTCCCCCATCTTCGATATTTTCTCTTCGCAAGCACGAATCTCCTGTTCCAATCCCTCCGGCGTCCCGCCAGCCTCGACTTCCGCCGTGACGCACGCCAAAGCTACTCGCGGGCACTTTTCCTTCAACTCGCCATCAATTCTCACCATCGGCACGGCTCCGCCTCTCATGCTAAACTATCTCGGTTGTAGGCTCGTAGCTCAGTTGGTTAGAGCGCTACCTTGACACGGTAGAGGTCTGGGGTTCGAGTCCCCACGAGCCTACCATTTCATGCATCCGCCATAGCAACTTCGGATGCGTGAAGACATCCAGCCCTAGTAATCTGTAGTCTAATAAATTCAGGCTCAAACACACCGGGTGTTGCATGGGGTTAGCTCGCCAACTCGCGTTCGCAATACTCGGTTTCGTCCTTCTTTCTTCCGCGTCACCTCGCGCGTCGGACCTGGCAACTTGCTCGGCCATCCTCCTCGATGAAAACAACGTGCCCGTCGCCGCCGCACAAATCAAACTCGAAGACACCGCCGGCCGCATCTACCGAGCCGAATCCGACGGCGCCGGCCGCTTCACTCTCCGAAATCTTCCCGCTGGCGATTACAAACTTGAAGTCCGCAAGGAAGGCTTCTTCGTCATTTCCGGCCGCGCCCTCGCGCTTCAGCCCGGCGCGAACGATTTCTCTCTCACCTTGAACCACGCCGAAGAACTTCACGAGCGTGTCCAAGTCACCGCTCCCGCCAATCAAATCGATCCACAGGACACCGCTCAGCGAAATACTCTCACTGCTCACCACATTCGTGATATTCCCGTCGCCAGCCCGCACATCCTCTCGCAGAGCCTCGCCGCTTTGCCGGAAATCACTCGCGATAATCTCGCCAATCTGCACGTCGCCGGCGCCCGTTCCGGAGAAACCCAATACCTCCTCGACGGCTTCGAAATCGGCGACCCCGTCAATGGCCAGCTCACCGCTCGTTTCAACGTGGACTCCACTCGCGCCGCGGAAGTCCAAACCGGTAACATCGGCGCCTCCTCTCCTCATTCCGGCGCCAACATCCTCAGCCTGGAAACTCCCGAAGGCGATGACCGCTGGCGTTTCGGCACCACCAATCCCGCCCCCGGCATCAACGTTCAGGAAGGTGTCCATCTCGGCGACTGGTATCCGCGCTTTACCTTCTCCGGGCCCATCCAGCGCGGCCGCTTTTGGTTTTCCAATTCGATCAGCATTCAACACACCTTCGCCGTCGTCAAAGAGCAGCCCTCAGGCGCCAACACCTGGGAAAATTGGGCGGGCGACAATCTCTTCCGGCTCCAGTTCAACATCACTCCCAAGCACATTCTCCATGCCAGCTTCCTCTACAATCGCGCCCGCGACATCAACGTCGGCCTCGACTCTCTCGATCCCGTCTCCACCACCGTCACCGCCAACCAGCAGCGCTTCTTCGTTTCTCTTAAAGACCAGATCTGGCTCCACGACACCCTCTTCGAGTTCGGCGTCGCCGCCGATAACGGTGTCCTCGACTTCATCCCCCAAGGCTCGCAACCCTACGTCTTGCTCGTCAACGGCTCGTCCGGAAACTATTTCCAGCGCTTGCACCAGCAAGGCCGCCGCTTCCAGGCCGTCCTCAACGGAATCGCCGCATCCCGCCACTGGCATGGCACGCACCAACTCGCGGTCGGCCTCAATGTGGCGGGCCTCTCTTACTCTCTCTCCGCCGAGCGCGGCCAGATTGACGCCCTTCAGGCCTTTCAAGGCGGCATACCCACCGCGCCGCCTTGCACTTCTCCCATCCCCGGCTGTCTCGTCCGCAGCTCCGTGTTTCAAGGGCCCGCCGCACCGCAAGTCTCCAACACCCAGTTCGGCGCCTACGCGCAGGACACTTGGTCGCTCTCGAAGTTTCTCGTGCTGCAAGCCGGCCTGCGCACGGATTGGGATCGTTTCACGCAAAGCGCCATGGCCGGCCCGCGCCTCTCCGCGAACCTTCTCCCCTTTGGCGACGACACCTCAAAAATCTCCATCGGCTGGGGCATTTACAACGCTCCGCTGAATCTATCTCTCATCGGCCAGGCTTTCGATCAACAGCAGCTCGACACCTTCTTCGACTCCACCGGCGCCATCGTCGGTGCGCCCGTCGCAAACCAGTTCCTTCTTCCCGCAAGCGGCCTCCATCAACCTCGCTTCACCACCTCCAGCGCCGGCTGGCAGCAAAAACTTGTCCACAACACCCTCCTCACCCTCGCATTCCTCGCCCGCAACGGTTCTCACGGCTTCGTCTACGCGCCCCAGCAGCCCCCGCAATCCGGCGGCATTTTTCTCCTCCAGGACACTCGCAAGGACCGCTACCGCTCCGCCACTCTCTCCCTCCGCCACGTTTTCTCCGAGAGCATGGAAATCTATGGCGCTTACACGCGCTCCGTCGCCCACTCCAATGAAGTTCTCAACCCCGCCCTCGGTTCGATCTTCTACGCCGCGCAGCAATCCGCCTCCGTCGCCTGGGATGCCCCCAACCGCCTCCTCACCTGGGGCTGGGCTCCCACTCACATCTGGGGCATCCAGCTCAGCTATTTCTACGAGTACCGCACCGGCTTCCCCTTCAGCGTCGTCAACCTCCAGCAGCAACTCGTCGGCCCGCCCAACTCCGTGCGCTTTCCCGTCTATTCCAGCCTCAACCTCGGAATCGAAAAAAAATTCGCCTTCCGCGGCTTCCTCTGGGGAGTTCGCGTCGAAGCCGTCAACGCCTTCAACCGCCAAAATCCCGACACCGTCGTCAACAATTTCGACGCCCCCAATTTCGGCGCCTTCTCCGGCGGCCAAGGCCGTGCCGTAACCCTCCGCGTCCGCTTCATCGGCCGCAAATAGCCGCCCAACTTTGATGACAGGAAGGCAAAAGACTCCGATGCTGTCTACAAGTGCACAGACACGCCTCTTGCCGGCGTCTAGGATTGTCTTGCAGCAGAAACACTGTTGTGTTTGCCAGTTCATCCTCTTCAGCAGGATATCCATGGCCCACGCAGGCGTTGAGGGCATCGGACAATGGCCATCCGGCGCAGCACCGGTCTAATCGTTCTTGGAATCGCCGCGACACTCTTGCTCGCGCTTGTTTTCCTTGTACCCGCACTTATTCGAGTGGATCGCTACAGGCCCCGGGTGATCTCCTATCTCCAGGAAAAAACTGGCAAGCAGGTCGAAATCGGCCGATTGTCACTCACCTTTTTTCCTCTATTCCTTCACATTGATGGGTTCGGCGTGAAGAACCCTCCCATATTTCCGCGCGGTTATATCGTCCAGGTGGCGCGGATCGATGCGGAACTTAGCGTGAGTGCGCTTCTGCGCCGTCAGGTAGTCATCAAGTCCCTCGTACTTAACGATCCAATCCTGAATTTGACTTCGGATCCCGACGGCCCGTGGAATTTCGAGAATCCCCAAGCGCAGGCTTCGCAGAATACCCTTCCTCTCGGCGTGATTTCGAGGGTGCAAATCGAGCGAGGGCAATTGATCGCCTCGAATTTGTTGCCGTCTGACGCAGCCGGCCCCATTTTTTTCGAAGCCCACGACATTTTCTGCGACCTGGACCAGGTGAACCTGATGGGAATTATCAATCCCACGTCTTCCTCAACGGATGGCCAGGGCACCGTGAAGGCCGGTCTTCTTCGCTTCGGCTCGGTCGAGGCAAGAAATATGGATTCGAAATTGCGCCTCGAAGCGAGGCACATTTTTTTCACGCAGGTCAAAGCCGAAGTCTATGGCGGGGGTGCCGCGGGTGACCTCACCTTCGACTTGCTGGGCAAGAACGTGAAGTTCAAGACCGATGCGCGATTCAAGGGAGTCAATGTGGCCCAGCTCCTGGCAGCCTTCCCAAACGGCGGCGGAAAAATGACCGGGAAGATGGAAGGCGACGTAAAACTAGCCGGAGAAATCCTGCACACGCTCCACCCACTCGCGGGAATACGCGGAGCCGGACACGTGACCGTGCGCAACGGCCAGCTGCCGAGCCTCAAGCTCAACGCGAATTTGATGAAGCTGGCGCACTTCAATGATCTCGGCCCGGCCAAGAACGATCCTTCCGCCTTCAATTTGATAACCACCGACTTGGAACTCGACAATCAGCAGATTTCGAGTCGCCTTATAGACCTAGACGGCTACGGTGTCGACGTCGATGGCTCGGGCAGCGTCAGCGTCTCCGGTTCTGACCTGTTGAACTACCGCGGCCTGGCGGAAATCACCACTAAAGAGAGCTTCTTTACCAACACCGTCGCCCGGATGTCGGGAGCCGCATTAAAAGACGGCAAGTTGCAGTTTCCCTTTCGCATCGGCGGCACCATCGATAATCCGGTATTCTCCAAAGGCAAGGGCGATAAGGACGTAGACGCCGTGCAAAAACCCCGCTAAGGCCAGATGTCCCCGACGCCATGGTCAACAATTTCGATGCTCCCAACTTCGGCGCCTTCTCCGGCGGCCAAGGCCGAGCCGTAACTCTCCGCGTCCGCTTCAGCGGCCGCAAATAGCCAGCAAGTTTGATGAAGCTAGCCCAGTTTCACATCAATCATGACCCCAACAATCTCGCAGCCCACATCTCTCGACACCGCGCGGCTGCCCTCTGGCCGTAGGGGCACGATACATCGTGCCCTCTTTCCACTTTCGCCCCCACCCACGCCAGTAATACTTGAGAACCCACAGCCGAACCGGACGCGTGACCCGGACCTAAGCCTATCGTCGCTTTTTTGGGTGCCCCTCGTCCTACTACTCCACCGCATATTACAGAAGTGGTATACTCTCACCGCATGTCGCCATCAACCAAAAAGAAAAACGCGCAACTGGGCCACCCGTCCGGGAAGAATCAATCGTCCTCGTCGTTTAAGAGCAGCTCTCTCAAGTCCGTGTATGGCGTAGGGCCAGCTTTGGCAAATAGGTACTGGAGTTGACCGCGAAGAACATCGGCGGCCTCGTCTCCTAAGCCCAAGTTCGTCGGTTCTAAGTTTGGAGTGAACACCGACTGTAGTTCATCCAGACGCGGGAATAGTAATAAGTGGAGACCGCTTTGTGTGTTGGCTTAAGACTGAGGGCGTTCGCGGGCGAACCGGCTGCTGTCATACTGGTGAAGTGTAACTTCGAAGGAAATTCGTGGACAAGCTCAGAATGACAGAACGGGCTCCCATGTGGTAACTATCTGGTTTAATGCCCAAGTCTGTAGAGACGTTTAGTTCGAGTACAGCAAGGATTGAGCTAGGTCAGATCGACGACATCGTGAGGGGGCTAGTCTAAAAAAAGGCTCTTTAAGGGAGGCAAGCTCTATGGCCGAGATAACCAGGAAGCGCGTTGGGGAATTACAACGCGGGGTATTCAAGATACTTCTCGATTTTCCCGACGGTCTCCCAGCGAAAGTTGTTCTGAATCGCCTGCCACAGGTTGTCCCACCAACTGAATTTGAGAAAAGTGATTATCCGAAACACCCAGGCATTCGACGCTTCGAGAAAATGGCTCGATTCGCGACGATAGGCCCAGTGAAGGCGGGATGGTTGGTGAAGAACAAAGGCCGGTGGTACGTGACCGAGGAGGGCAGAAAGGCCTTTAAGCAGATTACCGACCCAGAGAAATTCAACACCGAAGCAAGAAGGCTCTATTTGCAATGGCGGGCAAGCCAACCGGAAGCAATCACAGAACTCGAAGAAGGAGGCTCCGAGGGAACGGGTCCGTTAGAGAAGGCGGCGGAAGCAAGCACGGTCGAAGAGGCGGAAGAAACAGCCTGGGCAGAGATCGAGCAATACTTACAGGCCATAAATCCTTACGACTTACAAAAATTAGTTGCTGCATTGCTCCGGGCGATGGGCTATCACGTCTCATGGATTGCTCCCCCTGGACCAGATAAGGGAATTGATATCCTCGCGCATAACGATCCCCTGGGCACTAGCACTCCCCGTATCTAAGTGCAGGTCAAGCGCCGCGCAGACAAAATTAGCGTTGACGGCTTACGCTCCTTCATGGCCATGCTCGGCGAACAAGACGTTGGGATTTTCGTTTCGACTGGAGGCTTTACAAGCGATGCGGAATCAGAGGCCCGAACCAAAGAGACCCGAAAGCTAACTCTGGTTGACTTAGAAAAGCTGGTCGAGCTTTGGGTTGAGCACTACGACAAGATAGCCGAGTCGGACAAGGTCTTACTTCCGCTGAAGCCCGTCTACTACATCGCTCCGTCAGAGTAGAAAAGAATGATTAAAGAGTGCTTTCCCAGTAAGTCATCAAGTCATACGGCGTGTTATAGTTTCAGCCAGTCGTGCTACAAGGAGACGCTATCAGGACTGGTTGAGTTCGACACGCACGATAGGGATTGTTTCCAAAGCACTTATTAACTTATTAGATGTAGCCGGAGTCCTTAACTCTACCATTGACTTGAGGCGACTTTGTTTTGTTCAAACTGTGGGACCTTAAGCGCACCAAACGGCAACTATTGTGCAAAGTGCGGAAGTAGCTTGAGTCCCCCGCCAGCACTTCAAGGGAGCTCGATTGGAATTAAGTCCCGGACACGTACTTGGGTCGCAGTTGCCATAGCTCTGATTCTTTTCGTAATCCTCTCCGCTCGGCCCAACAGAGATTCAAGCTCAGAAAAACTTGCAGTCGCGAGTGAACAAACTAGTCGTCAAGTTGAACCCGTCCTCAACGTTCCTTCAATCGCCCTCCAGAGACGCGCTGATGTGGAGGCATTGATTGGGAAACCTGCCGCTTATCAGAAACGTACCGACGAAAGCGTGTTTGGCGACGAAGCCGACTATCCATGGGGCTTGGTCGCCTACAACTCTGGCAGAGTGGTCTTCATTATCGTAAAATTTCCCGCAAAGCCTCCCGACTTCAAAGTTGCGTTTGAGATGCTCAGCCTTCCCGAACCGCCTGCACCTTACAGGCGGAATGACGAAACCCTGATTTGGAATGAGTCTACCTTTGGCAATGGCGTTTCGTGCTGCGGCGGTCTCACTTTTCGCGACGTTTTCATTAACGGCGCAATGTCAGAAATCCATTTAGAACTGCTGGACGCGGACAATCCTACCGGTTGGAGTAGATCCGAAAGGCAAATGTGGAACAAGTGGACGAGGCAACCAAGCGGGCGGGTCGGAAAATAATCGAAACTTTCTTGAGTGCTTGTCACCAATCGAACTGGTGAACTTTCATGTTATTCACAACTCAGAATAATGCGCAGGATGCTCCAGGCGGGTGGCAGTTCCTTAACTCTTGGGTGGCCTACCGTTTGCGGTTTTGTCTCTTGCAAACGGTGGGTCACTCTTTTCTGTCCTTCCAGCTTTGCGTCCAGATTCTTAATTTCCTCCGCACCGCCTCACCCCGCCGCCACTTTCTCAAGCCGCTCCAGCGTATCAGGATACTTCCGCACCAGCAGTATCAGCGCCGCTGCCTGCGGATTGGGCTTGGCCCGCCCCTGCTCCCACTTCTCCAGCGTTCGGACATTGATCCGCAGTTTCCGCGCAAAGACCGCCCGCGAACACCGCATTCTCTTGCGCGTCTCCCTGATGAACTTGGAATTCACTGCCGGAAGTGGCGCCGCTTCCACCCGGTAGCTCCGCAGCGTCAGCTTCCCTTCGCGATGTTTCTTCATCTCTTCGACGCCTTCAATCAATTCCACAAGAATCTTTCTCTTTGCCATTACCGTACCCTACGCTATTGGCGTATAGCAGAGCAAGATCGATTTCGCTGGCTATCTCGATTCTCCGCATCGGCGAGTGCCCCATCCTTGCGGGTTTGGGTTTCCAAGGGTGGGCTTTTCTTCTAGCTCTCTACTCACTAGAAGTCATCCCATAAATGCTCGGACATTTCGGAAAGTACCGCGCATCGAGTTCGCCGCCCCGCCTTGCTCGAACTTGCCACCCCACGCGGTTCTCTTCTCCTCGTGAGCGCCGTAGGCGCGTCACAAGTTAACCCCGCCCGCAAGGGCTGGGAAAAACGCCGGCTCCAGCCCCGAGCACCGTAGGTGCGACACAAAACGCCCGTCTCCAAAGCATTTATGAAATGACCTGTACCCGCTATTCACTTCCCGTCCCCGTCTCACCAAACTACAAAATTCCCGCCAACTCCTTCTAATCCCTCGGCTTCCCCGCGTCTCATTCGAATGATTAAACGGTGGTACTGTACCTTGACAGTAATTCAATTCCCTGCTATCATTCCCCATGTTTCGCCCCCGCCCCACCCTTCCGCGCTCCAACCGATCCACTACAACCCTGTTCTTCCGGATGTCTTCTTCTTACTTCAACTTTCAACTTTCGACCTTCAACTCGGTTTCCCTAACTCCTTTCCCTGCCACTCTTACAAGCCTTCTGCAAAGACCTGAAAAATCAGCTACTTTAAGTCTAGCTTTTGCCACTCTTACGAGCCGCGTCAAGCATAAGTCCAGTGTTTGCCACTCTTACAAAAAACACCCCGGGTCCCATCTTTCAAGCCAAAGATCCTTCCGCTCAGGTTCTTCTCGGCTGAATTTCCTCCCCACTCGGCACTCACCACTAGCCACTATCTCGTTTATAATCCGCACTTCCGCAAAATCCGCTTACAACTCGTTTGGAATCCGCACTTCCAAAACTCAGCACTTAAAACCCTTTAGAATCCGCACTTACGAAAAAAGGGGGAGGGGGGAGGGGTCACATCTTTCAAGCCAAAGAGTTTCGATTCCCCATTTTCGCTATTCCGTTTTCGATTTTCGAGTTTCCATTTTCGAGTTTCGATTTGTGCTCTTTAGTTGCCTCTATCCACTACTCACTGCTCCCCCACCAACATTTCTTTTGCGCCCACCCGCGTCGGTGGTAGGCTTCCCACCAGCAACGTGGAGGACTGAAGTGAGCCTAGCCGCTCCCCCTGATCATCTTCATTCTCTCTCCGGACTGGAGGGCCGCCGCAGCACGCGCATCGACCGCACCGTTCCTCTCGTCGTGCTCGGCCAAACCAAAACCGGCCTCTCTTTCCAGGAAAAAACTTCCACCGTAAGTTTCAATCTTCACGGCTGCCGCTATCCTTCCCGCCATGAATATCCCGTCGGCGCTTCCGTCGGCCTGCGCGTGCTCCAGCCCGATGGCGAAACGATCTCTCCCGTCATTCGTGCGTTTGTAAAATCCGTGCATCCTCCCGCAAGTCCGCGAGAACTCTTTCAGGTTGGCGTCGAACTCGAATCTCCCGCGAATATTTGGAATGTTACTCCGCCGCCATCGGATTGGAATCGACTGCTCGGCGGGACCGCTTCGTCCGCGGGTTTGGCAACGGCTGTCGCTCCTGCACTCGAACCGCCTGCGCCGCCCGCAACGCTTCCTCCCGCGTCCGCACCAGGCGCAAACGAAGCGCGGACCGGCCAGGTCAGCGCATTCCCCTCGCCCTCTCCAGTCGCAACCGGCGCGGCCCCGCCTAAGGAAACTTCTCCAGCAAAGCCGGAGCGCGTCGCCATCACCATCGACCAATTAGTCGCCGCCATGCAGGGCAAATTGCAAGCCGCGGCGGAAAAAGTCGTTCAGAACGCGCTCGCCACGCATCTCGACGAAGCCATCAATGAAGCTCTCGCGCGCATCGAAGGCGTTCGCGAACACAATCTTCGCCAATTGCATGAATTTTCCGAGCAGCGCTTTGAATCGCTGATGCGCTCTTCCCGCGAGGAAATTCTCGGCCACCTCGAATCGCGCCTCGGAGAAGTCCAGAGCCACTGGGAGGAACAGCACAGCGCTTATCGCGCGCAAGCCGAAGAAATCGCCGAGCGCCTCGAAAAACTGGCCGGCGATACCCAGCGCAATCTGGGCGAAACGCAAAACTTTATAGAAAAAGCCACGCGCGAAATCGAACCGCAAACGCGCGGCCGCTTGGACCAATCATTGGGCCAGGCCACCGAACAATTCGAGGCTGCCGCCGACCGCATCTCCGATCGCCAGTTGGTTCGCGTCATGGAGTCCACGCGCATGGTCGTCCGCGAAGCCGCTGCCCAATTGGACGCCCGTGTCGCGGAGTCCCGCGCCCTTTTGCAAAGCGCTTCGGGAAGCACTCTCGAAGAGTTCCGCCGCCAGGCTGAAGTCCAGGTCGATCTGGCCATCACGGAAACCACGGAACGTGTCCGCTCCGCCCTTTCCGCTCTCGACTCGGAAAATCGTGCCGCTTGCGACTCCCGCCGCCGCTCCATGATCGACGACGTTACGCGCAGTATGGAACAGTCCACCGAGCAATTCCGCTCGGGTATCAAAGCCTTTCTCTATTCCTGCTTGGTGGCCGCCGTCGGCGCCGTCGATGAACACGCAAAAACCACTCTCGATGGCCTGGTAAAAGATCCCGGCAGCGCCCCTCGCGCCATCGACGACATCAAAATCATTCCGCCCGACGACGAAAAACCCAACTAGCCGACAGTCGG
>Ga0070693_100000012_pt1 | contig 71975 bp, 67 predicted proteins | sample KBSK1103metaG_FD_65472 | JGI IMG/M metagenome (GOLD analysis project Ga0070693, IMG submission 65472) | Corn, switchgrass and miscanthus rhizosphere microbial communities from Kellogg Biological Station, Michigan, USA - KBS K1-10-3 metaG | ecosystem: Host-associated > Plants > Roots >...
ACGAGTGGCTTCTCAGCGGCATCGCGAGCAGGGTCCGGCTGGCTGACCGCCGTGCCGGGATCTCCAGTCCCGCCGCCAAGCAAGGTAAAAAGATTGGTCCTGAAAATGAAACTGAGAATCAGGAGAATAAGCGCGCCACCGATTCCGATATGCTTGCCGCCGAATTGGAAGCCGCCACCTCCGCCTTCATCGCGACGGTCTTCGATGTCTTGACTTTCGCCACCGGGCGTCCATTTCATAAATTTGTTCTCCTTACAGAAGAAGACCTCCGGACGTCATCTTCTCAAGCGGTCCTATCTTTAGAAAGTAGCAGGGACGAGGGGAGTGTGCCAATACAAGCTTTGGGGCTTACAGAGCTAACAGGGCGTGAGGACACCGCCACACCTTTTTGACGACTTCGATGCCTTGCCGGTACGGAGGATTGAGGTCGATGCCTGCCTTGCGGGCTAGACTATGGCAGCGGCCGAGGCGCGCGAGGACGATCGGGTCTCTGCCCGATTGCCGTTTGACCAATTCCTGCGAAGGTCCTCAGCGCGAGAGATGATGCGGTCGATCACGGCGCTTGAAAAAGGCGATGCAGCTTCGGTGCTATCGGAATCGCCCGCGGGAGGAATTTCCAGCATCTGCAGCTTTTCGAGGACGGGCTTCATCGCGCGGACAGGGTTACGGAGAAATTCCGAGCTGCGGATGCGCGTGAAGATCCAGCCCATGCGTTCCAATACGGATTGCCGGTCCATGTCAGCAGGGAGCTTTTCGAGCGGGTAATAACGATCACCGTCGCACTCGATGGCCAGGCGCTTGCCGCCGCCCTCGACGACCAGATCAATTCGAAACGTTCCAATCCGCCAGTGCGGGGTGACCCGGTATCCAGCGGTTGCCAGACGCTTCATGACTTCCCGCTCGAAGTTCGATTGCGGGCGCCTTTCCTTCTCTTCCAGGGCGCGCATGAGGCGTGCGGGATCTTCGGCATGCTCGATCAATTGGCGGCGAAGGTCGTCGGCCTTCAAATCATTGTGTGGATTGAGAGAATGCACGATCCACATCTGGTCGCGAGCGCGGCTGGCAGCGACATTAAAACGCTGTTTGAAGAGTTCCTGATCCCGCAGAGAGAGAGAACCGCGCTCAGCAGTATCGACCAGGGAGATGAACACCACATCGCGCTCGTCTCCTTGGAATTGCGCAGCGTTGCCGCAGAGAACGCGATGGAGTTCGTAGCGGTCTGGCGAGACATGCGCCCGGATGAGGTTGTCAATCTCGATGGCTTGCTCGTCACCAACCAGAGAAACCACGCCGAAGCTCAGCGGGTTGCCCGCGTCATTCTTAATATATTCCGGTTGTTCCATGGCGGCCGTAAGGAGCGAGGCGGTGGTCAGGGCTTCCTGGCGATTGATCTTACCGTCGCGGCTCGACCCAGAGACGCGATGCGCGATAGTGTGCGGACGGAGATGGACACGGCTCGCGTCGCGCAAGGGCTTGATGCGGCCGTCGTAGGAAATCATGTTGCTGAATTGGATGATCTCCGGAACGCACCGGAAATGCTCGACGAGGCAGGTGGTGCCGCCGAACGACTGGCGTGCGAGATCGTAGATTGAGATTTGCCCATCGTAGAGATCGGAGTTCGGGATTCCCCGGAGGTACTGGAAAATGAGGTTTTGAATGACGCCCAAATCCTGTCCGACCGCCGACGGGCTGACTTGCTCGTGGTCGCCGACAACGAGCACCGTCTTGCCCAGGTACAGGGCGACCAGGGCCATTACGTCGCTCTGGCTGGCTTCATCGATGATGACAACGTCGAAGCGGGTGGTACGCGGGTCGAAGTTTTCGACCACGCGCGAAAGCGGCATGACCCAGACGGGAACGGCCCCACGGCATTCGCTCATTTTTCTGGCGGCTTCAGCGCGCAGAAGGGATACGCGAATTCCGTGGCCTTTGCCGATGCGACGGATAGTGTCGAGCCAGCCGACGAGCGCCTGGCGCTGGCGAGAAGAGGTGCGGCGGGCTTGCGAGGACCAGGAGCGCGCGTCAATGAGTTCAATCGTCACACGACGCAACTGTTCGCGCAGTTTTTCGTTCTTGGCCTGGAGGATCTCGAGGGAAACGCTGGCTCGGCGATCGAGTTCATCATTCAGCTGGCGCCAGGTCCAGGCAGAGGCGGGGTCGCGAGGCGGCTCACCTCGACCATGCACTCCGGCGCGATTGCGAATCGCGCCGGCCCATGCGGGGGCAGCGGTCTCTAGCTTTGCGAGCAAGGCGCGACGCAGGTCGAGGTCCGCTTGCTTGCTCTTTAATTCCAGGAGTCGCTCATAGGCTTCTCGATAGCGGCTGGAATCGTCGTCGCCAACCGCGGCCAGAAGCTGGCCGATCACTTTGGATGCTTTTGCAACGCGGGCGGCAAGTTTGAGCCGGCTCTTGAGATCGCGGAATTCTTCCTCCAGCTGTAACAGTCGCAGCTTCTTGAATCTGGAATCGAGGATAGGCAGAAGAGCATCAGTCACCGCAAGATGGATGCGCGTCAATTCTCCATCGGAACCAACCACCGCAGGCTGCTCGGCGAGAAATTTATCCCAGCGAAAGCCGATGTCTTCGAGACGCTGCTGCAGCGGGAGCCAGGTTCGCTCCTGCCAGACGAGGCAGTCTTCGATGGAGTCGCAATACTGCATCAAAGTTTTCTCGACCTCCTCGCCCATTTCACTCGAATGGGGAGAGCCGAGAGTGGCGACCTGGCGATCCCAGCGTGAACGGAGGTCTTCGCGAAGACTCTTGAGCCGCAAAAGCTGGCGCAAGGCGTGAAAGTGTTCGGGAAGGCGGGGGCGCGCGTCGTTTGTTTTTGTCTGTTCGAGGAATTGGCTCCAGGACTTGTGGGTGAATAGTGTGAAAGAGCTCAGCTTTCCGCCACCTTCGAGATGCGCGAGGATTTCGCCGGCAATGCGTTCCTGTGCCTTGAGGTCGGAGATGTTGGAAGCCTCTGGGCCGTACTTGACGAACGATTCCTGGGCATTTGCGGCTTCGCGATGAACCAGCCGCACAAAGGTGACGAGGTGATCCCAGGGCTGGCGATGCACGTCGCCGTACCTGCCGGCGTAAACCGCGGCAAGTTTCCACTTGTCTTTGCCGGAAAGAGGCTCGACGGCCTGCGCGAGAGCGGTAGCTAGTGCTTCGATATCTTCTGGCGAAGATTGCGCCGCAGCGGACTCCCACAAATCGGAGCGCAGATCAAGATCGTCCATGCCAAGACGATTGCGTTCACTGACGCCGGCTTCAAACTCTTCCGCTCTGGGAAGATCGTGAAGCTCGGGAAGATGAGCCGAGAGTTCATTCTCATCATCGCGGGAAATCGAAACACCCGTACGATAGAGGTCGGCGAGTTCACCGGGGGAAAGAGGCAGCGGTGCGACGGCAGCGACTGGGCCGGGGATCCAACCGTGAGCTTCTTTTTCCAGCACAACCTGGCGAGCGGCATCGGCGGGCGCCCAAGACTTTCCGGCGATAGAAATTTCCCGATACTCGTCAGCGCGAGCCTCCGAAAGCTGGTTTTGTATCACGTCGAGTTTCTTCAGGATGTCGAGGCGCTCGGATTCCAATTTCTTCGCTTGCATTTCGAGCGAGCCGGCGTCGGCCCGCGACAACCGTTCCGCGATGGATCCCACGGCGCTTTCGAGCTGTTTGCGGCTGTCCAAGTCACTTTCGAGCACGCTGACACACAGGGGACGCAGCTCGGGAACGATATGATGGCGCACCATGCGCAGGGCCTTTGTTGTGTGACTTGTGACTAAGACGCTCTTGCCCTGTGCCAGGAGATGGCCGACGAGATTGCCGATGGTGTGAGTTTTTCCGGTCCCAGGAGGGCCTTGTACCAGAACGCCTCCATTTTCCTCGAGTTGCTGGGCAATTCGGATCTGCTCGGGATTGGCGGGTTTGCTGAGCAGAACTTCGCCATCGGCCTGAGAGGGGCCGTTCGAAGAGGGGCTCGCGTCTGGCGCGTCGGAAATCGGCGATTCTTCACCGACGATATTCAGAAGGGACCAGGGAAGATCTTCACGCGTGCGAAGGTCAGCGAGAATGCCCTCGATGGCAGCGGCAAATCCCAGAGTGCGCGCGCGCAAAAAGAGGAGCGGGTCGCGGCCAATGCAAGGGTCGTTGAGGTCCGCATCCGGCGCGTGGCCTTCCAGGAATTCACCGCGCGGAGACAATTGCACCACCAGCCGCTTCAAGAAGCCGGAGGTGGAACCATTGATAAGTGGATGGAAGCCTCCTGCTTCCAATTCCTCGCGACATCGACCGATCGCGCGTCCATCCACATCGTTCATCGATTGGAACAACGCAGAATAGAGCTCAACGGGATGGTCCGCTTCCGAAAGCGTGAATTCAGGCACGGATGCATCGAACTGCAATTGGAGACGCTGGAGGAGGATGGGATGATAGATGGCTCCGTCCGGACGACGCCAGCTCAAAATGCCGTCCCCGAGGACGAGGTCCACGCGTTCCGCCTCGCGATCAATGCGACCGTAGAGCGCGTAAAGAGATTCGAAGAGTTTCATCGAAGCGCGGGCGGGAATTTCCGTTTTCACCCATTCAAGGCGCGAGATATTCCAACGTTCCAGGGCGGCCATCCTGGCCGAATCGTCCGCGAATTTCACGAGCCTTTGCTCGGCTTTATTTTCTGATTGTTCCAGAGTCTGCTTGACCGTGAAGGAAATCAAAGGATCCTCCCACCCGTCTTCCAGCCATGCGGCAATTTCCTCGGGCGGTTCGGGCGGGCGCGTCAACCGCGGACGCTGGACCTTCAGAACGAAATTCGCAACGTCTTCCCCATCCTGGCTGTTCCCGTTCTTTTTCTTCGAGCTGGCCTGTTTCGCGGAGCCACGTTGAATGGAAGGGTGCTCGGGGAGCTCATGAAGCCAGAAACTCCATGGCTGTTCGCGAATTTGTCGTTTCGCAGGATTACGGTGCTGGTTCAGGGCTTCCAAATAGCGGAACACGCGAGTGAGCTTGTCCCGGGCGACGCGGAGTTTTTCGGCATCCATGGTTCACTGCCCTTTTAGAGGCACGTCTAGGTCCTGAGGGTGGGTAGCAGAGACTTCAGAATATCAGCGTCCCGCGGCAAAGCTCAATGGTACGCCCATAGTACTTCCCACACGATCAAAGGCTATCTGCCGGCGTAGTTAGATTATCCGACATAATGGCTCATCGACCCCGGTTCGGAAACGGTGCCTGGAAAGTGAGGGATGGTGGGCTCGGTCGCAAACAGATGTCCTGGCGCCGAAACTTTGCGAGGGCCAGGTATCCACAGATATTTTGCTGGGCGCAGACGTGGACTACGCCTTTTTGTCGGCTTCGATGCCTTGGAGTTCTTTGCCGGGTTTGAAGCGGACGGCTTTGCCGGGAGGGATGTTGACTTCTTCGCCGGTGCGGGGATTGCGGCCGATACCGGTCTTGCGAGGCTTGACGCTGAAGACACCGAAGCGGCGAAGCTCGATGCGCTGGCCGCGGCCGAGGGCCTGCTTAAGGGATTCGAAAACCGTTTCGACGGCCTGCTCGGCTTTGGTGCGGCTGATGAGAGTTTTGGCGACAACCGCATTGACGATGTCCAGCTTAATCACACGGGCCTCCCGCTTCTTTGGCAAATGCTAGAGGGTGCGCCGCAGGTTGTCAAGACGAGATGGGTAAACTACACTGTGTTGCTTTTTGACACTGTTGCAGGAGTCCGGTATCGATAGCTGAGAACGAAAAAATGTAAGGCTGAGAGCCGACAGCAAACAGGTGAGGACGAGAGTTCAAGGTTCAAGAGTTGAATTTAGGAGGCATGGATGTCCGTAAAGCCAGACCGGTGGATCCGCAAGATGGCGCTGGAACATAAAATGATAGAGCCGTTCACGGACCGGCAAGTGCGCGAAGGAGTGATCAGCTACGGAGTATCGTCGTATGGCTACGACATCCGAGTGGCGGATGATTTCCGGATTTTTACGAATGTGAATTCGACAATAGTGGACCCGAAGCATTTCGATCCGCGGTCGCTCGTGGAGTTCAAGGGAGACGTGTGCATTATTCCGCCGAATTCCTTTGCGCTGGCAAGGTCGGTGGAGTATTTCCGGATACCGCGGAATGTGTTGACGATTTGTTTGGGGAAGTCGACGTACGCGCGATGCGGAATCATTGTGAACGTGACGCCCTTCGAGCCGGAGTGGGAAGGATTTGTGACGCTGGAGATCAGCAACACAACGCCGCTGCCCGCGAAAATTTATGCGAATGAAGGGCTTTGCCAGGTGCTGTTCTTCGAGTCGGATGAAGATTGCGAAGTGAGTTACAAAGACAAGAAGGGGAAGTACCAGGCGCAGGGTGGGATTGTGCTGCCACGGTTGTAGGGCCGATTCTAAGATGAAATCTGAGTGAGCTTGACGTTGGCCATGGGATAGCCGCGTTCGCGCCAGGCGTCGAGGCCGCCCTCGAGGGGGCGAATGCGGGTGATGCCCCGTCTTCGCAGGAGGAGCGCCACCCGGGCGCTCGTAGCCTCGTTTGGTCAAGTGCAATAAAGAATGATTTCGCGATCGCGGGGCAACAGCCCATTTTTCTCTTCGAGTTCCTTTGCGTCCACGCGGAACGCGCCGGGGATGGTTTCAGGATCGGCTTCGAAATCGATGGAATGACGAAGATCGACGATGGCCAAATCCTCTCCCGAGTCGAGCTTGTGTTTCAATTCCTCGACGGTGATGCGTGCGATGCGTAGCTCGCGGAGGAAGCGCCTGCGGGCTATGAATTTGTAACCGAGATAGGAGGCGAGCGCGCCAACGAGAATGACGACGAGCCAACCGCCGAGAGAGGCTGCGTGCTCCGCGATGCGCTCGATCTGTCCGCTGAAAACGTAACCGAGACCGAGAAAAGTGGAGGCCCAGAGAAAAGAACCAGCGGCATCAAAGAGCAGAAAACGGCGGGGGCGCATGTGGAAGATGCCCGCGAGCGGAGGTGCGACAGTGCTGAGGCCGGGAAGGAACTTGGCAAGAATTAGGGATCGAGCTCCCTGCCTGGAAAAAACTCCTTCGGTGCGGCGAACGCAGGAGTCTGGCTCGATGGTGATCTTGCAGAGAAATTGCAAAACTTTGATGCCTTTGCGGCGGCCGAGTTGGTACCAGAGGGAATCGGCGGAGACCGCGGCAAACGTGACGATGAAGAGCGAAGCAAACAGATTTAATTGATGGGAACCCGCCAGGGCGCCAGCGGCGAGCAGGAGCGGAATCGAAGGAACGGGGACACCGCTCTGTTCCGCGAAGACCCAGGCGAGCAAGACGACATATCCGTGATGGAGGAGGAATTCGACGGTGCGATGCATTTGGGCGGGCTGGGTCCTTTGTGACCGGCTATCGAGAGACGAAAGAAGCAGTATGCCCCCAGCGGCCGGACATGACAAATTCGGCTAAAGGCCTGCGTGTTCTAGGCGCAACCTCGCGGTCATGCAATTTTTGAGGAAGCGAGGCCGGATCTCCGGGATAGCCGATAGAGATGGCGGCGATGGGCTCACAGTCGACTGGAATTTCAAATACCTGTTTGGCCTTGGCGTGATCAAAGCCGGCCATTTGGTGAACGACGAGACCTCGCGCGGTGGCTTCGATGCTTAGCATAGCAGTGGCGGCCCCGGTGTCGTAGAAAGCGTTGCGATTTGGCGTGTTGTTGCTCTGGAAGTTGAGGCGGGAGACGGCAAGGGCAAGCACGGGAGCATTTTTGGCCCAGCCGGCGTTGAATTCCACCAGGACGCTAAGAGTTTTCGCGAAGTTTTCCGCATCGTCTTTGGTTGCGACGAGATAAGCCCAAGGCTGCTCATTGCTGCTGGAGGGAGCCCAACGTGCGGCTTCAAATAGGCTCGCGAGAACCACGGGTTCGACTGATTTATCGGCGAAGGAGCGGGGACTCCAGCGATTGCGAATGTGGTCGTTGACGGGAAAATCTGTGGGAGCTGGATTTAACACGGCTAACTCCTTTTGAATTCATACGGCGATTGGATGAAGAGGAGGGCACGCAGGATACCTTTGCAGAATCGGCGGACACTCTTTACTTCAGTTCCGTTAGTACCCGAACTTTCTTTGCCTGGTTACATCGCGCGGTCCGGAGCGAAGCGGAAACTGGGCGTTCGATCCGGCCGCGCGGAGTTTTGATTTTCTGGATTTGTTACTTGGCGGCCTTCTGGAACATTTCGGCGTCGATGGTGATGGCGACATCGTCGCCAACGACGACACCGCCGTTGTCCATAGTGGCATTCCATTTCACGCCAAAATCCTGACGGTTGATTTTTGTGGTGGCGTTGATAGCGATGCGCTGATTGCCCCAGGGATCCTTGATGGGAGCGCTCGGGCCATCGACATCCAGAGCGATTTCTTTTGTGACTCCGTGAATGGTCAGGTCACCGATAACTTTGAGTTTGCCGGGAGCGACTTGTTCGACCTTTTTGGACTTAAAAGTTATGGTCGGGTAGTGCTCGACATCGAAAAAATGATCGCTGCGGAGGTCTTTGTCGCGTCCCGGGACGCGCGTGTCAACGGAGTTGACGTCAATCGTGACGTCCACGGTCGATTTGGTGATGTCCTTGTCGTCGAACTGGACGGCGCCCTTTACGCTGGTAAATGCGCCGCGAACCGTGGAAATCGCCAGATGCTTGACCGCAAATTGCGCAGACGAATGCGCGGGATCAATTTGCCAATCGGAAGTAGCTGCGGCGGCCGGCAGAGAAATGGCCGCGGCGAGCCCGGCGGTGAGTGCGATGCGAGCAAAAATTTGGCCCATAGGTGTTTCCTCCTTAAGTGCGAGCTGCGTGTAAGCAGACATAGAGTTTGTAGCGTTTATTGCGGTCCGCGAGCGCGGACTTCCTCCAACAGCCCGGCGAGAGACTTCAAGCGCGCAGGAGGGATATGGTGGAACTGGCGCTTGTGAAGCTCGCGAACAGGATGATCGAGACTTTTGAGAAGAGCAAGGCCCGCGGAGGTGATGCGGGCTTTGACGACGCGGCGGTCATTGGTCTGGCGGGCGCGGGTGATGAGGCCGCGCTTTTCCATGCGGTCGAGGAGCCGGGTCATGTCCGGGTCGTGAGAAATCATGCGGTCGCCGATGCCGCTGCAAGCGAGGCCATCGGGCTCGGCGCCGCGAAGAATGCGGAGGACGTTGTACTGCGTGCCGGTGAGGCCATGGGGCTTGAGGAGCTGCTCGGCTTGGAGGCCGAGGGAATCGGCAGTTTTCTGGAGGGAGATGAAGAGGCGGTCCTCGACGGGAAGAGCGGGATGGGCAAGAGTGCGGCGACTCATGCGGATACGATAGTCGTTATGACAACTAATGTCAAGAGGAAATAATTGGCGAGCGCGGAAACCGGCGACCTAGGGTTTGCGAAGCGGGCGGAGATGGATTTCGCTGAGGAAGCTTTGCGGACGCTGGGTGACGATCATTTCCACAGCGTGGGCCACGTCATCCGGGGAGAGAACTTTGGAGGGATCTTTCGAGCCGCGCGTGGAAAAATCCGTGGCCACACTGCCGGGACAGATCACGCTGACGCGAATGCCATGTTCGCGAAGGTCTTCGGCCATGCAGGCGGAAAGCCCTTGTAGTCCCCATTTGGAGGCGCAATAGATGCCCCCGCCGGCGAAGGCGTTGCGGCCTGCAAGAGAACTGATGTTGATGATATCGCCCGCGCCGTGCTGGATCATCGAAGGTGCGACAGCGCGAGAGACCAGGAAGACGCTTTTGAGGTTGGTGTCGAGGACGCGGTCCCAGTCCGCTTCGGTTTTCTCGTGGGCTGGGCCGAAGAGACCGATGCCGGCATTGTTTACGAGGATGGAGATTGGGCCCAGGGTGGACTGGGTTTTATCCACGAGTGAGCTTACTTCGGCAGAGCGGGAAACGTCGGCGATTTGTGAAAGGACCGGCCGGCCTGATTTCTGCAGCTCCGCCGCGGTAGCCGTGAGTGCGCTCTTGTCGCGGCCGCAGATGGAGACGGCGGCGCCGAGTTTGGAGAGGCGAAGCGCAATGGCGCGGCCGATGCCGCGGCTACCCCCGGTGACGAGGGCGACGGCGCCAGAGAGCGCGAGAATTTCGCCGAGTGGTGAATTGCTAGTTGCCTTTTGCGCCATTTGAATTCTTCCTCGTGCAGGCCACCCATTTTGTGCGAAACTCATCTTACCATTCAGGAGTCTAAGCAGTTCCCTCACGGCTTGGGATCCTCGAAGGTGCGTTGGGAAGACGGAGAGAAACTTGCAGTCCGTTAGGATGCTTCCACAGGCATTTACAATTTCATATCTTGACAGCTTGCGGAGCGACGGGGGCTTTTCCTATAATTCCCAAGTTTTGGAATCGACGCAATTTCCGGCAGATGCAGTGCGAATGAGACCGGCACGAAAAATCCAGGTTTGAAGTTTGGGCGAGGAGAGTGGGAATGAGTGGAACACGCAAAATGGCAGGCCTCGCGATTGTCGCGGCGCTATGTCTGATTCTGGGAAACGGGCTGGGCGTGCTGGCGCAGCCACAAGCGGCTGGCGGAGCGCAAGACGCAGCAGCGGGGAAGCAGCCGTACACGATGCCGGAGTACAACGCATATCAGGCGGCAGCCGCAGAAAAGGCCCCTGCGCAACAGGTCAAGCTGCTGGATGATTTTGTCTCGAAGTATCCGGGTTCCGCACTACTTGTCTACGTTTATCCGCTCTACGTGCAAGCTTACGGCCAGCTGAAAAATTATCAGAAAGTGATCGAATACTCGGACAAGGTCATCGGGCTGGGAAGCAAGCTCGACGCCGTGGGACAATATCCCGCGCTGTACGCGCACGCATTTGCGTATAACGCGCTAAGCGCATCTGATCCCGCGTGGGGGAGCATTCCCGCGAATGCGAAGGCGGCTCAAGCTGCAGCGACGGCCGGCTTAAAGGCGCTGGATGAAGTGAAGAAGCCGGACAGCATGACCGATGATGCGTTCAATGCACAGAAAAAGCAGATTCAGGTTTATTTCAATGGGACCGCTGCACAGGCCGCGATGTCGCAAAAGGACTATGCGTCAGCGATCCAATTTTATAAGACGGTGCTGGCGCTGACTCCGGACGACGGAATCACGAGCTACCGGCTGGGTCTGGCGTATGAAGCGATGACTCCGCCGCAGCATATGGATGCATTCTGGGCGATTGCGCGAGCCGTGACAGCGAAAGGCTCCACGGAGGCGCAGTCAAAGAAGGTGAAGGACTATCTGCGAAAGTTGATCGTGAACTACCAGCAGGCCGCCTGCGAAAACTTGACCGATGCGGAGCTGGCTGAACTGCTGCAACTTGCAGGCAGTTCGGCGGACCGCCCGACCAGCTACAACCTCCCGAGCAGCGCGGACCTGGATGCGGTACGGAAAGACATGACCATCAAATCTGTAGTGGAGGAGCTGAAGGCAGGTGGAGATAAATCAAAAGTCACCTGGCTGGCGGCGTGCGGGCTGGAGTTTCCCGGCGTGCCTGGCAAGGTGATTGAGATTGCTCCGGGGGCGACGGCGGCCGATCCGATCGGGCTCAAGATTGCCTTCGTGACCAGCGACGCAGAATTTCAAGCGGCGACGACGGCGAACATGGACGTGAAAGTAGCGGGGCAGCCGGATGTGTCTCGCGTGGAGAAAGACAGCGCGATTCACTTCACAGGGACTCTGGTGACTTATGATCCAGACCCGGCGTTCATGCTGCACTGGGATAAGGTCAAAGTGAACGAGGACGATATTCCGAAGGAAAAGGGCGCGCCTAAAAAGCCGGTACGTAAGAAACCCTCGGGAGGCAAAAGCAACTAGGCAGGATACAAATTGCGAACGGCTCTCCGGCGCGGCCGGGGAGCCGTTTTTTTTATTGTGTGTGAGTCTATCTCCTTTGGAGATGCCTGGAACAAGCCGGCAAAAGAGGTGGAGGCGGTCAGCGGGAGCGGTGATTCCCTGAACTGAGCTTGTATTCGTCGATCTTCCGGCTCAGGGTATTGCGGTGAATGCCGAGGACCTGCGCGGCGCGGGACTGGTTGCCGTTGGTGCGGTCCAGGACGCGTTTGATGAAGCGCTTCTCGAATTCTCCCACAGCCTCGTCAAACAAAATGCCACGGTCCACCATTTGACTGACAAGCCCCTCGAGTTGATCTTTCACGATCGCACGCTCCGCAGAAATTGTTCTGGGCCGATATGAAACTATTGATCAAGCTCGTGCCCCGCCAGGATGCGATAAGCCTCCCGATACTTGGCACGCGTGGCAGCGACAACGTCGGGCGGAAGCTCCGGGCCAGGCGGGGTTTTTGGCCAGCGAATTCGCTCGAGGTAATCACGCACAAACTGTTTGTCGAAAGAAGGCTGGGGGCCGCCGGGATTGTACTGAGCGGCGGGCCAGAAGCGGGAGGAGTCTGGAGTGAGCGCTTCATCAATCCAGATCAGGGAGTTGACTGCTTCAGGAGAGTCGAGGGCGCAGTGGAGAAGGCCGAACTCGAACTTGGTGTCGGCGAGGAGAATGCCGCGGGGCGCGGCGTACGCAGAGGCGCGGCGGTAGAGTTCGATGCTGACGGCGCGGACGCGTTCGGCGAGCGAATTGCCGATGAGGGAGGCGGCCCGGTCAAAGGAAATATTTTCGTCGTGCCCGCAAGTGGCCTTGGTGGCAGGAGTGAAGATGGGCGCGGGCAAGCGATCGGATTCGCGCAAGCCCGCCGGGAGAGCAATGCCGCAGATTTTTCCAGTGGCTTTATAGTCTTTCCAGCCGGAGCCGGAAACATAGCCGCGGACAACACATTCGATGGGAAGAGGCTGCGTCTTGCGCACAACCATGGAGCGGTCCGCGAGATCGTCGCGATAGGCGTCGAATGGGACGGGGAAGTCCGTGGAGCTTAGAACGTGGTTAAGGATGACATCCTTCAGCAGGTCGAACCAGAAAAGCGAAAGCTGCGTGAGGACGCGGCCTTTATCGGGAATGGGAGTCGGAAGGATAACATCGAAGGCGGAGAGCCGGTCCGTTGCAACGATGAGCAGCTTATCGTCGAGATCGTAGATATCGCGGACTTTTCCGCGCGCCGAGGGAGTGAGACCGGCGAAATGCGTTTCTTGAACAATGCGACTCACAGGACTCGCAGCCACGGAAAAGTTTCTCCCTAAAGGTGGGGAGCATTCTAGCGCAGCGCCTCGCAGAGGGAAAGCAGTAGGTAGAGGAAATTATCCGGAAAAATTTGCGATGTGGAGACTCTTGTTTCAAGAGAGAACACACAAGGAACAAGCGAGCCTTTCGGTCCTAAGGTTTGGAGTGTCCTCTTTAGGCGGCCGAGGCCGCTTTTTGTTTGGGGGCAGGCGCTTCGTTGGTTTCCCACCGGACGCTAACGAGTTTCGAGACGCCGGGCTCCTGCATGGTGACTCCGTATAGGACGGAGCCGGTCTCCATGGTCTTGCGATTGTGGGTGACGATAATGAATTGTGTTTGGCCGCTCATGTCGCCGACGAGGCGGGTGAAACGGCCAACGTTGGCTTCGTCGAGGGGCGCGTCCACTTCGTCCAGTATGCAGAAGGGACTGGGCTGGTAGCGGAAGATGGCGATGAGCAGGGCGAGCGCGGTCATGGCTTTTTCTCCGCCGGAAAGCAAGAGAACGTTTTGCATGCGCTTGCCTGGAGGGGAAGCCACGACATCGATACCGGCGTCACCGGAGCTGTCGGGTTCGGTCAAGCGCATTTCCGCCATGCCGCCGCCGAAGATGGTGTGAAAAGCCTCCGAGAAATTTTTGTTGATCGAGTTAAAGGCCTGTTCGAATTTTTCGCGCGACACCTGGTCGAGTTCGGCGATGGCCTGCTGTGTGTCGGCAATGGATTGGAGAAGGTCGTCGCGCTCGCGCGTCAAGAAGGTGAAGCGTTGCTCGCACTCATTAAACTCTTCGAGGGCCATCATATTGACGGGGCCCATGGCCTCGATACGCTGCTTCATTTCGCGGTAGTTCGTTTCCGCGGCGGCGAGCTCTTCGCCGGTCATAAACGCAGCTTCGGTGGCGATGAGGTCCTCGGGCTGCGCGTTGACTTCGGTCATGCAGGTCTCGCGAAGGTGCTGGCGGTCTGAATCATTGCGTGCGCGGTCGATTTCCGCGTGGCTGCGCTGCTCACGAAGTTCCTGAAGAGATTGACGACCCATTCGCAGGTGATCTTCCATTTGCGTGACGCGCGTGCGGCCGCTGTCCCACTCCTGCTCGAGCTGGCGCTGGCGGACTTCGAGCCGAAGCTTTTCACCGCGGAGTCCCTCGAGTTGTTGCGCGAGCTCTTCACTTTGTTTGGAAAGAGCTGCCGTCTCATCCGAAATCGAGGATTGTTGCTGGCGAAGCGCGGCTTCGCGCCGATCGAGTTCCGAGCGCTCCTCTCGCAAGCGCTCGGCAAGAGCTTCTGCGGCGGAAAGCCGTTCATTGAGAGCGGCAAGTTCGGCCCGGGCGGTGGCGAGTTCGTTCTGCTCGGTATGAATCGAGCCCCGAAGCTGCGCGAGGTTTTCAACGAGTCGGGTACTCTCGGCGTCGGCCTCGGCGCGGCTGACGGCGGCGGCAGCGTGTTGATTTTTCGCGCGCTCGGCACGCAATCTTGCGTCTTCAGACTCCTTGCGGAGGCGCAGAAGCTCGTTCTGACAAACGGTCAGCTCGAGGCCAAGGCGCGCCAGTTCGCTTTGCATGTGCTCGTGACGGTGCGTTGCGGAGAAGACGCTGCGCTCGGCATCGCGTTGCTTAGCCGTAATTTGCTCGAGAGATGCTTCAGTTTCGCGCAGTTCCGCCGTCACCTGGGCGAGGTCTGCTTGCGCGTCATTCACCTGTTGCTCGAGATTAAGAATGTCGGCGTCAAGCGCACGCAATTCGCGCTTCATCCCAAGCGGGCCCGCTTCATCGGCGCGTCCGCCGGTGACCATCCGGCCTTGATAGCAAGTGCCGTCAGGAGCAACAAAAGCAAACTGAGGATTGTCGCGCGCCAGCTTTTCAGCAGAGACCGCGCTGTCTGTTAGATAGGCCGATCGCAGCCGCGGAAGGAATTGTTTGGCAGCGGCACCCAGAGGATCGCGGAAGCCGACTAGCTTGTCCAAACGGGAGATAACGCCGTCTTCGACGTGGAAGTTGATGATCGGCTCGTACTCGGGGAGGCGCAGGTGGCGCAGCGAATCGACGAAGAAGGTAGCGCGGCCACCAACTTCATCACGGAGCAGGGAAACACCGGCGCGCGCGTGGTCATAGGTTTCAACCACGACGTACTCGAGTTCATCGCGAAGATATTGCTCGATGGCCGCCTCGTGCTGTTCTTCGACTTCGGCATAATCTGCGAGCACGCCGACAGCGCGGAAACTCTGGCCGCCGCCACGTTCATTGGCGGCGAAGAGTTTCTGCACCGCGTCGGCGGTATACGAGCGGTCATTGAGAATTTGCGTTAGCGTCGCATGGCGCGCCCGGACGCCGGAGAGAGAATCGCGGAGTGCGTCCGCCTTCTGTGTCGTTATTTCGCGCTGTTGGCGCAGCTCGCTGATCCGCGCTTGCATACCAGCCGCGTTCTTGGTCAGCTCAGTGAGTTGCCCGCTTGCGGCTTCCCAATCATGGGCGGCCTGATCGGCCTCGTCGCGAATGCGGATGGAAGTCTCGAGGAGCTCATGCTCGCTTGCTTCGCGTTTGCGAAGAGCTTCCAGGTGATGGACCAGCGCCTCTTCTGCTTGCTTCTGTTCGCCGTGCAAGCGAAGAAGGCTTTCTCCGGCTTCTGATGCGGTGTGACGCAGAGACTCGATCCGGGCTTCGGATTGCTGAATCTGAGTGGCGCGGGATTCCGCTCGTGCCGCGAACTCTTCCACGCTGGCGGAGCGCGCCCCGGACTCTTGACGGAGGGAGTTAACCGAAAGCTGCTGGGTGCTACTCCGGGATTCCCACTCCGCAACTTGCGCCGCGGCTTCCGTCATTTCGGCAGAGACTTGCGTGTGCCGCGAGCCGAGTTCGCTGGCGCGTTGCTGATTGAAGCTGATGCGGTTCTCCGTGCGATCGACTTCGAGGGCAGTGAGGTTCAGCACATTCTGATTCTGCCGAATCTCGGCGTCCAACTCGTAAATGCGCTGGTTGAGGCGGTCCTGCTCGCCTTCCTGCTGCTGGATGGTTTGAGCATGCTGGGTTTCCGCAGAAGTAAGCTCGGCGAGTTGCTTTGCGATGCGCTCCGCTTCCGCGTCCAGTTCGCGGGCTTTTCCAGCGAGCATTTGGCGGACAATCCCGCGCATCTGGTCGCGAATTTCGGCGTAACGGCGGGCTTTGGAGGCCTGGCGCTTGAGGGAGCCGAGCTGCTTCTCGACTTCGACGACGATATCGTTTACGCGGGCCAGATTGAGCTTCGAGGATTCGAGCTTGGCTTCCGCGAGGCGCTTCTTGGTTTTGAATTTCGTGACGCCCGCAGCCTCCTCGATGATGGCGCGGCGCTCCATCGGTTTGGTGGAAAGAATCAGGCCGATGCGGCCCTGTTCGATGATGGCGTAAGAATCGGGGCCGAGTCCCACGCCCATGAACATTTCCTGAATGTCGCGGAGGCGGGCGATGCGGCCATTGATGAGGTATTCGCTTTGGCCGGAGCGGTACAAGCGGCGCGTGACGACCACTTCGCCGGGCTTGGTGGCTAGGACCGGCTTGTCGCCGCTCTTTTTGCGACGTTTGCCTTTCAGGAATTCGGGAACGCCGGCTGCGGCTTCGTCCGCTTGTGACGCAGGATCTTGCGGTCCTGTTGCATCTTGCTGCGATTCAGGGGTGGCCGGCGCGGGGTCAAGCGAGAGAATCTGTATGTTCGGGTCAGTTATCGCGGTTGCGTTGTTTTCTGAAGTGGGGGAGGAGGGCACCTCGCCAGCGCTTTCCAGTTGCGCGCTTTCGAGAACGAACCGGGCGGCTTCCGCGAGTTCGGGATCTTCCATGGTGATGGTCACTTCCGCCATGCCCAGAGGCGGCCGCTTGGTCGTCCCATTGAAAATGCAATCGGCCATGCGCTCGGCGCGGAGTGATTTGTGGCTTTGCTCGCCCAGAACCCAGGAGATGGCGTCGACCACGTTGGATTTGCCGCAGCCGTTGGGTCCGACGATACATGTGGTGCCGGAGCCGCTGAATGTGACCACGGTGCGGTCACAAAACGACTTAAAGCCAACGATTTCCACTTTTCGGAGCTTAAGCAAGATGTCCCCTTTTTGTCCCGGTACGCGCCATTCGGAGCCCAATTCTGCGACAGCCAGCGAAAACCTCGCCTGCAACAAAGGCAGGCGGCAAAACGCGCGTAGAGAGACGACGCATTGTTCCTCGAGGGGAGGGTCTTTCGAGCGACAAGTCGACCGGTTTACGGTCGCTTAGACAAACGTGTGGCAGGTTCTCAGTCAGAGGCCCAGCCGCCTGGCGCGTGGATGGCGGTACGGGAAAAAAGCGTATCACGGGTTAGAGAGTGTGTAAAGAGCTACGCAACTGATGGTGTTAAATTGGCGAGGGCCACAATCCGCAAACGCCGCGAAGGTGTGGCTTGGCGATCTGCCGCTACTTTACGTACTTGTCATACCAGGCGAGGATGCGATTGAGACGGTCGAGCAAGTGCTTCTCTTCACGGAAACCGTGCGGTTCTCTCGGGTATTCGACCAGTACACTCTCCACCCCATAGTGCTTTAGCCCACGATACAGCTCCTGACTCTGGCCGAGTGGATCGGTGGTGTCGGCTTCGCCCTGGAGAATGAGTGTAGGCGTCTTCGCATTCTTGAGCTGCGTGAACGGGGAACTGTTCAGGAATTTCACGAGGCTCTCGGACTCGTAGGGCACACCGTAGAACCATTCGTCATACGATGGATGCTGTTCGCTGCCGTACTCGGAGATCAGATTGGAGAGACCTGCGCCGGAGACGGCGCCTTTGAAATCGTTTGTCTGAGTGATGGCCCACTCGGCCATGTAACCGCCGTAGGACCATCCGCCAATACCGAGTTTTGACGGATCAGCAATCCCACGATCAACCAGATCCTTGACGCCCCACATCACGTCCTTGAAGTCTGCGCCGCCCCAATCGCCGCGATTCATCTCGATGAATGATTCCCCGTAGCCGACCGAGCCGCGAATGTTGGGATAGAAAACCGCATAGCCGTGGGTGGCAAGGAGCTGTCCCCAGGTTTCAATGGAGTCCTGCCAGTTGCCAGTCGGTCCTCCATGAATCAATGCGATGAGAGGAAGTTTAGCCTTTGGATCGGCGCCCGCAGGTTTCAGCAGCGCGGCTTCGATCTCGAGACCGTCGAATGATTTGTATTTGTAGAATTCGGGTGCGCCGAGCGCGTACTGCATCCAGGAGTCGTTGAGGTGAGAAACCTGTTTTGGCGAATTTTTCTGATCCCAAAGCCAAAGCTCTGGAGGCGTCGTGGCAGTCTGCCCCACGAAGACTACCTCGCCGGAGCCGGATACGGCAAAGCCGCTCACATTACCGGCGGGCGGATTAGCTGGATTTTGGCTCATGCCTTCCGGAGAAAAGCCGACCAATTTGTTTCGGAAGCCATCCGCGTAAAGTGCGAGCAAGGAGCCGTCCTTTGTCCACCGGTGCTCATGAATAGCGCGATCGAGGCTCGCGCCAGTGAGATTGCGAGTGGCGCGCTTGCCGATGTCCAAAAGCATGAGGTCGTGCGGCGTGGGACCATCCACGCGGCAGCCAACGTAGCTGACGGTCCTGCCGTCAGGAGACACACGCAGTTCGCCGAACGGGCCGTCTGGAGCGAGTAGCAGCGCCCGAGCGCCATTTGAGAGCGCGACGGAAAATATTCGGCGGGTTTCTTGGTCAGATTCAGGGCGATCCGTGGCGCTGATGATGATGCGGTCGCCGGCCGGCATCCACGCGAGTTCGCTGATTTCCCATTTGGGATCCGTGAGCGCTTTGGCCTCGTCTGTCGCTATGGCGAGCAGCCACAGACGCGGCTGCTTGTCGTCTTTGTCCACGACACGCGCATCATCCTTGGCCTTTTCCTTTTTTTCTTCGGCATCGGTTTTGGGATCGGGAGCGAGAAAAGCGATCTGCTTGCCGTCGGGAGACCAAGCAAAACTATGCACACTGCGTTTGCCTTTCGTGAGAGCCGCGGCTTCTCCCCCATCCATTCGCATTACGTAAATTTGCTGCTGATCTTCGCGATTTGAAAGAAAGGCAAGATGCTTGCCATCGGGCGACCAGCGCGGCGAGGATTCATCCTTCGCGGAAAAAGTAATTTGACGGACGGCACCCGATTTTATTTCGTGGAGCCAGATATGGCGGGCGCGGCGTTCTCCCTTGGACGGATCCATGACCACGAAGGCAACCCGCGTACCGTCCGGAGAGAATTGCAGATCGGAAATCGAGCGCAAATTGAGAGATGCTTCTGGCGTGAGCTGTTTGGCCGAATCCGCGTTCGACGCTTGCCGGGCACCGGTTGTTCCCGCAATCGCCAAAACAAAGAAAAGGCCACTGCCCAATAAAAATCGGTTCATCGCTGCACCTCACAAGTGAGAACCTAGGACTTTAACCACCGAATGCCCTAGCGTCAATTTTGTTTAGGAGAATCCGCCGGTGGGCTATCCACGAAGCGACAGCAGGAGCCGTTCTTCATTGCGGCTGTCTGGAAGCCTCGGATACAATCTGACGTTTATCCTTTGGAGCGAAACGCCTTCTGGGCTTCGATGCACGAAATACGCTTTCACAATACGCTGGGCGGAAAGATCGAAGCCTTCACGCCGCAAAAAAGCGACGGAGTCCGCATGTACACCTGCGGGCCGACAGTGTACGACTACGCGCACATTGGGAATTACCGCACTTTTGTCTTTCAGGACATTCTTCGGCGTTTCCTGAAGCTCCGTGGCTACAAAATGAATCACGTCATGAACCTGACGGACGTCGACGACCGCATCATTGCCAACGCGGCGGCTGCGGGCGTAGGCATTCGCGAGTATACGGAAAAATTCGCTCAAGCCTTCTTTGACGATTGCAAAACGCTCAGCATTGAAGCGCCGGAGCACTGGATTCGCGCGACGGACCATATCGACGACATGGTCAAGCTCATCCAGCGCTTGCAAGAGAAGACTTATACCTATCCCAGCGAAGGTTCGATCTACTACCGCATCGCGAAGTTCCCGCATTACGGAAGGCTTTCGAATATTGATGTGGCTGGAATTCAGACGGGCGCGCGTGTCGATGTCGACCGCTACGAAAAAGAGAGCGCGCGTGACTTTGCGCTGTGGAAAGCGCCAAAGCCCGGCGAGCATTTCTGGGAGACGCCGATCGGGAAAGGCCGCCCCGGCTGGCACATCGAATGCTCCGCGATGGCCATGAAGTACCTTGGGGAGACATTGGACATTCACACCGGCGGAATCGACCTGGCGTTTCCGCATCATGAAAACGAAATTGCGCAGAGTGAAGGAGCGACGGGGAAGCCCTTTGTGCGCTACTGGATGCACGCGGAACATTTGCTGGTCGAAGGCGAGAAGATGTCGAAGTCGCTGGGCAATTTCTATACGCTGCGCGATCTGTTCGCGAAGGGATACAAACCTTCCACGCTGCGCTTTGCACTGGCCAGCGTGCCCTATCGCAAGCAGCTCAATTTTACATTTGACGGTTTGCAGCAAGCGGCGAGCTCCGTCGAGCGGCTGCGCAACTTCGCCGCGCGCCTGGCCCAGGGGAAATTTCAGACCGGGAAGCAAAAAGGCATGGCGGAACGCGTCGCCGAAGCCACCGACGAGTTCGACGCGGGCCTCTCCGACGACTTGAATACCGCCCGCGCGCTTGCCGCTGCATTCGATCTGCTGCGCGAGACGAATATTGCGATGGACAAAGGCGAGTTCCTCCAGGGCGATGTTGCAGCCGTTCAGGAATTTCTCTCGGCCTTCGACCGCATTTTTGCCGTTATGGATGACAACGACGCGGAGAAGTTGCGCGCGCTCGGATTTGGCGTTGACGAGAGCGGCCCGAGCGACAAGGAGATCGAAAAACTTATTGCTGAACGCCAAGCGGCGCGCCAGCGGCGGGACTTCGCTGCCTCTGACCGCATCCGCAAAGAACTCGCCGATCGTGGTATAATTATCGAAGATTCAAAGGACGGCAGCGTCCGTTGGAAACGCAAATGAAACTCTCTATCCTCTATCGGTTCCCCGGCAATTTCTCGCCGGCCGAGTTGCGTCCCAATCTCTTCGGCGTCGACTAAGCATCCTCTCTTCCGGCAGGGCGCGGCCTAGTCTTGGTGTGCGCACACGAACCTGCCTTGCGGTAGCCCATCCACACTAACCGCTGACTATTTTTCCCAAGGAGGAAGAGATGATTACCACGATGGAAACGAAACTTCCGAGGCTGATTACAGCACTGCCCGGACCCAACGCGAAGCGCGTTGTGGAAAGCGACACCAAGTTCATGTCCCCGTCTTATACCAGGGATTATCCGCTTGTTGCCAAGCGGGGCCATGGCGCGATTGCAGAAGATGTAGACGGCAACTCTTTCCTGGATTTCGCTGCAGGCATCGCCGTTTGTTCCACGGGGCATTGCCATCCTAAGGTTGTCGCAGCCATTCAGCGGCAGGCAGCTGAACTGATCCACATGTCCGGCACGGATTTTTATTACGAGAGCATGCCGCTGCTTGCCGAGCGCTTAGTCAACACCTTGTCTGGCGCCGCGCCCAAAAAGGCCTTCTTCACCAATTCCGGCACCGAAGCTATCGAAGGCGCGATGAAACTGGCACGTTATGTCACTAAGCGTGACAAGATGATTGCGTTCTACGGCTGCTTCCACGGACGCACCATGGGCGCGCTCTCGCTGACGGCTTCAAAATCCACGCAGCGCAAGGGCTTTGGTGCTCTTCTCTCTGGGGTCGAGCATATTCCGTTTCCCTATGCTTATCGCTGCTCTCTTGGACACACTGCGGAGACCTGTGGCGCCGAAATTCTCGAACAACTCGAGCAGCAGATTTTCAAGCGCCTCTTTGATCCCGAGGAAGTTGCGGGGATCATTATCGAGCCAATCCAGGGCGAGGGAGGATACGTCGTCGCGCCAAACTTTTTCCTGCAGGAACTGCAACGCATTTGCCGGAAGCACGGCATCATGCTTATCGCCGACGAAGTACAGTCCGGTATGGGACGCACCGGAAAATGGTGGGCGCATCAATTTGCCGGCATTGAGCCGGACATTGTCTGCAGCGCCAAAGGCATCGCCAGCGGCATGCCGCTCGGCGCTTTTTTCGCGCCGGCCAGCATAATGAACTGGAAGCCGGGTTCGCACGGGACCACTTTCGGTGGAAATCCTGTCTGTATTGCGGCAGCTCTGGCAACAGCGGAGTTGATCGAAAGTCAGTATCTCGAGAATGCCCGGCGCATGGGCGAATATCTGTTCGGCCGTCTGGCGGAATGGACGAAAAAATTCAAGATCGTCGGCGATGTCCGCGGACGCGGCTTGATGATCGGCATTGAAATTGTCCGGGATCAGCGCACGAAAGAAAAAGCCGCGGACCTGCGCAACGCCATCGTGGAGCTGGCGTTCTACAAGGGGTTGTGCATTCTTGGCGCGGGCGAAAACACCATCCGCTTGTCGCCGCCGCTTCTCATCGATGAAGAACAGGCGGACTTCGCTGTGCACACTCTCGAAGAATGCATTCGCGAGGCAGAGAAAAAAGCGTAACACTCTCTCGGGGCGATAGCAGAGCTCGAACCATAGACTCCGAATGAAACCCCGTGGTTGCCGGAAAAGGTACGCGGCAGCCACGAGATTTTTGTTTATACTGCCGGCGATACCCTTTTTCGCGGAGAGTCGATGCCCATCGTTTCACGATTGATTTTCCACGCGGTCCATTGGGCGGCCCGAAAAGGCTTGCGCGAAGGCGAAGGCCCCGCACCCAACGCCAAAAGACATGAAGCGCGACAAACCGGCATTCGCGGCGAAACTTACGCTTATTGGTATCTTCGCCGCCAAGGCTATATTTTCGTGGCCCGGAATTTCACGCCGCGTGCTTCAAAAGGGGAAATCGACATGGTCGGCTACGATGGCAAAACACTTGCCTTCGTCGAAGTTCGAACACGCACTGTCCGCGAAGAAATGTCCGCCTTGCCGGAGCTCAGCGTCACACCGGGCAAGCAACATCTCCTGGCTCGCACCGCGCAGCACTTTTTGGCCGAACGCCGCGTCCCGGAATGCCCATGCCGGTTCGACGTCGTCGCAATCGACAATTTCCCTGGCAAGCCCCCAATCGTGCGTTTGCATAAAGACGCATTCAGCCCTCAAATGTAAAATTCCGCAGGAAAAAGCTGATAGCTTCCTTTTCCGAACCGCAAGACGCGGTACAATCTGAGCACGGGGGCGCACTCTCACCGCCTTAATTTTGACCAGTTTCGAGGAGGATTGCTTTGCCGGAGTTGAGAAAAGACCCGATTACTGGCCGCTGGGTGATCATTTCGACCGAGCGTGGAAAGCGACCAAACGATTTTCTGCGCGAGAGCGTCTCGCCCTTGCCCAATGGCAAGAATTGCCCGTTCTGCCCCGGCCACGAGGCCAAGACGCCGCCGGAGATTCTCGTCTATGGCCGAAACAACGGTGGCGCGAACACTGCGGGTTGGACCGTTCGCGTGGTACCGAACAAGTTTCCCGCGCTCGGCATCGAGGGCGAACTGGACCGGGAAGGCGAAGGCCTCTTTGACAAGATGAACGGCGTCGGTGCGCATGAAGTGATCGTTGAAACGCCCGATCACGCGGCGACGCTGGCTTCTTTGCCGGAGCGCGCGGTTGAAGATGTCCTATGGGCTTTCCGCGACCGGATGCTCGATCTTAAAAATGACAAAAGGTTTCGCTACGTCCTGATCTTCAAGAATCATGGCGAAGCTGCTGGTGCCTCGGTGGAGCACACTCATTCCCAACTGATCGCGCTGCCTATCGTCCCGCGGCGGGTGCGGGAAGAAGTGGACAGTTCCTGGCACTACTACGACGAAAAAGAGCGGTGTATCTTTTGCGACATTATTCGTCAGGAACGCGACACTGGCGAGCGGGTCATCGGCGAAAACGATCATTTCATCACGCTGTCGCCGTATGCATCGCGTTTTCCTTTTGAGATGTGGCTTCTGCCCAAGGTGCATGGCTCATCGTACGAAAATAACCAAAGCACGATGTACGCGAGCCTGGCGCGCATGTTGAAGGACACACTGATGCGGCTGGATGTGGTGCTGGATCGCCCGGCCTACAATTTCATGATCCACACTTCCCCGGTTGGCGAGGAGATTAACGACCACTACCACTGGCACATCGAGATAATCCCGAAGCTGACAAAAGTCGCTGGTTTTGAGTGGGGAACCGGCTTTTACATCAATCCAACGCCGCCCGAGGAGTCCGCGCGCTTCCTGCGCGAAGCGAAGATCACCCCGCCGGTGGCAAGCACAAAAAAATAAACCGGAGGTCCCGTGTCGTAGGCCCTGGGTGTCCGGGCCTCAGCAGAAATTTTGCTATACTCACTAGTTTGGCGCGGTACCCAAGTGGCCCAAGGGAGAGGTCTGCAAAACCTCCATTCGTGGGTTCGAATCCCACCCGCGCCTCCAAATTTCACGCAATGGAATGAATTAGTTAGGACGACGAGTTTTGCCGTGTACCTCTGGTGTAACCTTCGATTCAAGAACGACGAGAGGATCGTGCTTCCAGGCGTTAGTTAAGTCGGCCTCGAGAAGCTCCTGTCGCGAACGTACCCATGCGTTATAGTGCCGCTCCGTGATTCGGACGCTCTGATGCCCCAGCAGGATGGACACGCGCTCGATCGGCACGCCAGTGAGTAGCAGTTCGACGGAGAAGGTGTCGCGGAAGCGGTGTGGATGCGCGTTTTCGACCTTCGCCAGTTCAAACAGCTTCACCAACCGCTTGCGCCAGCTCCCGACGATGGTCTCCAGGTTCGATATGCCATCCCAGAAGAAATATTTCTCGCTGACTTTCGGAGTCGCGTCTAGGGTCTTCAGCACAAAGTCCGGCAGGACCGTGTTTACAGGCACCCCCGTCTTTTGTGTGTAGAGGAACATGCGATTCCCATTAATCCTCTCAACAGACAGGCTCACCGCATCACCGATTCTTAGGCCGGTATAGCGCATCAACAAAATCAACGCACGGATGCGGCGGGCGTTCTCGGCGCCGCGTGTGGGAAATTCTTCCTTGTAGTCATCAATTGCCGCCAGAATTTTCACCATCTCCTCGCGCGAGAAGGGAAGTGTGGGGCAGAGTGTGACCTTCGGTGCCTTGAGATCACTCGCGGGATTCTCCGATACCCATTTCCGCTTATGTGCGAATCGGAAGAATGCACGAAGCCGCTCCAGCTTCTTCGCGCTCGACCGCGGGCCGTCTTTCCAACTGGCGCGAAACTGACTGACCGCGGGAAGGTCGAACTCCGTGAGGAAGCGCAATCCGCGCTCCTTCGCAAACTCCTCCATCTGGCGCTTCAGCAGCTTGTACTTGCGAATTGTCGAGTCTGTGAGCTTGCGGGCTTCGATGTCTGCAAGGAAGTCCTTCCACGCGCCGTCGAGAGTCATCGCTTCCTGTTTGGCGGTTCGGCGATCATCCGCTTCCCAAGTGCGAATCATTTCTTGTGCCCGCTGCCAATCGCGGAGCTTGAGGGATTCGCGTACCTCGACGCCTGCGAGGGTTCCGTCGATCCAAATAGGACACTGACATCGGCGGTATGAGCGCCCCTCGCCGCGGTGCGAGCAGTACTTGCGATGTCTGCGATATATAGTCAGCATGGTCGCGGATTGTACTGCTACCGTCCTCCTGTGACTACAAGATGCATTCTGTGGACTCGCTCGACGATCGCAGCGGGGATTCGCAGCGTGCGGTAGCGGCGCCGCCGACTCATGCGGCCGCGCTCGGGCTCGAGGACCAGGACGCCGGGCTCGTGTTCGAAGAGGCGTCGAACCGTGTCCGCGCTCAAGCCCCATCGCTCCGCGACTTGCGCGACGCTGAAGTGCTGTTCTAACGAGGCCGTTTGAGGCGGCATTTCGAGGGCGTGTTGTGACAATGCACGCATCTATTCCTTTACTTGCGGTACAACAGAACGGCAGCGGAGGTCGGTCCCAAGCACCCGCGGCGCAGCGGGGTTGCAGCGTGAAGACCGTGAAACTCGATTCTTCTACTGCTAACGGCTGTCAGAATTTGAAATACGCGAGAATCGGCAAGCAGGAGGTACTGGGGATTATTTTCCCGAGTTGTTCGGGCAGCGTGCCGATGTCGCAACCGCGACTCCCAGCGACGACTCCCGCAACAACTCCGCCCTCGCCCCCGTTCATCAATTGCAATTGCTCTCGATAATCATTGCCAAGACCCTGCACTTCTATGTTGTCCATTGCCCACACAAGGGTGTATTCGCCTGGATTCAGGGTTAGGGCAGGTTCGAGAAGACCCGTGCATACCCCGGCCTTCTCCGCGGCAATCGACGCGGCACAGGCACGTTTCCCGTTCGTGTCATACAACGCAACCACTACATGCCTTCCTTCACGCGGCACGACCATGATGATCGAGACGCAGCTCACGGCCGCTCGGAAAGGTAGAGTGAACGTAAACGCTGAAAGCTTTCCCTCGCCTGGGGAGGTGCAAGTGCCGATTGTCGGCGGGCAGTGGATTACGCCTGCATAAAACCCGCGATAATTTGTTCCGAGCTTGCGTGGTGAAGGCATCTGCCGCGGGGGCTTGAGGACGACTGCCTCGGGCTCAGGCTCGGGTAGCGGCGTCAGATCCACCGGACCAGTGCCAGTAATCTCGACTCGTCCCTTGGAGGAGTAGTAGTGACGCGAATGCATTCCGACAATTTTGCCGACCTCGATTGAATAGTGACTCCCTGCAGGGTGAATTTCATCAGTGCCCCAGACGCATGCGCCGCTTGGCAATTCGCCGCCACTGCCGAGCACAAAGATGTCGCCCGAATAGTCGACTTCTTCCCCGTCTTCGAAGACCTTAAACTCCGCGTCTGGGTCGTCATGCCCTAGCGTCAGCCTGAAGCAAGCCCCTGCCGCCGGTTTACCCTCACCGTCGGTGAACTTCCCTTTTATCTCGACCACTTTCTTCTCCTTTGGCGATGTCGGAATCTTATCCTTCATCGAAAACTCAAAACTGTTCCTGCGTTGGTATGAGCGCTTAGTTCACGAGCCCCGTGGCCGGCGCCGCAACCAACATCTGCTCCCGGCGCAGCGCGTTTGGATTCGCGAGCCACAACTTGCGGTATCGCGGCCGCACCAGTTCGCTGTAAACGTAGCCGAGCGCTTCCAGCCGCTTCCGCCAGCGCTTGATCGTCGCCACCCCTACATCCACGCGATAAGCTAATTGTTCGTCGGTGATCCAGATGCCGTCCGCAACCGGTTGCCACTCGGCGTCAACCGGCTTTGTGTTGTCGCGCAGGTATTCGTACAGCCACAGTGCCGCGCCGACGGAGTGATGACGCGCGAGAATCGGCAGGTTCATCGGGTACTCCAGCGGCACGATTTCAGAAATGTAGTAGGTGTAGTAACCCAATAGGGGGTATAGGCGAACCCGGCGAATGCAAACCGTAGCCGCGTGTACATGGCCCTACTACCTACTACACTTACTACATAGGGGCTAATCACCACATTCGCCTCCACTTAGCATGTAGTAGCTCCCGTAGTTTCGACGGAAGCGCCGGTCACTACACTACTACCCAAATATCGACCCGAAAGCTCGCTAAGTGCTTCTCGTGTAAGGACATAACGCTTCCGCGGGTCGCCTTCGACGCGCACGCTCTTTGTCTCAAACCCGTACTGGCGAAGTGCGCGGGAAACGTCGAATTCGGTGCATAAAACGGACTGCCTACTACAAACTGCGGCGAGTTCGGACGCGCTCCCGATCAACTCCTCCTTCGCGGCTGCGGCCTGCACAAGTGCGCCGAGGATCCGATGGTCAAAGGACTCCTCCGTCTGTTCATTGCGTACGAGAGAGATGGAGTGAATGAATTCGAGGCGGATGTTTGGGAGGGCCGGGTCGTCCGCATACGCAACTTCGAAGACGGCCGCGACCGGCTCCGAGATGTCAATTGTGCGGTCTTGGAATTGATCGAGGTACGGAAACGTGCGCGTGTATCTTGCCGCAACGGCTCCCTTGTGGCCCTTAGCCCAGCCCTCGATGGACTTCACTATCGCGTCCACATCGGGCTTGAGCCTGCGTACCCGGAACCGCTCGCGCTTTTCACTCTTAATCTGCCGCGTCATTTCAATCGAGAAAGTGCGATCTCGCGTGGCGACCGGAAGAATATGCGAACCGATGCCAGCAATTACGCGCGCTGCGAACACAGAGAACTCACCGAGCGTCATCTTGCCCTTGTCGTCTTTGTCCACACGCTGGACTTTGCCTTGACGGTAGTAGCCAGCATTGAGGATGCCCCTCGCGGATTCGAGCCGCGGTAGGTACGTGTCGGCCTCGTCGAGGATCTGAGTATGTCCATGCGCGCTGCGGAAGAGAACCGCTTCAGTTGGTGACGCCGTGATGCCCGAAGACTTGTGGACGAGCAGATCAAGCACTGATAGCAAGCACGTCTTTCCGCACCCGCGTTCGGGCGAGTGGACGAATAGGTACGGCGTGTAATCGAATTCATCAATCAGATATGTGTGGATGATCCAAAGAGCGAGCAATCGGTACATCGAGGGCTGCTTCAGGAAAACGAACCGCTTCAAGAAAGCAACGACGTGTTCAACCACGTTTTCAGGCGAAGCGGGAGCTACGGGGGCTAGACTAAATGCGGGGAGACTAGCGAGGACGACCGACATTTTTCAATTCTCCATTTTTTGAATTTTCAATTGCTGCGCTCATTTGTTGGCGAAGGAATGTCTGAGAGGCGAATAGGTTTCGCGCGACTACGGCGGCGCCGCGACTGTATTCGAGTTGGAACTGCTGCCCCTGCGCGTTGGCGTCAAGGAAAACGAAGTTCACTTTTCCGCCGCCGTTGGGTTCCGTGCGCAGATATGGCAGGAGCTCGCTCGCGTGAAGAAATATCGCGAGTTGAAGACTTTTGGTTGAGAATTCGTTGCTCACGCGGCGGGCTCCAATTCGGGAGTCTGAGGAACGAATCCGCGCCGGCCGTCCCACACGAGCCACGACTCGGATCGCGAGAGTAGGTCGCGCAGAAATTCGCGCCACCAATCCTCGCGCTCACGTGCGACGGTCACGATGACGCACGAGCGACCCCCGCCGCAGTCGCCTAGTTTGCACGGAGATGTGAGAAGTTCGGCCTTCCACGCGGACTCGATCTGCCTCCAAGAGGAACGCGAGAGTTCAAGCGGCGTGTTGAACCAATCGCCGTCGAACGTCGTGCGCCCAACCTGTCGCTCGACGCGAAAACGAACGAAGTCGCTGCTGGAGTGGATTTTGCCGAAGTCGCGCTGCGTCACGACGTGAAACTCAATAGCGGGGCTCATGCCGCCACCCCTACTGTTTCGAAGCGGTTCCGCAGAAATGCTTTCGGGTCCGCGATGACCTTGTGGCCGTGGCCGCTGCACAGATTCTCTTGAGGATGAAAAATCGAATCGAGCGCGTTCAGGAGATCCTTCGTAACGGCGCGCGTCGCCCAACCTTTCTTGCTGATTTGAAACACCCAATCCAACATGCCGGCGCTGTGGCGAATCGTTTCGAGATCCACCTCGTACCTGCCGAAGCAGCCTGTATATTTCGGCACCCCTTCGGTTCGTCCCGACCCGTCTCCTCGTTCTTCCTTCCACGCGTCGAAAACGAGAGTCAGCCTCTCCACATCTAGGAACCACTGGCCCCACCGGCGGCCATGAAACAACATCGGCAGTTCGAATTGGCGCAGGATTTCCTCGCTCGACATGGCGCGGCTCGAACGCTCGGATTGAGTGCATTCTCGATTTGTGCAAAAGCCTGATGCCGGATATTTTGCGTAGAAACATTCTGGACACGAAAGATTCAGGCTAACGGGCTGATTCTTGACTCGCGGTTTTGCGGATGATTCGGTGGGATTGGATGAGGAGTTTGACACGTGGATTCCTTCGAGGAGTGAATTTCGGATTTTGAGCAGATGCTCAGTACCCGATGAAAATTTGAGGGCCGCCCTAGGGCATGAATGATGGGGCGGTTTTCGTTTTTAGAGAACAGGGTCATGCCGCGGCTCGCGCTTCCCGCTGCCTGGCGCGTTCTTCAACGGCAGCCGCCGAGATTCGCCACTTTTCATCTACTTTCCGCGCAGGCAACCGCTGGGCGTATAACAGCCGGTACAGATAATCGAGTGAAACTCCCAGCCGCCTGCACGCCTCCGTCGCCGTCATTTCTTTCATCCCTTCATCTCTCGTTCGATCCATCATCCCCTCCTCCAACTTTCGCTTGACCCATAAGTGGGTCTCTCTTATGATGCTCAGTATACCACGTAGGGTTGTATAACGCTAGGAGCTTCACACATGAACCGCAAACGCCAATCAGCTGATGTCTTCATCAGCACAGCGGCCGCTACACTTCCAGAGTTCGGTACGGGCGAGGCCGCTGAGATCCTTGGTATTCCTATTTGGCGGCTTCAGAAGTTCCTCGACAGCGGACAATACAATCTCTCGGCGGAAGGCAAGCTGGGACGCGGCCGCGGGTCCCGTCGCGTGTTTAGCCGAGAAGACCTGCATCGAATCGCACTCGCAAATTGGCTGGTGAGGGATGGATTTGCTCCGCAGTTTATTGGCTCAGTCGTTCAGCAACTGGACGACAACGAAGTTGGCGCGTACGTCAATCACGAGGGCGAGGAGACTTCCTTAGGCGTGGCGTTCTATCGTGGAGCGGAGGGACCGACGGTGGGAGTGTATGCAGTTCAGCGAGCCCCAGCGCTGGGGGAGAAGAATTCGCCTTTCTACCGGCTCGACCTGGACGACGTATTTCGCGAGATCGATCGAAGGATCGACAAAAAGTCGCAGTAGTTCATCCATTACGTGAATCTGAGCGTCCAGCGGCACCCGCGCGAATCAACTCCTCCAGCGCCTCATATGGAATCACCCGGCGCCGGCCCAGGCGAACCGTCCGCAGCCGCCCGTCCTTCGCATACCGCCGCAGCGTCGTCCTCGACACGCTCGTGACCTGCGCGGCCTCCTTGAACGAAACTGACAACGGTAAATGAGGAATCAACGGGAACCTCCAAGGAAATACGCGGTCATTTGTGGCGTTTCCATGATGCGATCATGCCTAAGTTGCCGCGCTGAGGGCAAGTCAGCCGGTCCGCGAGCTGAAAAATTGTCATTCTCTCGGCCACTGTGGAGTCTCATCCGCAATTGGGCAATTTCACTCGGGAAAATCGAGGGACGCCGCGGGGGACATCAGGAACGTTGAGTACTGCGGCTTGTGGTCCCCGTGGCCAGTACCCGCGATTTCACCGGCGGGGCAGCGTTTTAGTCAGACGAGGGCTGTCGAAGAGAGGTCGGCAAAGACACCTGATGGGCCCGCGGCGCCCATGAATTGAGCGCGCGAGGCCGTCCACAGCTTATCCGACGCGCGCTGCCGGCCCGGAAGGCATCGAGGGCATTGTCGGGAAGCGGTACGAGAGCCATCTGTTCAGCAAACCCGCCGGTATCCCCGCAACGAACATAATGAGGAGTTGAGATGTGTTGGAAGCATCAGCAGGAAGAAAAATATCAACGAGCAAACCCGTCGCGAGGGCGATTGTCATGAACCGCACGATCGACGCGCCGCTTTGAAAACTTTGAAGTGGTGGTTGCGCGGTAGCCATTTGATCCCTATTTCTTGATGCCAATCAGCGCGAATATTTCCTTCACAAGGTCTATTGCAAACCCCATCAAAAATCCATCGATGAAGCTGTCAGGCCACCACGGCTCCTCTTTCAGAAAGCTAAAGATGGATTCGCCTATGGCGACCCCGATCCCCGCGGCGATGAGGTTCAGAAAAAACATGCTGGCCTGACGGAGGGGAATTTATAGTGCGAATTCTTGGTTGTCAATCGAAACGAGCCTATATCAAACGTGCGGAGGATCCTCCTTATTAGCAGGCCGTATCCACACGTAAATGAGGGCAAGGAAAAAGGTAAGGGTATGGTTGGGGCCGGGAGGAGCACCCCTCAGCCCGGCCTTTATTACGACCGTGCTATTTGAATTCGGACTCTTCGAACGTTCCTCCGATTCACCGTTCGAGCGATGACAGTCAAATCGCGGCGCATGAGCGAGAGACTCAATCTCATTCCGAGGATTTTCGAAGCTAGTTTCTCTCGATCTGCGTCGATCGTCGCCATGTTCGTTTTACTACAACGGTGGAGTAGGTCTGAAGCCCGATGAGCTAATTCAGCGGCGTCCTCTAATTGGTCGAAGGAGTTTGTCCGCACTTGTCCTCCTCAGGTCGGTAGCAGCACGATCGGCCCAAATAATAGAGGACGATTCTAGCAGCGCTCCACGACTGTTGTCTTCCAATTCAGTTAATGGAATAATTCCATCATGGTCATAGGCGACAGACTCCGCGAGCTTCGCGAACAAAAGAAATTTAGCCAGGGCGACGTCGAGAAGCGCACCGGCCTGCTTCGTTGCTACATCTCTCGCGTGGAAAATGGGCACACTGTTCCGGCGATTGGAACCTTGGAAAAGCTGGCGCGTGCTTTTGATGTTCCCATGTACAAGCTCTTCTATGACGGCGACAAGCCGCCTGCGTTGCCGAATCTGCTCAAGCACAAGACGTCAGACGACATCGCTTGGGGCAGTTCGGGCAAGGATGCGAAGTTCTTAGGCAAGCTTCGTCGATTGTTGGGCAAAGCCAAACAGGAAGACCGTAAACTTATTTTGTACACCCTCCAAAAGATGGCGCGATAGCACCAAGGCTCCGCAAGGTCGTCGTCCATGAACGGGCTGCTTTACGCTTGGCCCGTTAAGCGCGCCAGAGACGTTAACTTCAACGTTGTTGTCTGTTAAAATACCTTCAAGATGGGCAGGAAAGAACGCCGCCTTGAACAAAGAAAACAGGAGAAGCTGAAGAAGCAACGCGAGAAGGAACTTCTGCAAGCGCCATTAGCACGCAGAGTGCTGATGAGTGCTTGGAGCAACTTCTGGGCGTCGATTTTGGCTGGACTTGGGTTGATCGGCGGCTATGCGCTGTTCCGGCCTCACGTTTCCATTGAACCGCAGATAGCGTTGAATCCCGTTAACCCGTACACAACTCAGTTCAACATTAAGAACGAAAGTGTGCTCTTCGACATCTACAACGTAAACGCTGTCTGCTGGCCTCGAAACATGCAGAGCGGCAACGGATTCAGTGTTGTGAGTCCGGCCCCTCTCGTAAACGTTCATCACGAAATAAAGCTTTTGGAGGCGGGGGCTAGCAGCACTGTCGATTGTCCTCCGGTGATCGGCGGCATAGGACGCTGGAGTGGCGTCGTGGCTAACGCCGAGTTGGAGATTCTTGTTTCATATAAGCAGAATTGGTGGCCATTCGCTCGGCAAGAACGGTACCCGTTTGCATCCAAGAGGGACGTTCAGGGTGCGGTGCATTTGGTTCATACCACGCCATCTGAAGAAAAGTCATTAAACGAGATATTGGGGAAGCACAACTAAAATAGATTCCGGTCGGAAAGTCTACCGCGACAAACTTAAATTACTTGTCAAGAAGAATGTCCCTAGCCAAAACATAGTTGTCGCCGTTGCCAATTGAGAGAACGCGTTCAAGTTGTCCTAGCAGTATTGTGACTATTTCTGGTGCGAGCGCACATTGCTTGGGCTCCAAATGCGGATGGAAGGTGTGATGTATCGAGTCGAGCCTGAGCAGACTGTCTCTTGGGACGAAGGCATCGCGAGGCAGAAACATAAAATGAGGGAATTCGAGATTGCTCACTCGCTCCAAAAATACTTTGTCAGTCTTGCATTCGTTTTGTTCATTGACGACGCTGTAGAACGGAGCGACTGTAACCAGTTTCTTGTTGACCTTCATCATTCCGCGATGCTCTTTCAAATCAATCTCACCTTGCTGCGGCATCAAAACGATGACGGGCCTGCGTTTCGCTCGCACTACGGGGAATTCTTCATACGCTTCCAATCGTGGTGTATGGAGTATTGTGCTCGATTTGTAGGCGTCACCGGGCTCCGGCTCAATCTTGAAATAGGTAGCGGATGTTCCGCTATTATCCAAGCCGATTGGCCTCCAGATCTCGCGATTCTCATAGCAGTACAAAACAGACGTGACGCAAATCTGCCCGACCACCAGTTTTGAGCGATAGTCTTCCCCGAGCTTCACATAGAACGGCGAAATGAGTTCGTGGAGCGGCACATTAGTCTACGTCGCTATCGAGTTTAGCTAGCGCAGACCAATAGTCCGCGTCATACCGCGGAGGGGGGTCAAGTGGCGCGATTGGACTTTTAGTTGCGGAATTTAATCTCCTCAACAATTCTTTTCTCTTCCGCTGTTTCTGTTTTTCATCGAGTTGCGACTTGATTCCCGTATAGTGCGGAAGTTTCTCCTCTCGCGTGATCGTGGAAAAGTCGAGTGGCTCGTTTCTCACCGCGTCTCTCATCGGAGGAGTATGAAAATACACGTAATCAAGCAACTCCACTGTTGGCCTAGAAGCCCACGTTTCAATGATTCGTTTCGCCATCAGTTCCTGAACAACGCTTGGAAAAACTGCGGCCAACAACACTTTCTGAGTGGGGTTAACGAATGTCGCGCTCTCATCGGCATCTGGGGAGTTGATACTGATTTTGTTTGCTTGCGCAGCGGCCTGCAACACTGCGTCATAGGAAGTGGCCCACGGGCCATAACGATAAAACTTCCAATCGAAACCAGTTAAGGTCACTCCCGCTTTTCGATAGGACTCGATGTCAAGCAAGTACAACAACTTGAGTATCTTTGTCTTAGTTGGCGCTCCGCCGAATTCGCGAACGGCTGTCGCAACTGCGGCGATTAAATCAGTTGGATTCATAGATTCCTAGTTACGAAAATTCAAGGGCGAGGTCCGAATCCAGCAAAGGCCAGAAGAGCAGATAATGACGAAATGTAATTCAGCCTAGGAGCGCGGCCTTAGCAGATTCCACGGCTGGTTCGCAACAAGCATGAATTTTGTATTCCAGTTGGTCGCCGGACTGGTTGATGAATTCTGCTCTGGCACTCTCTCCGTGAGTCGGGCAATGGACGGAGGATACTTTTCGTTGAATGCCTTCTTTCGCTGCTGTTAGTGCCGCATCAGTTAGACTCTTCTTGAATTTGTCTTCGTCAAAATCCATTTTGAAAGAGATCATAAGGCCCTCCCAGGATGCTCTAGAGAGAATATCACATTTCGTTTTTGTTTCGCTGTTGCGTTACTTCTTCGGCTTCAACTCGCCGACTGGAATCCGATCCAGGCGTAGGAAACTCGTTAACTTGAACGGACTGTTGGGGTACACTTCGTGCACTACAACTTCTGTTAAATGCATCAGACGTTGCGCGAACCCCTGCGATGGGAGCAGGAATCGCGATTCATGTTTGGTTTCTTGAGGAAGTGGTAGACTTACTTTCCGCTTCGGACGCTAGAGAGGCAGCATGAATTGGAACGCGATGGTTGAAAAGCTAACTCCCTATATCGTGAAAATAGAAACTCCGGGAGGTCACGGTACGGGGTTTTTGTGCCTGTACAACGGTGATAAGAGTTTTGCTGCAATTGCGACCGCTCGCCACGTAGTTAGTCATGCCGATGAATGGCAGGAACCTATACGTCTGCGTCACCTTGCTTCAAAGAATGTAGTTTTTCTGAAGGAAGCAGAACGAATTATATTCCCCGATACAGAAACAGATTCAGCGGTTATTTTGATGTCCGTTGGCCATCTTGATCTTCCAAAGGAAATCATACCATTGCTCCCAAACAGTACCTTGCTCCCGGTCGGAACCGAGATTGGATGGCTTGGATTCCCGGCTGTTGCTCCTTGGGCTCAATGTTTCTTTTCGGGAACTGTCAGTGCCAGAGAGGAATGGCGTCATGCCTACTTGATTGATGGCGTTGCCATTAATGGAGTCAGCGGAGGTCCGGTCTTTCATTTGGCCGACACTGACGGAGTCCAAATAGTCGGAACGATTTCGGCTTATGTCAGTAACCGAGCAACTGGTGAAAATCTCCCTGGATTGGCTATCGCTACAGATGTCTCTCATTTTCACTCCATGGTGAGCACTCTTAAAAGCATGGACGAAGCCCGTGAGAAGCGAAAAGAACAAACTCAAGAGCAACAGGTCGCCCAACAGACACAACCGCCGGCAACTCCATTGCCATCTGAGACTACTCCGTCCAACCCTACAAAATCAAACTGACCCACTACTGAAGAGCGAGAGATTGTGCTGCGTTTTCATCGTTTCGGGGGCCACAGCGGTGGCGCGAGCTGCAACCGGGGATTCACCGCGCCTGACGGCGTAGTCGCCGGCTGATTCGCGTCGAATAATTCCCAAGTGGGACCCACGGCAGTTGCTCTCGGCGTCCACATCGTATCGGGCATCGTCGGCGGGAATCCGAGAGTCGGCGGCATTCCCACTTGCGGTAATGGAGGCGCGGGCGGGGGCGGAACGAACGGAGACGGTGGCCCTGGCAAGAGCCCCGCGTAATTCCCCTCGCCCGGATGTTCCGTTGGTAGCGTCTTAATTTGAATGGCGCCGCGACCGATCGGCCCAATCGCGTTCGGATTCCCCGCCATTGTCGTCTGGGCGCGGAACTGCGGCATCACTGGCGGAGGCGGGGCGGGCGCCTGCCGTGCGACCTGGTTGCGCATGTCAGCGCTCCAGGTCATAGGTTGTGTGCGGTCGCCCGCTGCGACCGGGCCGCTTGTGTCAGGTGGAGATGCGAGAATCGGCGGCGGTGGGGGCAGGAGTCCAGCGACAGGCGGCGGATTCGGCGCGGCAGTGGCGGGAGGCGCAAGCGGAGAGCGCGCGAGCCTATTGAGGCCGCTCTCGAGCGTGCGACCGGGTGACGCGACCAGCGGAACTCGCTCATGAATGCCAACGGCACCAGTGGGGGAAATCCACGCCCGCACTTGATCCAGCAGACGAGTCGCCTCAGCAGGATTCATCTGATCTTGCAACGTGTCCCGCACCTCTGAAATGGCGCGGTACCGCTTGTCGAATGCTTGGATGCCCGGTTCCCCACGGTTCGCGAGCTCGTCGCTGATTACGTTCTGCAGCGCGCGATATTCAGCGTTGATGGCGTCCATCTTGGGTGCGGTAATGCCGGCAGCCGCTTGCTCCTGAGGCGTCATGCCCCGGAATGCCGTCCTTTGTGCGTTGACCTCTCGCAGACGATCACTGAGCTGCCCGAGCGTCTCGTAGTCGGGCATCGCCTGTACCTTGCGGCCAATTTCCTGCACGGCACCGGGGTAATTCTCAGAATCTAAGTCCGAGACGGAATCGGCGATGGATTGCTTAATGGGGTCGAGCGATCGAACAGCGTTCGCATTCCTGTCGATTTGCGGCTGACGCTGATTATTCCAGAGGTCATCGAGATAGTTGTTAGCGTTCGTCGTGAACTCACGAATGCGATAATCCGGATTCAGCACGCCTCCCGAAGTTTGCAGGGGAGTCCGGCGCTGTATTTCCGCGAGATCCGGTGCAGCAATGGACAGTCTCTCGCGGAAGGCGGGATTGTCTGCAGACGGGGACGCGGAGCGAAATACGTCCTGTGCGCCCAGTCTTGCGGTCTTGTCCGTGAGATTTGCCGTGGCTTCTGGAGAGAGGCCGGGGGGAACATCCGGCGTGGGGTGCAACGTATCCCAAGCGCGTGCTCCTGCTGTGCGCGCCGCCGGAGCTATTGCCGCAGACCCAAGTAGTTCACCAGCTCCCCCGAGAGTATTTCCAACATTCTCCGGTGTCGCTCCCTTCGTCGCGAGACCGTATGCGCCCTTTACTATCTTGTAACCGCCATGTGCAACACCATAGGCTACGAGTGCAGGCAGCGTCAATTGGGGCGCCAGTACTGCACCGGCTGTGATGCCAACGTTTGTCGGCGATTGTGTACCGGCGGCGGTGCGCAGCGTCGCAGCTCCGACCTCGCGCGCGCCCTGCGCAAGCCATGAACGCGGATCCGGTTGTCCGTTCGCAAGGGCGCGTTGACGATCATAGTCGGCCGCATCGTTGCCCGCTTCGAGCGTGCGCGCTCCGGAACGCAGCGCATCACCTATTGCGAGCGGCGGAATCAACTTGCGCACTATGCCCTTCGCCGAAGTAGGCGTGGGAAGGTCCGCGTCTTCTGGCATGTTGCCGGTGCGCGAATTGTAGATGGGTGAGCCTTTGTGCGTCTGAAAAGCGCCGGGCTGTGCAGCGGGCGCGGGCGGTTGCTGAATCCCACGACTGACAACTTTATTTTGCTCCTCAGTGGGGAGCGCTGAGAAGTTCGCGTCGAGCTGCGATAGAACCTTCACGCGTTCTCCGAGAGGGAGCGAGTAGAAGTTCGGGTCATTTAGAACGCGCTGTACTTGATTGGTGTCGGGCATCAGATTGGCCTTAGTGAGGCAACGAGTTCAAGTACTCGGCCGCTGTGCGGGGTGGAATCTTAGGTAGCGGCAACGGACTCGCCGGGGCCGCATTCGGTCCCGCGGGCGGTGCGCCGTTCATCCCGTAACCGCTCCTCGCCGCACCTTGCGCTCGTTGATATGACTGATAGTCCTGGTCGGCTCGATCCTGCGCGAGCTTCACCATCGATTGCATCTGTTGCGGCGTGAGGGTGACGCCGGAGAGGTAGCCGCGGCCATCAAACTTCGCCTGCATCCCTTGCAGCCACGGCGTTGACTTCATCGCCTCTTCAATGAGCGCCTGGTTCATGCGCGCACCCTTCTGGAGGCCCATCGTCATGCCCAAGTGATTGGCGAGCAGGTTGAGCATCGCTTGCTGGTCGCCTTTCATGGCATCTGGCAGCGCGTTCTGCATCACGTTGAAGCGTTCTTGGGACTGGTTGTACGTCGTGAATGCGTCAGTGACCGGCTTCGTCGCGCGTCCGCCGATTGCAGGCCCCGGCGTACCGACACCGGCGCGCGGCGTTGTGGCGGGCATAGTCGGTGGCGGTGGAGTCGCAGATCCGCCTTGCGAAGTGCTATTGAGCGCGCCTTTCCGCGAGACTGATCCCTCCGTGACCGGCACCGGAACAATACTTCCATCCGGTTGCGGCACCATCTTGATTCCGTTGCGGACGGATTCCTGCGTGTTCCAGCGATTGACGATGTCGGCGTCGGACATCCCCTGCCTGCGCCCGGTCTCAAGATACGTCTTCCACGGCGAGGGCGGGACTGCGATGTTGGCAGGCGTCGGCGCGGGTGCATTCCCCATCGGTGCGCCGGCCTTGGAGAATTCCGCGACGACCGGATTGCCGTTGCCGTCGTAGCCTGTGACGTGGAAGCCGACTGATTGAGGCACGGTCGCTGGACGCTGGACAGTGGGCGGCAGCGGAGGAAGAGCCATCGGGAGGGCGCCACTGGGGAAAGCGCGGTTGAAGTCATTGTTGCGCTGCTGCGCCATCCCGACTTCGGGATTCGGCACGTTCACCATTCGCGGCGCTGTGACGCCCTTCAAATTGGTGTCGGCGATTCCAACTTGGCCTTCGTCCGTTTGATACGTGGTGGGCGTCTCGGCGCGTTTGATGTCGATGGCGCGTTGAGCTTGCTGGTCGGGTGTCTGGTAGTTGTCGAGCTGCTTCTGCGTCAGCTGTCGCGTGAGGTCTTGATTCTGAAGTTGCGACTGCGTGAGCGATTGCCTCAGCGCTTCCTCGCGCTGCTGTCTTTCCAACTCCATCGGCGCGTAATTCCCCGCGGCGGCCGCGAGACGATCAGCGACGGGTTGTATGTACGGTGCGATGGTCTTGAGAACTGCGCCGATACGCGAGAACAATCCACGTTGTTGCGGAGGGTTGCTGACAGGCTCCCCGCCTGGACTTCCTGACATGATAGGGTTGGGTGCGATAGACATTGTACGTTCCTTGTTCGAATCGGCGGCGACACAGCGAGGAAAACCGCGAGGGGAGCGGGTGAGATGTAGGCCGGCTACTCTGCTCCTGACTACAATTTTACGCCATGAGGCGGGCGCCGCGCGAGTCTGACTCCGACTTGTGCTGGGCATGATCGACGAGGAAGACCTCAAGCTCATTCTCCGCATGTGGCAGAAAATGGCTCGTCAACTATAAAACTCCATACCGCTTGCTGCTTTTGCTCTGTATTTATTTTTTGAGGCTCGCCTGGTCTTTCTGGATAGCAGCACACGCGTCTTTAACGGAGTTACCCAGCTCGCGTGTCGAGTCGCTAAAGACCACATCGCCATCGCGATTAAACACAGCTATCTTGTTCCGATGCCTGAGCGCCCCTTTGCCGCCTTCGTGGTCGAGGATCGCTGCGTAGTTTGCCCTGTCCTTATTGTTCGTGACCGTGTACTCCGGGCATCGTTGGTTAAAAGTCTTAATGATCTCCGCAGTCTGAGGCCGCGCTCCACCGCTCTCATGACCGCCTCCTGACCCATTCGCAGCTCCCCAGCCCCCACTCATTTCCCACGACTGGCTGTCAGCGACATATATGCGGATCTTGCCGTCGCTTGGTGGCCCTTGCGTGCTGGAAGGCGCTGGTTGTGCCGCACCTTGCGGTGTGGGCTGCTGTACGGGAGGGGGCGCTTGTGACTGCTGAGCCGAGATGGAAGTGCAATAAATCAAAGGAAGGCCAACCAATGTCAGTATGGACTTGTGCATGCAGATCTCCTTGATGGCAAGGTCAGTTTACGGAAACTAGACACATAGCGCAGTAAGTATTGCCTCGGCAGATGTCGTCAATGTCAAGTACCGAAAAATGTCTGAGACAAACCCGTGCGACCAGTCTTCCGCCACATCCTGTCGGTTACTATTACCACGAGCGCCAGCATTAAGATGATCCAGACTGCCCACGCAGTGGACGGAATGAAATCAGGCGCGACGTTGAATGCGGAGTGGAATAGGGCGGCGCTAAGAATTGTTTTGCCAGAGCGATTGTAAACCCACGTAATAATGATGCAGAGCGGAATCAGGATGAACACTCGAGTTCGGAGGTAAGCCGCAGGTGTCGAACCTGCGTACCCGGCGAAATCCAGCGGCGCGTGCCACAATGCCCAGGGAAACCATACCAAGAAGCTTGCGACGAGCGGGCTGAATCTAGCTTGTAAACGTGACAGGAGGAAGCCGCGCCATCCCGGTTCCTCGGAAACCCCACCGCCAACGAAAAACACGTAACCGAATTCCACAATCACCAGTAAAACGTAAGCGAGTCCAGAGCCAGTTACTTTCGGTTGCGGCAATGCGTCACCCTGTATTCGCGTCACAGTTGCAGCAAGAACCAGGAGCGCTGGGAACATGCACAACGCTCCTAGATGCCACACGATTGGCCTTGGAATCAAAAGTGATCTCATCGTTGCGCGTATTCCAGAGTCCCGCGAGAACGCTGTCGAAATAATCCAGGCCGGAATAATTGATGGCAAGAGGAGTAGCAATTTTGAAGCGACCGAAAGTCGGAGTTCGTCCCATAGGCTCGCGTGAGCTACTAGAACGGCCCAGCAGACAAGCAATGTCAAACTGAAGCAGGCGATTCGAGGGAACAACTTGGAAGCAGGTGTCCGAAAGCCCCGGTACGAAAGCAGGACGGCTGCAACGCTCGGACCAAATGTGCCGATGAACAGCACATCGCCGAGCTGCTCATGTGCGCGGGATGCCAAGAGGACTGGAATCCATACGATCCATGACAGACCGAAGGCCAAGATCAGGTAGGCGAAGCATTCTCTTGCCACGGATGCGCGGACATACATCTGCACCCGGCGCATGATCGTTACTGTCGAACTCAGTCCTTCTTGTCCAGTGAGGCAGACAGATGGGCTTCTGATCCAGCTTGCACGGCGATCTCGCGGGACCATTCCTTGAAGCCGGATTGAGCGACGCGGATAGTATGCTGTCCGGGCGCAAGTTTCAGCGTCGCAGGAGCGTTTCCAATAAAGGCCCCATCCACGTAAACTTCTGCGCCCTCAGGGGTCGAATGCACTTCCAAAGTTCCAGTGGCCGGTACCGCGGCGCCCGCTGCCGGAGAAGCTGTAGGCTCCGACTGGGCTGGTGCCGACTGAGGATCAGCGGCTGATTGCGCGCTTTGATCAGTCTTGGCGTGGAAGTTCTTGGTTTCCAATCTTACATCGCCATTGACATAAGCTGTGACCTCTGCGCCCTTTGGAACGGTGATGTCTTTGCCGTGCATGAACAGGAAGAATGGAGCGGCGGGAAAGAATAGCAAGCCAGTAGCAACAATCCCCGCGGTCATTCCGACAGTATGGCTTCCGCCCTTCGCATCCTTAACAGCCCGAACTGGCGCTTTCTCCGTGTCTGCCAATCGTGCGTAGTCGAGAACTATTTCTAACTTGCCTGCACGGCCCATTCTTCGCTTTGGCTGAGCTTCCGTCACAGTACCGATGGCTACCGACCCTTTCGGAATCACCACGATTCCATTCGCAGCCACATCCTCTAAAACCTCAAAATCGACGGATTCACCTTCATGCGCGTCAGCGGAAGACACATTGCGCGTAAGCCTCAGCTTTACTGGAGTAGCATCTTGGAGAATGAACTGCCCAGGGAGCAACGTTTTGGCAGTATCCGATGAGCTAGGTGTCGGCGCTGGCTGAGTCGGCTCAACTTGAGGTTCGGTAGCAGGAGGTTTCTGTTGTTGGTAAGCGGATTGAGACTGCGGATCTACTGATGCGGCCATTAAGGATTCTGTCTGGGAGAAAAGCAGGAGGTACGACAGGACGAGCGGAAGGGCAGGGTTTCGCATCGGACATCCTTTCTATGGAAAAGATCGAGAGATTGGGAAGGAGACTATCATTCCAAATAGGTGACGACAAGCGGTCTCTGTTGTCGGGATTAGCTACTAAATAACACAACTAATACGACCGTTGTTGACCTGTGCGAACAATCCGCTCATGCTACGGCCATTGCTTGGGACAAAATCACCATTCGGAGGATTTAGCCATGTTGAGCAAGCGATGGTTCCTCTTAGTCGTAACTCAGATCATGTTGTCGGTACTTCTCCTCAATCAGGCTCCACTCGACATTTTCTCAGCCACCTGCACAGGTGCCGATCCCTGCAAAGCCTGCAAGAATTGCAAATATTGTAAGCACTGCGCGAAGGATGGCGGAAAGTGCGGAGTTTGTAAGTAGACGCCTTCACTTAGCCTGACCGTACAAGCCAGAACCTGGACTAGCCTTACTCCAATCTAGATTCAAATACCTCCGACGATTCCCTTTCTGGAACTCGAACGAAAGTTGATTGTTCAAAAGTGTACAGTTTTCCACAATACGTCAAGAATTTGCCTTGACATGTGTTTACTAGCAGGTGTATATACTTGCGTGTAGAACATTGCTGTACTGAATTAAGGAGAATCTCGGATGCTCCCAACCCCGCGCCAGAAGCATTGCCGTTTGAATCTTCTTCCTTCGAAGCGATGTTCGCGGCATTCAGGCTTTGTAGAACGTGCTGTTCGACTCCGTCCCCGACCGTCAGCCGTGATCGGAGACAAAATTGGCTGACAGGGCTGCACTACGGTCGGACAATTCTTCACATCTAAATCGGATCAACCTTCTCATAGCTGGCATATTCAATGCGCCATCCGTCGGCCTTGCTGTGTTTGATACTCAAGCACGGCTGGTAATGTCGAATCCCGCTTTTACTCTCATGGTCGCCAACTCGTCGGCATCATCGTGTATGGGAAAAACGATCTGTGAACTCCTAGGCGATAGTGCCGAAGAACTTGAGCATGCAATCAAGCAAGTCTGGGAGACGGGTCAAAATGAGCCCGGTATCGACGTTCTAGTTAGAATGCCCAACAAAGGTCCGGGCAGACATTGGCTTTTCAATCTGATCCCGGTTAAAGATGACGCCGAAGGGCAAGACCAAGTGCTTGCAATAACAACCGAGACCAGCCATCAAAAAAGAGTCGAACAGTATCTTCTTACTTTGATAGCGGACATCAACTGGATTCGTGACAAGATTTCTAAGGACCTGGCTGGTCTGCAAAGTCGCCGTGAGATTTTCCAGTCATCGAGTGAAAGAGTGGAGCTTTTAAAAGCGTTTTCGGAAGAACTGCGAACCTTCTCAGCGATGTTGAGAGGCGAGGCCATTACGTCCACGGAAAGAATTGAGACGGTTGACAATCAGTTAGAACCGGCAAAACAAGACATTCAGACTAGTGGGGCGCGGGCTAACAAAGCCATTACCCTATCGCGTAGAGAGAAGGAGGTCTTGGGTCTCGTTGCTAGCGGCATGGTCAGCAAAGAGATTGCTCCGCGACTATCTGTAACCGTAAGTACTGTGGATACTTACAAGGCCCGCTTAAGACTGAAACTGGACCTTCACTCGACTACTGAACTGGTACTCTATGCGGTTCGAAACCACATCGTTTCCCTTGATCCACTGTAGCCCGACCAAATGTAGTGTAGGGAGTTTACGTACATAATTTCTTTACGCCTTCCCGTAACATCAGTCTACAGCCTTAATTTTCTAAAACCTTGTCATCTATTCAGATGACGCAAACGACGGACTAGACATATCTATGCGTGGAGTGTACTTCCTAGGTATAACTCGGGAGCGTGGGTGGGTTAATGACCGATCTGTCCCAGCAGGGGATAGAAGTGTCGGTGAAGCATGTGCGGGCCGTGCAAGAAATTCGACGGATGCGCGGCGCCTGCCAATCGCATTTGATGCGTTGCTCCGACGGCAACTATTACGTCGTGAAGTTCGCAAACAATCCCCAAGGCAGGCGAGTCCTTGCCAACGAACTCCTATGTGCTTTGTTGGCGGAAGCTCTGTCTCTTCCTGTCGCTCACGGTGCCATAGTGCAAGTCGAAGACGGCCTGGTGCGTCTCTCTTATGAGTTGTACATTGAGACGAAGTTTGGCCGGGCCGCTTGTGAGTCCGGTCCATGCTTTGGTTCACAGTTTCCTGTGGATCCGCGGATGCAAGCAGTCTATGACTTCTTGCCCAGTGGTCTGCTCAGGCAAGTCAGCAATGTTCAAGAATTTTGTGGAATGCTTGTTTTTGACATCTGGACCTCAAACACTGACAGCAGACAGGCTGTATTCGTGAAAGAAGAGCCGAATTCGTATCGGACAGTTATGATCGACCAAAGTCTGTCATTCGGAGGAAAGACGTGGCAGCTCACAGACTCTCCGCGGCGATGCCTGTATTTGGATAAGCGCGTTTATGAAGGTGTTCGGGGAACCGAAGATTTCGAATCTTGGCTGACTATTCTGGAGGACGACATCAGCGAAGTGGTCCTCAAGAAAGCTGCAAGCAGGATACCTATTGAGTGGTTTGATAACGACCGTGCGAGTCTCGATCACCTTCTGGAGCAGCTTTGCGAACGGAAGCAAAAGGTTAAGGACCAAATCCAATTTCTTGGCACCTCATTTCCTGAGGTATTCCCTAATTGGCTAAATCGCGCTTTCTCCGCTGGGGAGGGACTCTAATGTTAGGAGCGCGAAGCTAGTTTCTACTCAAGTGATACCTACGAGACTCTCTGAAGCCGATTGCCCTCAAATTCATAAAGAGTCGCAAGCTCCTCTGGCTTAACGAGCTTTTCAGCTAGTTGGTCTGCAAGTTTCTCCAGATGCTTCATCAAAGGGACTCCAGCAGCCGGGGGCTTCCGCAAAATCACTACTACTGTTTCCGTGCTAGCCGGCATCTCCCCCGATTCTTTATTCCGTTCCTTCACGTACCAAAATCCTGCCGTCATCATTTCCGTTTTGCCCGAAGACTTCTCAGCCGGGAAAGAGATTGGCCGATCTCCCAAAACCAAGTGAAAAGACTCTCCATCAGAGCGCGAGATCATCGGCCCTTCATTGTTTAGCCGGTCAAGAAGAAAAGGTCCACCTTTCTTCGCGCAATGCGGACAAATCCCGAAGTTCCTGAAGAAACGGTTCGACGGTTTCAGCTTCTGATCCGAATCGTCAGGGTTGAGGAAGCCTAAATACAATCGCAGGCGGAACTCGGAAACACCCATGAGGCCTCCAGAGAAGAAGGGCGTCCCCTCGTAAGGTCATCATCCAGCAGCGCCCAAGGAAGCCAGTCAGATGAAAAACGCCCTTCAGCGGGCGAGTTTATATATTCAGATACTTAGCTTGTCAAGACAAATATTTTAACCAACAGGTAAAAGAAGAACAATGATAATTCTTCTGATATCCGTGCCGCTACCGCAGCAGGCTCTCTTCGCAGTCCACCAACACCGTTCATTGCGGTTTGTCCACTCGCTGATCGAGCTTGGCCGTGTCCGTCGCCGAGCCTGTTGCCGAATTCCCGATCTTGACCGTGGAGGCGAACTCATGATATTCGGAGAAAGTTCCTTGGCACCAGTAGAGCTTGCCGTGGTACTCCGCCTGGGTAGCGATGGTCATGGGGACTCGAACCCTGTGATCTCCAATTGTCACCAACCCAAATGTCACCACCCCGTGGTAGTTCTTCCAAGTACCCAACAATTTGTAGTTTTCCGAGGCGCGGACGAGGTTTAAGTCCTTGTCGGTCCAGACCTCCCCATAGCAATTCAGGGTGTCGATCTTGCTGTAAGACATGAAGACCAAGTCCGTAGTCGTCTTGAACTTACAGATGCCGTCCTCAACTTCGCCTCGCCACTGAAAGACCTGGAATGTCTCTCCATTCATCGTGATGTCGGGAGCGTGATTGATGCGCAGCTTCAAGTTGTTGCCCACCAGGTCGGGCATCTCGGCCCATTCTCCCCCGGTGTTGATAGCGGTGTTCAGCGGGGCCGGGAAGGGGACATCTTGAAATTCCTTAGTGCCATCCGGGTACTCGCGAAATCTCTGGTATCCGTCGATCACACGAACCTCAAATTGCGCAATGGCTCCTGGGGTGTTGCTCCGGTCCCCCTTGCCCCACTCAAACGACTGAACCGCTATGAAGTTGCGCATACTGTCGGCCAATACTGTGGCCTTTTGACGCAATACCTGAACATCAGGAGGCTCGATTGGGCGTTTTTGGAGAATGTGATCTCCGCAGTCATAGGTGGTGTGATAGTGAACTGGAACCCATTCGGGATAACTGTCGGCGGAGGCCGGGGGAATCACTACGCTCTTAGGGAACAGTTGCGTGCTCAGAAAAGGCTGAACGCGACTTAGGAAGTCAGCAAACGTATGCACCGGGACGGCGGTAACGGCGTGCTCCAAATCAGAGGCGAGAGCATTGAGGACTCCAATGATGCGTCCTTGCCCATCTACCACAATCCCGCCGCTCGCGCCGCCTCGCAACTTTCCATCCTCTTGGTCGTAATCAAACACCAGTGGCTTATCGCTCAAATCTTCCCAGGATGTTTTAGAGTTCTTTACGTTGTAACCCAGGAACTTGGCTTTGAACTTCTCCAAATGGCGCTTTGGGTTCCAGTTGAGCGGAAAGGCGTAGACGTAAGCCTCCTGCCCGTATTGGAGGTCGTCGTTGTAGAAAGGAACGCCGTGATAGCCCTTCTTTGACAACGGCCAGCGAAGCTCTACGATAGCGATGTCACGAATGAGGGCAAATTTCTCTTTGTATTTCAGACCCAGAATGAGGGACTGCTTGTTTTCGGTGGCTTCTTCATCATCCGGCCCCGTCCCTAACCAACGATGGACAACTGGGCTACCTTCAACCTTGAAGTGCTTGCCCATCGCTTTGGCGACGTGATAGTTGGTTCCGATGAAACGACACTCTGGGTCCAAACAGAAGCCTGTGCCGAACTTGCCCTCTATGCCAACGCCAATGAACTTCAAATCAGAGATAGGAAGTACGGTCCTGCTGAAATCTTGGTCATGTGGGACTGAAGAAGTAGCCGACGAGAGCGAAGAGAAACTTTCTTGAGCAAATGTCGAGCGGGACAGGCACGAAAACAAAATCAAGATTGGAACGATTTTGCACGAATTCACAAGACATCCCCTTGAAAATGCACGACTGCGTTCCAAGGGGTTGCAATTGGTTTTCCATGCGATGGGTGGTCAATACAAAGGTTTTACTGAAGATTGCAATAACGACTTAACCATAATGGACCGGAATTGAATTCATTTCGGGAAAAGCTTCGATACCGGGTCACAGTTCGACAGATGCCCTGGTTTCAGATGCACGCCACCAAGAGCCTCTCGCTCTATGGTTCCGGGCTTGAAGTGCCTTCAGTTAATGATGGAGCATTGCTGGACCGGATTCTGATTTGGACTGCATGGCTAGGTCGCCCTTCCCCGACGCGAAGGAACTCCTGGTCGGCCACCGCAGGCGCAATTGTTACTACCGCGATCTCCATTTGTGCTCCTTGACCTGCCCATGAAACGGAACTCACCTCGCCATTCGTCTCAAGCGTAATGTGGGTTGGTCGGCCATACTGCCTTTCGAGAAGAGGAAGTAAGCCGCCGATTGAAGTGATTGCAAGGGTGTAGTTAAGTTCGATTAGTCTCTTGTTATAAAACGAGGCCAGCATTCCGAACGGTCGGGCCGGGTTCACTTCGTCCAACAAACTCTGTCCTTCGAAAGTGACTCCCTTTCGAAGGCCACAAACAATCCACGGTGACAACTTTAATTTTTGCTTCTTCTCGTCAAATCCCTCGATTGGGCCTCTCCGGCAATTAGCGAGTCTGTGAGATGAAAAGAAACTTTTCAGCGACTCCCCAAGATGGTCTTCATTCACGCTCGTAATCAGATATTGCGATGCGTCGCATTCCTTGGGACAAGCTCCCCAAAATACCAGAGCAACGGCGCAAATCAATCTGAGAGACCGTGAACAAATACCGACCAAGTGCGAACAGCCCATCTCATCTTGCCTGGCCTACACGCCGTTCCAATTTGTTCGAGTTCATCGTGAACTTTATCGGCGGACCAAACTGAACTTCGGCCATGCGGCCTGTCTTGTGCCAATACACGAATGGTCGAATGTCTTTGAAACCAGCATTGATAGCCATCTCGGACACCTCCGTTATCGCGGAAAGGGGAGCGCGGTCGTCAACAACCTCGATGATTTGACAATCCCCACCCTCTTGCAGCTTCAGGTCTGCCAGAAAATAGTTCGCATCGACTTTTTTATATTCGCCGCCTTTGTAAACGCCGGATTCGAGATCAAATCGGAGCCCTTTGCTTGTCTCGTAGACAAGAACGACGATTTGTTTGTGATTCGTTCCAGGATGAGAGGCATCTGTCGAACTTGCTGGCGAGACTGAAAAAGCTAAGATTAGAGTCGAGACGAATGTCGTGGGTCTTAAGATCGGCGATTTCATTCAAATGCTCTCCTCACACCTTCTTTGGAGATGTTTTGCAACCGAGGCACTAGAACCTAATAGGAAAACCAAACTATTGACCTTTGGCAGAACTCGTGTTTGTTGAAGGCGCTACGTGGGCATAACTCCAAGCCATGGACGCAAAGTAGGTGTGAGCCATTGTTACGCCCCACAACTCTCCAAAGGCCAGGTTTCCCCGACCTTGCTTTTTCATCATCGCGAAGGCTACATACGCCACGAGGTCTATAGGTATGGCAGTGCCATATATCCGTGCTCTGCTCGGATTAGAGCCGAAAAGCGGATTCAATTCGCTACAGGTCTGCACTCGGAGACATGCAAGTGTGCCCTCAGCGTCCGCAACTGTCGATGCGAGGTTGAGCCCAAACGCAATCAACATAGCAGGATTCCTAATAGCTCTTTTTAAGCTTGCATCGTGTTCGGTCATGTGGAACGGGTCAGAGAAATACGCACGACCTCCCAAGAGAGCACAGGACTTTCCGTTTCCCCCCGGACAAGGGGCTGGACCGTCTTGGAGGCTAGGCAGTACCGGGATTGGGTTATCAGGAAGAAGCGCGTCTGATTGCGTCGTCCCCGCTGGAGTCAGGATGACGTGGAAAGACTCGATCCGAGCCAAGGGGAGATTTTGGGTCAATTCTGATTGGGCCTGCGTCGCTGAAGCGGAGAAATACATCACGCTGAGGCCCATCAGGATTCTGTTCATAAGTCCTCCGATGGTGAACGGTCCCAAAGAGATCTACTCGATTCGACTCCGAGAAAGGCTTTGCAACTCACGGACCACGGATCGGCTAGAATCGAAAATTGAAGATTACTTAGAATGAATACTCTGCGCGGCTGAATCATGTCTGCGGATCACTGAACATTAGAAAAATCCCATCTTGGAACTACATCTCGGGAAACGCGTTCCACGATGGAACTCCGGGAAGACCATAGATTGGAGCCTATCTGGCCGACCGAGGAAGGTGTCGCCGCAATTGTTGAGAAATATAAGGGAATTCTAAGGCCGAACCAAAAATTCCAGATGCCAAGCCGATGGCATCAAAAATGCCATTGAGCACGCCGAAGGCAGCGCCAAAGCTGCTTTCTTGTTTGACATAGCTCCTGTGAGTCCGACACTTTTCAAGGAGAGCTGAAATGAAATTAGCTTCAAACCGCTTTTTGGCAGCCTCAATCATTGCAGTGATGACACTCTTGCTCTGCTGTTCGAGTGCCTGGACATACGAAGAGACTTTCCAAATCAACGGGCTTAAGCTTGGCGACAAACTAGGCTACTTTAGGGCGAGGTTTCCCGGCGCGTCTTGTGGAACACCAATGACTGTAGGTGTAATAAACCGCAAGACCTTGGACGACCCGGATGATTCGGGTTGGATTACTTGCTGCGTAGACGACCCTCAACAATTGGCAGCATTTTCAAGATTTCAGGTTTTGTCCCTAGACAATAATTGCCGACTCACCGCTGTGTTTCGTAGAGAGCGCCTTCACTCGCTCCATTATGCGGTGGACGTTTCATCTATTCAAAAAATCCTGCCGGGGTTCGTAGAATTGTACGGACCAGTCCATCATACGAAGACACTCCCATTCGGTCCCGACCACACGAGCGAGTTTGCCACGTGGTGGTATGGGCACGACGTTCTGGAGCTAAACTCCGCGACGATTTACTCAGAAGACCTGACAGAGGCCCATTCCCACAGAACTGGGCTGCACTATGCCAAGATCACATATATCGATATGTGGAGGAACTAGGATCAACGATCACATTTGCTTCTATGAAGGGTGGGACATTCCGCCAGCACGACAACAACGACTCACTAACGGCTCGCCCTGCCGGGAGACCCGCAGATGAAACTATTCCGCTATCGAATGCCGCGAGCCGGAACCCATCGCTGGTCGGCTGGGAGCTAGATGTTCCGCGTGACGGACGGCATAATCTTGGTGGAAGCCTTTCCCTTGGTCAAGTACACGACCTCTCATCCGGCGCCGGCCTCACGTCTATATGCTTGCGGACCTAAACGCGCCAGTTGGGGTAACGCTGATCCAAGACCAACGATTCCCCCCACCCAGCGTCAGTGGAAAATTCTAAATTCCCAAAAAATTTCTTGCGGTCATACTCATTTGCGTCGATAGGGGGCTTCGGGGCTTCCACCCCTTTGGCATAGCGGGGCCGGGAGTTGTCCTACGGCACGCGACCATAACTGTTATGTAACTATCATAACGCGCCTCGTTTTGCGATTCGGTTATCTGCTAGAGTGCCCGTAAATACTGGCGAAAGTTGGTGTAGACTGGGTGGAAAGTGACTGGAAAATGAGGTCGTATGAAGATTTCTCTTGACACGATTATTGAAAAGTAATAGAAGGTTAGCAAGCGGAGAGTGCCAGTGCTATCAACACTGACACCCTCCTGACCAACGTTACCTAACCGGAGGCAACGATGACTTGTTCCATTGTAAGCCATAACAGTTTTGTTTCTGTCGTAACTCTCTCCGTCCCACATTTCGACAATCCACAAATCACAGCGTCTCGCGGCATCGTTCGCGTCTTGGCGGTGTTCCGATGAACGTCTACGAAATAGTCACAGAGAAAATCATCAAGCAGTTAGAAAACGGCGTCGCACCTTGGCGTAAACCTTGGCGCACCGAAATGCCCGTCAATCTCATCTCGCAGAAAGCGTACAGGGGCATCAACGTATTCCTACTCGGCTCCCAAGGATACGGCTCGCAGTACTGGCTCACCTACAATCAGGCCGCGAAGCTCGGTGGAAACGTCAAACGCGGTGAGAAGTCTTCGGTAGTCACGTTCTGGAACATCGGCGAAGAGAAGACTATTCGCAACTCGGACGGAACAGAGATATCGTCCAGGCCTATTCTGCTCCGATACTACAGCGTATTTAATCTCGAACAGACCGAGGGCATAGCCGAAAAACTAGGCTTGTCTTCCACTGCCCGTGTTGCAGACATCGAAGCTTGCGAGCAAATCGTCTCTGCAATGCCTAACCGTCCTGCCTTTGAGCAATCTGACCGCGCATGGTACAGGCCGTCAACGGATTCTGTAGGGATGCCTGCCAAGTCTTCATTTGTCGGCTCTGAGGAATATTACTCGACGCTGTTCCATGAATTGACGCACAGCACAGGCCACAAGTCCCGGATTGGACGCGAGGGCATCGAACACCTAAACACGTTCGGCTCTGAGTCGTATTCCAAAGAAGAGCTAATTGCGGAAATGGGTGCTGCCATGCTTTGTGGCGTCACTGGCATTTCGCCTGCCGTGATTGAGAACAGCGCGGCCTACCTGCAATGCTGGATTAACAGACTACGCGGAGATTCCAAGCTGCTTTTGTCAGCCGCGTCCCAAGCACAGAAAGCCTCTGACTACATTCTTGGCCGCAAGACGGAAAGCGAGGCTGCCTAACATGGGACTGTTCACTTCTCAGGCCAGGTTAGACTTCCCGGCCTCGCTGTCCGAGAAGTATCGCCCGCGATTGCTAAAAGATTTTGTCGGTCTCGACAAACCCAAGCGCGTCCTTCAAAAGTTTGCCGCCTCGCCATTTCCGAATGCTGCGTTCCTATTCGTTGGACCATCCGGTCCGGGCAAGACGAGCATGGCGCTTGCTCTGTGCGAGGCGATTCAAGGCGAGCTGCATCACATTCCGTCGCAATCGTGCAACGTTGCGACTATCGAAGACGTTGTGCGCCAGTGTCACTACGTCCCGCGCAATGGCGCACGGTCCCTGCACGTTGTCCTGGTTGACGAAGCAGACCAGATGAGCAGCGCAGCTCAGTTATCGCTCTTGAGCAAGCTCGACGGCACCGCGTTTCCTCCCCAAACGTGCTTCATCTTCACCGCGAACGACACCGAGCGATTGCAGGACCGCTTCTTGTCGCGGTGCTTGACGCTGCAATTCTCCTCGCACGGCATGGCGAAAGAGGCCGCGACGCTGCTTGAGCGTATCTGGCTTGCAGAGGCCGGGAGCGTCGAGTGTGCGCCTAACTTTCTGCGTATGGTCCAAGACGGCAAAAACAACGTGCGCGACGCCGTGAATAGTTTGCAAGTGGAATTGCTTTCGCTGTGAGTGAGACAGGAGACCTACCGTGAAACGCAAACTGGCAAGACTCAATGCAGCCGAAGAGCAGGCTTGGGAGTTCGCATTCCGATTCCACTTGGATGACGGATTGACGGACACACGCGCCGCGAATCGCGCTTGGCAAGACCTAAGGCGCGAATTTCCGCGTCTGCGGGAGTACGACGGCGCGAAGCCATAACGCGTCCCTGTATCCGAAACGCGCACGGATGGCTCCATCCGGCGCGTCTCTGGCAAATTCCGCCTCGCAGCCAGGCCGATGAGGATAGCGAGGCGTAGAGAGAGAATCGAAAATGAGAACACTTTCCCGTTCAAAGTTTCCGCAAGGTAAGGACATCGATAGTGCCGCACTTGCACTTGTGGCGTTGAATCTCACGCACCTTGATTACGAAGACGAAGAGTACGCCGATTTGTTGGACAAATTCTGGGAAGCCCACTGCCCTCTGTCGAATGTGCCCAAGGAGGCTTTGACTCCTAAGGCGAGGCGGATGGACGAAACTAGGTATAACGCGATTATGGCCAGGGCGGATGAGATGGAAGACGAAATGCTGTCGTCCAGCGATCCGCTCTTCCGCGCGCTGGCAAGTCGGCAGCGAGCGGCGACGGAGTAGCAGTGCGAGGGCCGGTGTTGCTACGGCAACGCTGGCCCGCATTCTTGTGGGAGGGAATATGCGAGTCGCCTTGTACGGACGTGTCTCAACCGCGGAACAGAACGCCTCGATGCAGATTGAAGAACTTCGCGCGTACTGTCAGCGGCGCCAGTGGGAAATCGTCGAGGAGTTTATTGACGCTGGGGTGTCGGGCAGCAAGGAATCGCGCCCGGCGCTCAATCGCTTGCTCGCAGACGCCAAGCGACGCCGATTCGACACAGTGCTCGTCTATCGCTACGACCGTTTCGCGCGGTCTCTGCGCCAGCTCGTGAATGCGCTGGCCGAATTCGACGCGCTGGGCATACATTTCGTCAGCCTGCATGAGGGTGTCGATACGTCCACCCCGAACGGCCGGCTCGTCTTCGGCATCTTCGCGTCGATCGCAGAGTTCGAGCGGGAGTTGATTCGCGGGAGGGTGCGGTCGGGGCTCGCGGCGGCAAAGGCGCGAGGGACACACATCGGACGGCCCAACTCCGACGTGGACACCGCAAGAATTGCCCAACTGCGCGCCTCCCGCGTCTCCTGGCGCGAGATCGAGCGAACGGTCGGTGTCAGTGCGAGGACTGCGCGGCGCTCGCTTGCAGCGTGTGGCAAAACCCTGTCCGTTTCGACGCCCGCAAGTGCTTCATAATCAGCGGTGCATTCGCGGTGTCGCTGGCGGGGCGAATCCATCAGGTTTTGCCGCTCACCGCAGGTTCTAGGCTCCTTTGAATTGCTTGAGCCGTTTGGAATTTGGCGAGAAAGAGGATCAGCGCGGAAGGTTGGAGCGTGGAATTACCTAGAGCCTCGCTTCATCCGTACCACCCCGACATCGATGGGCTTGATTGATTGCACTGATTTATTCATTCAGCTACAGTCATGGGCGCTTCACCCTTACCCGGTTTTTGCCATTCCGAACTCAAGCGGTCTTCAATGAACGGACGTCCTCCGCCCGCGTAAGGTCTCAGCCGCTTGAGTGCTTCAATACGGTCGTTTACCCGCTGGAGTTGTCCACCAGCTGGCGTGGGGTCTTGGAGTTCTCTGCGAAGCGACGTTGCCACGATGTCGCTCGCTAGTGATGGGAAAAAACAGACAATATCAGAGCTATCCGTCACTTCGTACTCCCTCGCATGAACACCGCAGCGATTCTTCAGGGCTCGCTTAAAAGCGTCCTCCTCATCACTGAACGCATTCAAGACCTTTGCCCCGGCTTTCTCAAGGAGTAATCGAACGAATGCGGACTCGTAGTCGGGCGTCAATCCTTCTTTCGTATCATCTAGGTCGATGTAGACAAGCGTGCACCGGTGACTGCGGACGGCGTTGCAGAGCTTCTTGAATCCAGGGACCTCATTCAAATTCACCCGCCCCATGCCGAATCGCGGAAGGCGGAAGTCGATGAAGACACTCGGAAATGAATGGCCCTTTTCGTAACGTCCCGCAAGGGCTTCACGATATCGGAGGATTTGTCGGTATTGCAATTCAATTAGACGTGGCCGCGTATACGAGCCGTGCCCCACCAAATACATTGCAGCTTCTCTATTCGACCAGCTCTCATTCCAGTCCGCGGGTAGTTTCATCTCTATTTCTCCGCCTTTCCACCGGGGGATTGATTCTTTGTGGTAGACATCAGTATGATACTTCGCACGGAGAGTCAACAGGAGCGAGTCATTGAGAAAACTGCTTTCACAACTACTTCGGAACGCCCCTTCAACCAAGTCAGAAGCACTAATCCAAATGGCGGGTGTCTGTCTCTGAAAGCCTTCAGGTGAATACAAGCCCAATTGACGCAGTGACCGCTCAAGCAGCGTCACGCGACCTTTGCGTGGAGCGCCTAGCCGGAGCGCGAAAGAATACTCTCGATCCGAGGTTGCTCTACGTAGAAAAGAAGCCATGCCAAGTAATACGGACAGCTCACGACAACACGAGTCCCGCATATTTCTACGCAAAGTCTCTTCGCTTGTATCTGCCGCGCCCTAACTTTGCGGACTTCCTGATCTACGTGGTGATGGACTCGGTTCCCCCGAGCGTCTACATCATTCCCAGAGGAGTTCTTTCCCAGGATACTTACCGCACGTTGAAGTCCTTGGAGGAATACCGGAATGCTTGGGGCTTTTTGGCAACCTCGGGTTCGCCCCAGCTAACTGAGCGACGTTTCACCTCGATTAGTCCTCAACTCCAATACGCTATGGGCGCCGCGCAGTGTGCGGGTCTGGAGGTTGAGCTGATAAGAACGGAGAGAGGCAAGAGGCGGAGTGACTATCGGAGCTTTTTCCAGCGACGGCTCTTGATTGCGGGTCGAAAGTGCGCCGTGTATTCGGCCTCTAAGATAAACAAAGAATTGGATCTGAATGAACACAGTGTCGTCGTCTTGAGGGCCCCGACAGACTCCTGGGCGGAATTCCAGTTGTATTTGGTCGAAGACGGCGCAGTCTATGTCATCCCTCGGGGAAGCATTGCGGTCACCACGACGCTCTCTCTTAGCAGTCTTGGGCTCAGACCGTACAGGAATGCATGGGGTCAATTGCGGGGAGACTCGATTCGACCCGAGCTTTATTGATGGGCGGCATCGGTTGCACACTCAGTTGCATACTCGATGCCGAATATGCCCGTGTACCTGCCGTGTACCTCGCTCATGCGATTCTGGCGCTTCTTGCGATTACTGCGAGACTTGAAATCAACAACTTGCGCGTTTGCAGCGGGCCTGTGGGTTCGAATCCCACCCGCGCCTCCAACTATCCTTTCCATCTCGTTGCGCCGCAAAGCAGATGGCACTTCTCAGCCTGCCGCAAATATCTTCATTTTACCGGCTCCACGATCTGCACGTGATGATGCTGCAGAAGATCTCCTGTTGCGTGATCCACCTGCGTAACCGCCAGCTGAAAATTGACATCTGATTGAATTAGATTCAACTCCGCTTGTGCAAGTTGGTTCTGCGCGTCTAGCACAAAGAACACCGTTTCCGCTCCCAATTCGTACTTCCGCTCATCGGCATGCAGGGTGTCCCTCGCAAGATCCACGGCTACTTTAGCGGCTTCCATTCCGAGCTTGGCTGCCTCCAGCGCATGGACCGCGTTCGTAACCTCGAGCGAGATGCTCTGGTTTGTCCCTCTTTCCTGATATTGGTCGCGGCGGCGGCTCACTAAAGAATCGGCCAGATTGGCTTCGGCATTGTGATTTTTTATCGGCAGTGTCAACAAAAGGCTCGCACCGTAAGCCGGATAGGTAAAATGAAACGACTGACTCAAGCTGTTGGTTAACCCCGTATTTCCAACTGCAGGATCATTGCCGCCAAGTCCGTTTCCCGAATAGAAGCCAGAGAGCTCGAGGTCCGGTTTTAGGTTGTTGTGCGCCAGACGAACGCCCATTTCATCGGCGGCAAGTTGTTGGTGCACCGCTTCTAGCTCGGGGCGGTTGGCAATTGCGCGAGCGAGGACGGTAGGGATATCCATGCTGGGCAGTTCCCCCAGGGGCTCGGGCCTGTCGGTCATCTCCAGATCGAGCACGCGAATCGCGGGGTCCAGATCCGCGCCGATGCCTTGGCGGAACTGATCCTCGGCCTGCTTGACCGAGTACTCCGCTTGAATCACGGCGACACGACGCGAAGCAACTTGAGATTGAGAACGATAAATGTCCAAGGGAGGCAACGCTCCCAGGCTCAGCGCCTTTTTGTCGTGGTCATAACTTTTCTGGGCCTCATCCAGCGATTTTTGCTGCACCGAGAGATTTTCGCGAACCAGCACTACATTCCAGTAACTGCCGACAATTTGGAGAATGATGTTGCTCACTTCCGCGAGAAAGGACGCGTGCGCCTGCTTCAAGTTGCGCTGCGCGATCAAAATCGGCGCGCGGTTCGGGAAAAGTCCGCGGTTTCGCAGAAGTGGCTGCGTCAACGAGAACTGCAGCGTTGTTGCGATCGATGGATTCAGGAAATTGAACGAGCTATTGGTCGAATTCTTGTTAGCTATAAAGGAGCCTTGAAAATTGGTGCCCGTTTGAAACGTTTGCGAGTAGCCGATCTGCGTCGACTGGCTTAAGGAATTCAGAATGGAGGCTCCCTGGAGCTGGGTGGAGGTAGGCGACTTGGCCCGCTGATCGCTGAAACCCGAGGTAAGCAGAGGATCAAATGGCGCATGAACGCGGCGAAGATTATTCTCCGCGTTTTCAATCTGGTAGTGGTCGATGTGGATGTTGGTGTTGTTCCCCAGAGCCAGGCGGATGCTGTCGTCCAGCGAAAGTACAAGCTTTCCGTTGACAACGTGGTCCTCGAAATCCTTCGGCGCGAGTAACGGCGGCGCGGGCTTTTGCCTGCTGCTGATGCCCAGCACGGTTTCCAGACGCGAAGCGTTCTGCGCCCGCATGGAGACGCAGCACCCCGCAAGCAATGCGATCGCAACCAAGAAGAAACGCACTACTCTCATCGATCACCCCCAGAGGATTGTTTGCTCGCCGATCGCGGCTATTCGTACCGGATGGCCTCGACGGGATCGAGCCGCGCCGCCTTCACCGCCGGATATATTCCGAAAATCAGGCCCACAGAGATGGAAACCAGGAATGCCAGAAGGATCGACTCGATAGTAACCACCGTGGACCATCCGGCCAGCCAGGCAATCAGTTGCGACATGGCGAACCCAAGTACCACGCCAAGAAGACCGCCCGCGAAAGAAATGAGCGTCGCCTCGATCACGAACTGGCGAATGATGTCCCAGCGCCTTGCGCCGATGGCCCGGCGCACTCCTATCTCGCGCGTGCGTTCGAGGATGGCAGCCAGCATGATGTTCATGATTCCGATTCCGCCTACCAGGAGCGAAATGGACGCGATGGCCACCATGACCGTATTGAAGAGCTGCTCCGTGCGTTTCTGCTGCGCCAGCAGTTCCGCAGGCACGATGACGCTGAAGTCGCCGGCCTCGTGATGTGAAGAGTTAAGAATTCCGCGCACGACCTCGGCATCCGTGGCGCTCGTCTCTGCCGACGCCAAATGCAAGTAAAGACCGTCGATTTCGTCTTTCAGCCAGCTTTGCGAGTCTTCCAGCCGGTACAGAACCGAATTCAGCGGCACGTACACCAGATTGTTCATGTCTTCGGTGCGGACGCCGGACGCGTCGGATTCGGGAGCGAGTTGCGGCGCGACGATCCCGATCACGTGGCACCAGAGCACGTTGAGTTTTATGTATTCCCCGACTGCCTGTGACGCGCCAAACAGGCTGTCTTTGGCCGCTGCGCCAAGAACGCACACCGGCGCTGCTGCTGCGTTGTCGGTAGCGTCGAAGAAGCGCCCCTCCGTCACGCGCAGATGGCCAATTCCCAAATAGCTCGGCTCAACGCCGTAAACGACAGGCATATCCTGTTGAGGCTTGGGAAGAATCTTTGTCGGTGTGAAACGCTTCCGCGGAGTGCCTTCCTCGATGTCCGGCACATTTTGACGAATAATCTGATAGTCGCTGAGCGTCAGGCCCTGCGAATTTTTCCGGACTTTCTGAAGCTCCTGCTCGTTTCGTGCCTCCTTGGCCTCCACGATCAAGTTGCGCACGCCTAGTTGCTCAATGAACGCCATCACCTTCTGCTGAGCTCCAGCGCCGATCGAAAGCATCGCTACGACCGCCGCCACCCCAAAAATCATCCCCAGCATGGTCAATAGGGAGCGCAGCTTATGGCTGGCCAAGTTCTCAAAACCAAAAGCAAGATCCGGGAGCCATTGTTCCAGGGATCTCGGCGCCGCCATGGAGATGCGTTTCATAGCTCGCCCATTCGCTTCAATTGGAACTTGCGCCCAGGCTAGGAGCCGGGCTGCCACTTTCTTTGGGTTTCTCGGACCGTTTTTTGTCCGGGTTGACCAGCGCCACAACCGTTCCGACCGGGATACCGTCAAGTATCGCTCGCCCTTCGCTCAGGGCCCGAACTTTCACTTCCTGCTTTTCGAAGCTGCGGCCGCGCTCGCAATAGACGAATTTCTTGCCGTCATGTTCGAAGATTGCTTCCGCGGGAAGCGACACGGCGCGCGTAAGATGATCGCCAAGGATGCTTAATCTAGCCTCAAACCCCGGCCGTAGACGTGGATCCGCGCGATCCAATTGGATGTTTACGTCAAACTTGTGCTTCGAATTGTCGTCCCAGAATTCGCGCGCCGTGGCTCCCCCCACGGATCTCACTTTGCCTGCGAAGGTCTCGCCGGGAAGCGCATCGATTGTTATGTCCACGGACTGCCCGGTCTTGAGATTCGTGCGGTCGGTCTCGCCGACCTGAGCGGAAATCTCGAGGTGAGAGCTGTCAATCACCTCTGCAATGGAGCTACCGGGGTTTGCCTGATCCCCGACGTGGTAATCCGGAAGTGTCATCCCGCCAAAAAACATTCCTCCGCTGGAATCCCGATTCCCATGGATTACCATAAGTCCGTCTATGGGAGACGCTATCCGCATGTTCTTTATGTTTCGCTCGGCCTGATCCATCGCCAGGCGCGCTTTGTGACGTTTTTCTTCGCTGATTGCGAGAGCCGCTTCGTTGGACGCACTGTGCGACCGAATGTCTTGTTGGAGCTGCGTCAGGGCGCGTTTGGCTTCGTCAAGCGCGAGAATGTTTTTCTGAGCGTCGATTTGGCCTAAAATTTCGTTCTTGCTGACCTCTAGTTCTGCTTTGCGGACAGCGTATTTTGCCTTCAATAGCGCCGTTTGATCTTCCGCGGTCTGGACAGCCGCGTCCGCTTTGGCTTTTACGATTTCCTGTTCGGCTTGTTCGAGGTCACTCCGGTTTTGCCCCAGGTTGTATTCTTGCTGGCTTGGGTCGAACTCCAGCACCACGTCGCCTGTGTGCACCTGCGTTCCGGCCGCCGCCAGCTGAATGATCTGGAGCGTTCCCCCCGCGATCGGAGGAGCCGAGATGCCTCTCGATTGCTGTGCCAGCAGCGCGCCCTTCGTGAACACCTTGAGTTGGAGATCCACTTCCTTCACCGTGGCCGTGGGAATTTCCGCATTACCGGCCAGAACCGTAGTTTGACGGCAAGCGATAGAGCTCCCACCCAGCGCCAGGGCAAGTACAAACGTGATCGCGTAAGCTGTACGTCCGTTCAAAAAGAGTCTCCTACTTTGCGGGCGTCGGGTCTTTTAGTGCCAGCCGCTCGCCCGGGTGCAAACCTTTCGCAATCAAGGCTTCCTCGCCGCTCTGCCTCGTCACTTCCACCAGTGTCTCTTCGAATTTCGATCCCCGCCTCACATAGGCAACCGTCCGCCCGGCTTTTCTGAAGAGAGCCGAGGTCGGGATTACAATTCCGTCGGGGACGCGATCCACCGCGATGCGGATCGTTGCTCCCATTCCCGGGGCGAGCCGGGGGTCGTTGCCCATGAGGCTTAGTTCCACCGCAAAATTTCGCGGTATCGGCCATCCCGCTGTGAAGTCCATGCTCGCCGTTGGACTGATTGTGTCGACGTGCCCGTCGAAGGTGCGGTCCGGAAGCGCATCGAGCAGCACCGTGGCGGACTGGCGCAATTTCAGTTGGCCTCTTTCCGCTTCTTCCACACGGGCCACAAGCTTTAGGGCGGAGGAATCCGGCAGCTCCGCGATGGCCGCGCCAGGCCACGCCCGGTCACCCGGCTTGAACGGAGTGGGACCGCCTTGTGGCTGCCAGTGATTCTGCAGCGCCACAACGCCATCGAGCGGAGCAAGAAGCGTGAGTGATTCCAGGCTGCGCTCATCCTGGGCCACCTGGAAGGCGGCCTGATCTCGTTTTTGCTTCTTACTTGAGAGGTCGGAACCAGCCGCCGCGCGATCCGCTTTTAGCTTGGCATCGGTTTCTTTCACTTTCTGTTCCGCATCCGCAAGTTTCAACTTGGCCTGTTCGCCTTCGATGGCTGAAAGGATTTCCTGTTTGCTGGCATCCATTCGCGCTTTCTCAGTGTCGTATTTCGCGGTCATCACATCCGTAAGGTCTTGCTCTTCCTTCAATCGCGACGCCGCACGCGATTGCTGGATCTCCGCCTCCGCGGATGTGACGGCGGACTTATCTTCCGCCAGCTTTTGCTTCACCGTGGTCGCGTCAAACTCCACCAGAAAATCGCCCTTCTTCACCTTCGTTGCATTCGCGACGAGTCTTAATATTTGCAGGTCGCCTGCGCCGTAAGGTGCCGCGATTACCGCCGAGCGAATGGCTTTGACCTCGCCCTTGATTTCCACGTAATCCACGAATTCCTTGCGCTTCACCTCCGTGGTCGGAAGATTTGCGGCCGAGCTTGCCAAACGGAAGGCCCCGAAGATGAGCCCACCAACGATCAAAATGGCAACGCTTACAAGCGATTTCCATCTGGACTTCCAGATCTGGCTCGTCCCGCTCATCGCCTCGCCGCCGCTCCCGACAGTTCGGCAGCCTCTCGCTGGATCACGTCCCCCTCTGCCAATCCCGACTCCACAACGGCATTCAGGTCATTCCGCGGCCCTAATTTCACCATGCGCTTCTCAAAACCATTCGCCGTTTTCAACAATACAAATGGGTATCCCGATTCCAATCCGATACTTTGGCAGGGGACCACCAGTACGTTGTTCTGCGAACCGAGGTCCAAGTCCATCGCCGCCGAGAGGTCGGGCAACAATCTTGGATCGTTTCCTTGTACGGAAAAACGCGCTGTAAACGTGCGGACCATCTCGGAAAATTGCCCAGTGTGGCCAAGCGGAGAAAGCTCCTGGAGGACGGCCGGAAGACTCATCCCCGGGTAGGCATCCAAATGCATTTCGGCTTTTTGGCCTGTGTGTACCTTCAGCAGATCGACTTGATTTAGGTCCACACGTACTTCCATACGCGAAGGATCGACCACCTGAAGGAACGGCACCCCAGGCCGCACCTGATCTCCCTGTTGCACCGTGCCCATCCTCCCGCCTAACCAAATCGTGTTGTAAACGACCACTCCCTCCATCGGCGAGTGCACGGCCATCTTCGCTGCGTTACCCAGTGCGTAGCGCATAGCCTCCTTTGCGCGATCACGCTGAATCTCCAGAATCTTGATCGCCGCTGCCGCCGCCGCGCGCTTTAACTGATAAGTTTCCTTCAGTTGTTTCAGAGTCGCTTGCGCTTCATCCACGGCTTCCTGATTCTTTTCGGCGTCGATGCGCGAAACAACTTCATTTCTCTGAATCTCAAGTTGCGCGCGCTTCAATTCGTCTTCGGCTTGTTTCATCGCCGTGTCATCTTTTGCTCGGGCGATGTCTTCCTCAGATTGTTTCTGCGCCACTTGGCTCACCAGATTGTCGTAGGTGCTCTTCTTGTCGAGGTAGTCCTTCATCTGCGCCTGGGGATCAAATTCGACTAAGAGGTCGCCGTTCTTCACATGGCTGCCCGCAGGCGCCAGTTTCGTAACCACCATCGAGCCGACCTGCGCTCCTTCGAGCTTAGGCGCAAGCACGACAAACGAACGAGAGGCCTGCGTTGTTCCATTCAACCGCAGCGTTTGCGAAAGGCTCGTTCTCTCAACTCTGACCAGGGATTCCGAGCGGTCTGCCAGCGGCCGTCCTTGCCGGAAATGTACAAAAAGAAAGAGGATAGCCGCGAGAAATAGTACGGAAGAAATGCGAAGCAGAAGCGCATTGGGCTTGCCGCCGTGATGAGCTATTTGGCCCATTGCCCGATAAGACTCCAAAATCGTCCAAAAGTTATCCCGAGGAAATAGCCTGTTGGAACTCGTTTCTGCCGAATTGGTTGTTTCCGTAAATCCGCGCTTTTTACCTTTTGGCTATGACCAAGTCTATCTTAGTGACAACCGGAACTACACTTCGAATTCTCAGCGCCTTCGCGCTTCAAAACTGCCATCCGATCCCCGCACTCGGTTCGACTTCTGCGTTCCGGCATCGTTTGTCAATTCCGAGAAAGCCGAAACCGAGGAGCAGGAAAGATACATCTAAGATTCTAGGGGTCATTGGAGCTGCGAAATCCGCGTGCGTTGAAGGAGCGCTGGAGACTTTCGTTAAGTTTCGCTGAATATTACCTTCAATTCTTACAATTTGACACCTGGGCGCACGGTTTGTAGTCTGCAACACTCGTGACCCTGGGAAGGGCAGCTCCTCGATTCGTAAGCCGAGGCATCGCACCATCCTGAAACACCGCGCCCGCCAAATACGTTTTGTGGGCACTGTATGCTAGGCATGTCCGCGTGGAGCGAGAGTCACCGCAAGGCATGAAAACCGCTTTTCTTAAATCCGCCAGTCAAACTCCATCGTCCAGCGATGGAGGATTGCTCACGCAAGCGCAGATTTTTTCAACAGTCGAGGATGTGCTCGCTTCCACGCAATTTGTCGACATTCACACGCACTTGTATTCCCCTGCGTTCGGCAAGCTCGGCTTGTGGGGTATCGACGAACTGCTCACCTATCACTATCTCGAGGCCGAACTCTTCCGCTCTTCGGATATCAGTCCGGCGCAGTACTGGGCACTCGCCAAGCGCGAACAAGCCGATGCCATTTGGAGGGCTCTCTTCGTCGAAAATACCCCCGTTTCAGAATCCACGCGTGGGGTCATCGCTGTTCTCAATGCTTTCCAATTACGCACGGATCGCCCAGACTTGGGAGAAGCGAGGGCCTTTTTCAAAGCGCAGTCTATCGAAGCGCACATTCAGAATGTGCTTCAAATGGCGGGCGTCAATTTAGTGGTCATGACGAATGATCCTCTCGACCCGGAGGAAGCACCCGTCTGGCTGAACGGCGTTGCGAACCATAAGCGGTTTCGTGCGGTATTGCGGCTGGATCGAATTCTGTGCACCTGGTCTGCGCACTGGCGCGTGTTGGCCAGTCAAGGCTATCGCGTGGATGAACACGCCTCGGACAAGTGCGCGGCGGAGGTGCGGCGTTTCCTGTTGGACTGGCACGCTCGGATGCAGCCCGTCTACATGGCGGTCTCGCTGCCGGACACGTTTGCATATCCACAGGAGACGGTTGGCAATCGATTGCTGAAGGAAGCGGTGCTGCCCGCTTGCCGCGAATTGGGTTTGCCACTCTCACTCATGATCGGAGTTCGCAAACAGGTGAATCCTGCGTTGCGCCTGGCGGGCGATGCCGTGGGCAAAGCGGACCTGAAAGCCCTGGAAAATCTTTGCCGTGAGTTTCCGGACAATCGCTTTCTGGTGAGTGTGCTCAGCCGCGAGAACCAGCACGAACTCTGCGTTTACGCGCGAAAGTTCAATAATTTGATGCCGTTCGGTTGCTGGTGGTTCATGAACAATCCTTCGATAGTGGAAGAGATCACCCGCGAGCGTATCGAGATGCTGGGCACGAGCTTCATTCCGCAGCACTCCGATGCCCGCGTTCTCGAGCAAGTCATCTACAAATGGAATAACACGCGCAGAACCATGTCGCGCATCCTTTCAGAAACCTACCGCCTGCTTTCCGAGGACGGCCGCGGCGTAACTCGCGGTGACATTCAGCGTGACGTTACCCGCCTATTTCGTTCGAACGCAGAAGCGTGGACGGGCATGCGTGCACCCGACTCGCCATCGCAAACTTAGTCGGCGCGTCTTCCACTGGAAAATCATCCCTTTTGTCAGGCCGCTTGTGACAAGCGAAGTGCGCCAGCGGTTTTGCTTGCTGTCGAGCCGTTGACGTTCTAGATTCTTCCTGCCGGGCGGTGTGAGACCCTAGCCTCTGTTGAGTCAAGATAGGATGTTTGAATCCCGGTTTCGTATTTTTGGAGGACCAACTTGAAATTTGCCAAGGGGATCGTTGCTCGCTTACTGGTAACGTGCGCCGTCGCTCTGCTTCCTGCACTTATCACCTTGCGCGCTCAAAACGCGAATTTCCACAACGCACCGGCGTCCGTCAAGAACCAAAAGAATCCCTACCTGGGCCAGCATCCCGCCTCCGTTAAGGTGGCCTATCATCTCCGTTGCGCGCGCTGCCACGGCGAAAACGGAGAAGGCTCGGGAAATATCCCCGCACTCGCGACGGGCAAGGCGCAAGGTGCCAGCGACGGCGAACTTTTTTGGTATATCACCAAAGGCGATGTGAACAACGGCATGCCGGCCTGGCAAACTCTGCCCGAACAACAGAGATGGCAGATCATCAATTATGTTCGCGTACTCGGCAGCCTCAAACCTGGTTCACCGCGTGTACAACTTTCAGCCGACGAAGCCGTAGATACGGGAAAGAATGCTCCACCACCAAAGGCGCCCTTCACCGACTACCGTTTCGAGAAGCCTGGCAAGATCCGCAAGATCACGCTTAAAGATTTGCCCACTCCCCTGGCCACGGCCTCGTCCGGCAATGGTCCTCAGCTCGTGCCACGTCCGGCAAACGCGTGGCCGCAGGTGCTTCCTGGCTTCAAAGTCGAACTCTATGCGTCAGGTCTTAATGACCCGAGGCTGATTCGAACTGCGCCCAACGGTGATTTCTTTGTTGCCGAGAGCCAAACCGGCGATATCCGCGTTTTCCGAGGGTTTACCGCCGACGGTAAGCCTGAACATTCAGAAACCTTCGTCACTGGACTAAACCGCCCGTTCGGCATCAACTTCTATCCACCGGGGCCGGATCCGCAGTGGATCTACATTGGAAACACGGACTCGGTTGTGCGCTTTCCCTATCGCAATGGCGACTTAAAAGCCCGCGGCCCCGCCGAACATATCGTGGATTTGCCGGCGGGACAGGGCCACTGGACACGCGACATTCAGTTCACTGCCGATGGCAAGAAAATGTATGTCTCCGTGGGCTCAGCCTCGAATATCGACGACCCCGATACGACGCCGGCCGAAAAGAATCGCGCCGATGTTCTCGAGTTCAATCCGGACGGTTCGGCAATGCGAATCTACGCTTACGGCATCCGCAATTGCGTGGGTTTGGCCATCAATTCGAAGACCGGGGAGTTGTGGTGTTCCACGAACGAACGCGATGCACTTGGAGACAATCTCGTGCCGGACTACATCACTCATGTGCAGGAGGGGGGCTTTTACGGTTGGCCCTGGTGGTACATGGGCGGTCATCAGGATCCGCGCCATGCAGGCAGGCATCCTGAACTGAAAGACAAGGTAATCACGCCAGATGTGATTCTCAATCCGCACAATGCTTCGCTGGGACTGACTTTTTACGACGGCAAGCAATTCCCGGCGGAATACCAGGGCGATATTTTCGCCTGCGAACACGGATCATGGAATCGTGCAGTCCGCGTGGGCTATGAAGTCATTCGCGTACCACTGCATCAGACCGGCCACGCCACCGGGGACTACGAAGATTTCATGACGGGATTCGTCGTGGATAATGGCCACGTTTGGGGCCGCCCCGTCGGCGTTACCGTTGCTTCCGATGGCTCGCTGCTGGTCACGGATGACGGTTCGAAGTCCGTCTGGCGAATTTCCTATACGGGAAAGTGATCTCGCCTTGGCCGATAAAATTGCTATTTCTGATTATTGTGTGACGCGCAGCATCACCACGCCATGTGCGGGCACCATTGCCGAGTATTCCGAGCCATCCACCTTCACGTCGCTGTGCCCCCAGAGATCGCGTGCTCGAGTTGGCGCACTTTTCAATCCTAGCTCCGACCACTTGACAGCGATCTTTGCGGGCTCCCCGCCGCGGTTAAATATCCCAATCGCCTGACCGCCATCATGTAGCGGCCTCGCCCAAATTTCCTGCTCTCCGGATTTCGCGATTTGCCGGCCCTGCTTGCCCCCTTCATCTTGATCGATGCCGATCACCTCATGATTCGTGAGTATCTCCCGGATGTCGGGAGCCATGTTTCGCAGGTCATTTCCAGCCAGCAGTGGCGCTGCAAGAATCGACCACAAACTCATGTGGGTTTTGTATTCGTCGTCGTTCATTCCGCCGTTGCCGATTTCCAGCATGTCGGGATCGTTCCAGTGTCCAGGTTTCGCCCACGCAGCCAGTTCATCTTGCGCAAAACCAATTTTAGTCATCGAATCCCATCTGTCGCGGATGTCGCCTGTGGTTCGCCATGCGTTGCCGCCAACTTCTGCACCCCACTTCCAGACGTCGGCGCGCCCGTACTGGCAAAGGCTATACACAATCGGACGGCCCGCTTTGAGCAGCGCATCGCCCATGATTTGGTACACCGCGCGCATCTCCTCGTCCGTGTACAGGTTCCGGGCGCCGCACCAGTCATACTTCAAATAATCGATACCCCAGGCGGCATACGTCCGCGCGTCCTGTTCCTCGTGGCCGTAACTCCCTTCGTATCCCGCGCACGTATTTGGGCCGGGCGAGGAATAGATGCCGATCTTTAGGCCTTTGCTGTGCACATAGTCGGCAAGCGCCTTCATGTCAGGGAATTTCTTATTCGTCGTGATGGTTCCGTGTGCGTCGCGCTCACCCTCCCAAGTGTCGTCGATGTTGATGTATTGATAGCCGGCTGCTTTCATCCCGTTTGTGGCCACGGCGTCGGCCATTCCGCGCACGGCTGCATCATCCACACGCCCAGCAAACTTGTTCCAACTGTTCCAACCCATCGATGGCGTTCTGGCCAGGCCGTTGTCCGCAACCTCGTGAAGCGCAGGCAGCGGCGCGCGTGCGGGATACACGCCCTCGCTCGGCGGCGCGCGGTGAGCGACCATCTCGATGAGCTCGGCGTCAGGCCGGCGCCGCGTCGCCACGTGCAACTCGTCGCCTGCCAGCTTGCCTTCATACTTCACCCGGCGGTCGCTCGTTCCGTCCATCATGCTTCCGGTCAGCGTGAAGCCATCGGGCCCGCCAGTGCTTTCGACAATTTTGTAATAGAACTGAGTCACGCGGATGGTTCCAGTTATGCGGGAGCCTTCCTGTTGAAGATTCAAGTACGTGGTACGGAAAGTGCCGTCCGGCAACGGATCCTTGACCGCCCAGTTTCCGGTCAACTCCGCGGCAAAACATGGAAATGCCAGCAAACCAAACAAGACAACGCAAAGTGTTTTCATTTCACCCGAAGACTACAACAAACAAACTTCAGCTCAAAATGTTTTGCACGAAGGAACCTTTCAAGTCCCCTCAAAATCAAGTTCAGAAAGACTGCACCATTTCCCCGTCCGAAACTTGGTGTACCCTATTTGCGTTTCGGCGGCAATCATTCGGTCCTAGTCCGCTGCGGCCGCGCTGCGGCCACGAGTACTGCGAGTCCATGAGAATTCCCTTTGAAGAGTTGTTCGATGTCCTTTTGCGGGTGCTGCAGAACCACGGTCTTACGCATCAGCGCGCCCGCCTTTGCGCTCAACTCTTTGCGGAGGCTAGCCGTGACGGAGTCTATTCCCACGGCTTAAACCGTTTTCCCCAATTCATCCGCATGATTCGAAGTGGAATCATCGCAGTAAATGCCGAACCGCAACTAGTTGCAAGTTTCGGTTCGCTCGAACGATGGGACGGAAGAAGCGGCCCAGGCAATTTAAACGCTCACCGGTGTATGGAGAGAGCGATCTCCCTCTCTCAGGAACGCGGAATTGGCTGCGTGGCTCTCGCCAATACCAACCACTGGATGCGCGGTGGCAGTTACGGCTGGCAAGCCGCCGACGCCGGAGTCATCGGTATCTGTTGGACCAATACGCTGCCTAATCTTCCCCCCTGGGGAGCAAGCGATCCACGTGTTGGTAACAATCCCTTGATCATTGCGGTGCCGCGCAAGCAAGGCCACGTCGTTCTCGATATGGCCATGTCGCAATTCTCTTTTGGCGCTCTGGCGTCCTATCGAATGCGTGGGGAGCAATTGCCTGTGGATGGTGGCTTTGACGTCAACGGTAACCTCACGCGCGATCCCGCGGCCATCGAAGCCTCCAAACGCCCTCTGCCCATCGGTTACTGGAAGGGTTCTGGTTTGGCATTGATGTTGGATATCGTCGCCGCGCTCCTTTCAGGCGGGAGCGCCACATTTCAGATACCGACCCAACCGGAAAGAGAAACGAAGCTCTCACAGCTCTTTATCGCCATCGCCCCGCATACACTGGGGCAGAGCGAAAGTGCTGATAATTTGGCCGACCAGATCCTGGACTTTCTGCATTCGCCTGAGTCTGCATCTGGAGATCACGTTCGATACCCTGGCGAACGCGTCCTGCAAATCCGAAAAGAAAATCTGCAGAACGGCGTACCGGTCGAGCCGACAATCTGGCGCGAAGTTCAAACGCTAATCTGAAATTGGTATGTTACGAAAATTCGCAGCTGCCTGTACAAGTTCGATCAGTATCCCAGCTTCTTATCCACGATATTGCGCAACGGTTCGCCGGCCTGGAATCGTTGATATTGCTCGATGAAAAATTTCATCGCGTTATCGAGCCAGTCCAGCGTGTGGTCCGCGCAGTGCGGAGAGAGCAAGACATTTTCCAGCTTGTAAAACGGATGACCCGCCGGCAATGGCTCATGGTCGAAGACGTCCAGCGCCGCTCCCTTAATTCGTCCGCTCGATAGCGCCCTTACCATCGCCTCCTCGTTGATTACAGGTCCTCGCCCAACATTGATCACCACCGCGCAAGGCTTCATCGCTGCAAACTCTGCCTCGCCGATCATTCCGCGTGTTTCCGAAGTCAGCGGCGCAGCCACCACCACATAGTCGCAGCGCGGAAGCATCTCAAGGCGCTGCTCTGGCGTGTAAGTTCGCTCGACTAGATTGTCCGCGCCTCCCGGCGGCGGCGCATTTCGCTTGAGGGCGAGCACAGTCATCCCCATCGCCGTCACCCTCGCGGCAACGGCCCTCCCAATGTCGCCATACCCGATGATTCCCACGGTTTGGCCTGACACAGCCAAAACATCAAACGCCTCCCATACGCCACGCATCTGATTGCGAATCATGCGCCGAAAATCCTTCGCGAAATATATAATCGCGCCGAGCGCAAACTCTCCGAGCGATGCGCTAAACACTCCTACGCCGTTCGTGAGTGGTACCTCGCTCTCCACGAGCTCCGAAAACAGTGTTCTCTCCAGACCGACGGAACGCGAGTGTACCCACTGCAAGTGCGGGCACATCCCAAACACTGTTTTGAACAAAGAGAGAGGACCCGACCAATTGAACAACACTTTGGCGTTAGCAGCCTCTTGTTCGAATGCTTCCGCGGAATTTCCGACGATGATTCTTACTTCCGCGAGCTGCTCCGTGAGAATCGCAAGCTGCGGCTCACCCGGATTCGCTAGAACCAGAATCGTATCGTTTCTCATCGATGTCGCATCAACAGCGCAAGAGATTACACCACATTCTCGCCAATCTATATCCGAGCAGCAGAGTCTAGAAAAATAAAATGCGATGTTTAAAGCTTGGAATTTGACACCACAAAATGAGTCCTCCTAAACTACTCCGCCTCGCAAAGGTGATCGATGGTTGACCGAGCGGTTTCAAAGTTCTACGGTTGGATGCATCGAGTTACAGAATTCGAAAGGGATTTATGCCCCCAAGAGATTCCAAGTCCCTAAGAAGCTGCCGCTGGTATGGCCCTGACGACCTGAGATCATTCGGTCACCGCTCCCGCGCCGCTTCCATGGGTTGCACGCAAGCCGATTACGCAGGCAAGCCCGTCATCGCCATCATCAACACCTGGGGCGACATCAATCCCTGCCACAGCCATCTTCGCGAGCGCGCCGAAGATGTCAAGAAGGGCGTCTGGCAAGCCGGCGGTTTTCCTGTCGAGATGCCCGCCTTTACTCTGGGCGAAACTTTTCAGAAGCCGACCACCATGATGTATCGCAACCTGCTCGCGATGGAAACCGAGGAGTTGTTGCGCTCCTATCCTGCTGATGGCTGCGTGCTCATGGGCGGCTGCGACAAAACCACGCCGGCACTTTTGATGGGCGCCATCAGCATGAATCTCCCCGCAATCTACGTTCCCGCAGGACCAATGCTTCGCGGCAATTGGCGCGGCGAAATCCTTGGCAGCGGCTCCGATGTCTCCAAGTACTGGGCAGAACGGCGCGCCGGCAACATTGATCTGCAAGCCTGGACTGAAATCGAAAACGGCATCGCGCGTTCCGCAGGAACTTGCATGACCATGGGCACGGCGTCCACTATGACCAGCCTGACCGAAGTCCTCGGCTTCACGCTTCCCGGCGCGACCTCGATCCCCGCGGTCGATTCCAATCACCCCAAGATGGCCAACCGCTCGGGACGGCGCATTGTCGAAATGGTCTGGGAAGATTTGAAGCCGCGCGATATTTTGCGCGACGCTTCTTTCAATAACACCATTGCGGC